>RRZU011427314.1_pt1 | contig 11975 bp, 13 predicted proteins | sample 2165561 | NCBI WGS metagenome assembly RRZU01 (sample SAMN10456909, study PRJNA506462) | wastewater metagenome | isolation source: wastewater sludge | place: USA: Moscow, Idaho | reverse complement strand
TTGGAAAATCAAATGAATTTTAAAGAAGGGATTGATTATAGAGTTGTAGATACAAAAAACAACAACTATGTAAAACTTATTGATAAAAGTTATAAAACAGATAAAAGTGGTAAAAAAATAATCCAAGACATAAATCTACAAAGTACAGGTTTTGAGAGATTTGTTGATGTTAATTCTGATGCAAAAAATCATAAAAAACTTGAAGATATGACAAGAGAGGAACTTGAGGAAATTTTAAATAAAGTTTACGAAAAAAGAGTGGAGGAAATAGGAAAAAGACGAAGTAAAAAAGCAACAGAAGATTTAAAAAAAATCTATGATGAAGATGAAAAGTTAAAAAAAGATTTTGAAAAAAAATATTCAAAAAAAGCTGAATATAACTCTTTCAAATCTTTAACATTCCAGCAAAAGATTTTCTATAAACACTATGGCGTAAATATCCAAGATTCTTTAAAAGGTTACTATGTAAAAACTGATGATACAGGTGTAGATAATACCACTTTTATTAATCGTTCAAAAGGTGTAAAAGTTGAAGATAAAGGGCATGAAATAGTTTCTTATTCTAATGCCGATTCAGTTCAAGAGGAAGCAAAATTGATGGTTGATATAGCTCTAGCAAAAGGTTGGAACTTATTAGAGATAGAAGTTAATGGAACTCCTGAATTTATAAAAGAAGCGAAAAAACAAATTCTTCAAAAAGTTGAAGAACAAAATCAATCTCAACTTCAAAATCAGGAAAAAAAAGAGTTAAAAAAAGTTGAGAAACCAACTAGACCAGTATCTCAATTAGATAACTATATTCTTGCAAATGAATCCAAAATTTTTGAAGTAGAAAAAGTACATGATATTCAGTTTTTAAAAGATAATTTACCAGCAAAAGCAGTGTTAGATTTTTCTTCTAAAAAATATAACATCAATCTCGATGAGTTTGAAGTTGCAGATGGAAATAAAATCAATAATAAAACTAATCGTCAAAAAGGAAAATCCATTATTGATTTTTTAACAAAAGAGATTGGAATTTCATTAAAAGAGGCAACAGAGATTTGTAATGATTTAATGGCTAAACATCCTAAAAAAGTAGTTGATGTAGTTAAAGGTGAAGAAAAGTTAGAAGAACTAGTGCAACAACATCAAGAGCTTCAAAACAAAGATTCTAAAAATAAACAAATTGAAATTAATCAAGAAGAAGAGGAGGTTAATCATCACTCAAAAAATAGAAATAAAAATAGATAGATATATTAGATTAAATCTCTTTTTTATCTCGATATTTTTTATTGTATTGGTCGATAAATTTTCTTAATTCTTTGTTGGTATCAGAGTTTTCTCTTTTACAAAGTTTGATAAATTCATCCCAAGCATCTTGATAAACATTGAATGTTTTTTTAATAAATTTCTTGTCTTCCAAATCAGTCCTTTTTTTTGATTATAAATATTATAACAAAATTATAATAAATCAAAAAATGAATCAATTTAATTTAAATAATAAGGTTTAAAAAATGATGAAATTAAGTAAAAAGTTTGTTTTAGGTTTAGGTCTTATTTTAATTGCAAATAGTTTATTTGCAATTGAGATTGAGAATTTAAAAAATAGTGATAATGAGCAAACAAAGGTAACTCAGAAATGTGCAATTGATAATCAATCAAGCGATTACAAAAAAGCTTTTTTTGAAAAATATCAAATATCTTTTTCAGATCATTATCCTATGTATTTTGATAAAGGTTTTGTAGTAAATGACAAAGTATATATTTTTGATAAAGATGTAAGAAATTCAATTGATAAAGTTGATTATATGTTTTGTAACACTATAAAAAGTAAAGATAGCATCAAATTATCTAAAGATATTACTAACTTAATGTTTGAATATTACAGCTTAAATAAGCAATTAGTTCAATTAGATAATTTCAAATTAAAATTTGAAAAAAATCCTTTTCCAATTAAAACCATGGATAAAGAATCACTATTAAAACTAATCCAATCAATGTCTGAAACACTTTTAGTGCTTAACGAGGAATATAAAAATGAGAATAAATAACTATCCCTTCTTTTTATGGCTAACACAAAAAAGAGAAGATTTTAAACTTGATTTAACAAATCAAAAAATAGTTAGTGATGAACTAGGGGAGTCTTCAATTAAAAAAGTTCCCTTGTTTTTAGTTCTTTTAATAAAATATGTTCCTTTTATATTTTTGCCTTTTTTTATGTATTACCCAAAATATAGTGATGATTGGATTCCTTTTGCTGTAGCTTGTGTAATAGTTCCTATTTTATTTTTGATTTACAGTTTTAATTCAACACTTTTAAAATTTGTTCTGTTGATAATTTGCTTGATAAACTTTTATTTAATTTTTACTATTGAAGATTATGCAGTAGGACTTGATATCGGTATTACATTTTTTGTTGAACTAACATTAATTGGGATGTTTTTAGTAGATATATTTTTATTCAAAGGGTATAAAAATTGGTATTACCTTGAAAGCTTTAAAAATGAAATAAATATTAAATTTACTCAAAGAAAAGAGAGAAAATTCCTTTTCTTCAAAAAAGAAACAGGATTTAATAGTAGCAAAAAGGTTTATTTAAAAGGTTACTTTTTAAGGATTGAAGATGAAGATATTAAATAAATTAATAGCTCTTGTTTTGTTAAACAGTTTTGTTTTTGGAGCTGAATCAACTACTCCTGAAACGCAATATACTATAGGTGTAAACGAGAGTACTTCTTGCCAAATTCAATGCCCACCTTTAAAGGAGGGTTTTATTGGAAGAATTGCAGATTTTGAGTATGAAACGGGTACAACTACTTGTTATGTTTACAGCTTAAAAGATGTTCAAAATGCAATTGGTAAAGTTGTAAACATAAATCAACATTGCTCAAAAGAATTAATTAATCCTGTTCAAACACCTGGTATTGTTTCGAATACGGGAGGAGTTAATTCTCATTTAATTAGCTTAAAAGATAAATTTAATGATTTGTACACAAATACAGGTACAACTTCATATATCAATCTTCCTAAATATATGGTTGCTGGATTAATGGCTGATGATTCTATTATTGATATTTCTACTTCAATTACAACCAATGAAGTTAAACTTAATAGTAATTATACAGTTGCTCCTAATATTACATCTTCAACCGAAGAAATTTCTGACGCAACTTTGATAAGTCGTACAAAAGATGCTTTAGCAAATAGTGTAACTTTTATAATTAACTTTTTAAGTATGAGCGATAAAACTCTTTTAACTTTTAAAGTGAGCTTATTTTTATTTGTTGGAGCTTTATCTATTATTTTACTTTTATCTCAAAAAGCCACGAAAAAAATAAGTAAAGTTGGAGACCATGAAGATGTTGCTGAAAAAGTTCTATTTGGTGTTTTAAGTGTTTTAATATTCTTTTTTACAACAAATAGAGTTGATACAACAACTGGGCAAATATCTCAAACAGGGTATCAACAAGTGGTTAGACCTTTTTTATATTTAGGTGTTGAAACAGCAGATAAACTAGCAGAAACAGCAACTTCAAGTGTTTTAAGATACAAATTTGCAAATGTTGGTGTAAATCTTCAAGAAGATTTGCAGTCGTTCAATAATCTTTACTATAAAGAGAAAGAGAAAAATATCTTTTTTAAAGGGATGCTCAATAAGTGTAAAAATACCTATAACACAGAATCAACAAGTCAATATGTTAAATTATTGAATTCTAATTTTTTATTTCCACCAAGTGAAACTATCATTACTAAAGGTTATGGGAATGATGAAAAAAGACAAATAAATTTTTATACTAAAGGTATGGTAAACGATGAAAATTCTCTTAAAACAACAGATGTTCCAACTGTCTCTTATTGTTATCAAATTGAAAGAGCTGTATTAGATAGTAATGCTTTTTTAAATAATTTACAGTTTAAAATAGCTAATTATAAAAATGCAGTTTCTGCTGACATGGAAAGAAAGATAAATTTAATTACTGATTTAACATATAAAAATGTTGCGGAATTAGGATTTATTTCAATCGTTAATTTAGGAACAACAAGTTTAGCGTTCGACCAATTTTCACTATTGGGTGAGAATAAAAATCAACAAAAAAACTATGAATTTACGATGGAAGAGTTTAGAAATCAAACTGGTTATGAAATTCAAGGATTTGCTAAAGGTGAAGATGTTGGTGGAGTGCAAGGTATGATTAATGTAGCTGTTAATGATGTTTTAACAAATGCACCATATTATGCCTTTGTTCCGTTCGCAGATAATATATTAAATTACATCAATAGAGCATTTAACCCGATAAAACAAAGTGCTGGAGCAATGAGTGGTACGATTGAATCTTTTTTAAGCCTAATCCCTTTTGTGGGTAGTGGTTTAGCAAAAGGTATAGATAAAATAGTTACAAATGGAGCGGAGTTTATGGTTGATTCTTTAGTTGGATATATAAGTATTTGGCTAATCACTATGATTATTTCGATTCTACCTTTAATTGCAATTATAGGAGCTGGAATTTTAGTAATAGCATTTTACTTTTTAAGTGTAGAGATACTTTATTTAGTAATTCCTTTTGCATCAATTTTTGCATTTTCAACAGGTAATTTAGACATCATGAAAAATCTAATTAAAAATACTTTCTTATTGGCAGTAAAACCTGTACTAATTGTAGTTTCGGTTTTAATGGCTTTATTTGTAGCTGATATGTTAAATAGTTTAAATCAAGTTATTGTTACATCGATGTTTGAACCTTTATTTGCATTATCTAATGATTTATCTAGCGAAACTGTTTCTAATGTTTCATCAGCATTTGATGTAGTTAAAGGTATGGGAGCTGGTGGGATATTTATATTTTTAAAATCAACAATGCTTTTAGCATCATCATTTATTACGGTATTTGTTTGTTTTTATTTGGTGTTTAATGGAGCTAATATTATGTTAGACCTATTAGGTATGAGAGATGGTGGATTTGATGTTGGTGGTGTTATTGGAGATAAAGTTGAAAATAAACACTCGGTTTCTAAGATGAATACAGTAATTTAAATTACTGTATTTATTTAGTTTTTAAAGTAAAAATTATTGCTTTAATATTATAATATTGTTATAATATAATTATAATAAAAATTGGAGATTTAGAAATGGAATTTATGAAATTCTTAGGAAGATACATAAGAATAATTTGTAAGACTTATTCTTTTAAAGGTTCTTTGTTAATTGGTTCAATTTTACCATTTGGGGCATTTGCATTGTGGTTTACTCATGCTGGAATGAATAAGATAGGTAATACAACAAATTCTGATAATTTACAAATGATGCACGATTCGGGATTGATTGACTGGATGAATAGATTCTACGGAATGTTTGGTGATTTGATAAAAGAATTATTCGGATTTACAGAGCCTCTTACTATTCTTATTTTTATGTGTTTTTTTGTTGGGTCGTTTTGGTACTTGTGCTGGTGTCACTTTATGTTCTTATTATATGAAAGTTCTTTTCAAATTTTAAAAAGAAGAAAATTTGGAACAGATGAGTATATTCAAGATTATTTAGATTGGCGAATTTGGAAAGAAAGAAAAGAAGAGTTTTAATAAAAAAAATAGGAGTAAAAAATGAACAAATTACAAGTAATTCTAAGTGTATATGGGGCAACAGCGTTGAAAAAAGATATGGAAATATCTTTTAAAAATGAGAATTTTAATGCTTGGGCAATTGAGGGAATCTCAAAAAAACAGCTTCAAAAAAAATACACAGAAGAAGAAATTTTAGAGATTTATTATTCTGCTGTATAGCTATTAAGCCCTTTTTCTAAGGGCTTTTTTTATGTGTTAAATCTTCACTTCTTTTTTTTATACTTTTCTAATATATATTTTTCATACTCTATCATTTCACTTGAATCTATTAATGTTTCTGGGTCTATATCTTCTGGCAATAAATCATCATTATCGTATTCATGATTATTATCAAAAGAAAATAATTCAAAATACTTTTTAGAAGAGGGATAAGATATATTTTTATATTTTCTTAGATTATATTGTGTTGCTTCTATTCCTTCATCTTGTAAATCCATCACCGCATGAAAACATCTTATTCTTGCTATTTCTATCTTTTGGTCAGTTGCTTTTTTTGCAGATGCTATTTTTTTATCTGATATTTCAATTTTTTTTAATTTTTTTATAATTTCATCATCTAATTTATCTTTTATGGAATCTAATTCTTCTTCTGTTAAATCAAGTCTATATATAAACTTAGCCATTTCTACTCCTATATCTTAATTGTATTTTATCAAAATTTATTATAGTTTTTTGAATTAGTATTTATCGTTAATCATTATAGACTATTTTTTAAGTTAACTTAGAATAGAATTTTATTATATATTTATACTTATACTAAAATTGGAATTACATGTCAAAAAAAGAATCTATAGAAGAACTAAATGTTGTTGAACAAGATAAAGTAAGACTAATAAAAGAGTGTTATGGTAAAGAACATTTAAATATAACTATTAAAGAAGTTATTGATGGTGATGTGGTAACAGGTTGGTTTATCCCTGAAATAGGAATGACTTTAGAAGAATTAATGGTAAATGCTGAAATTAAAAATGATAGGGAACTATTGGATTTTTATTTTGCAAATATTGAAAGTGACCTTTTAGAAAATGAATTTGATTTTCAAGAATTTATTTTAAAAGCAGAAAATGTAATTAAAAATTTATATCCAAATGTAGTTGATTTAACAAATGAAGAAAAACTTAATAAAGTAAATCAAATCAAAAAAGATTTTAATTTAAAAGAAATAGTTAGTTATAAAAGATATGTAGAATTTATGAATAAAAAAGAAGATATTTCAACAGCAATATTTTTAGATTATTTAAGCCTTGAAGAAATTAAAGAAATTTTAAAAGATGGTGTAATTAATTTGTCAAGCTACAATCCAACTCCAAAATATACAGCTGAACATTTTGATTTTGCATTTGAATTGTTCTTAAAAGTAAGAGTTAAATTAAAAGATGATGAATTAATAAGTCTTTTAAACTCTTGTAATATAGATGTGGTAAACATAATTGTTGGAACAACAAATTGGTATTATAGATTTATGAAGAATGATTTTGTAATAAATGCAATCGTTGTAATTCTTAATCAAAAAGATTTAAAAAAAATAAATACTAGCTGTTTTTTACAAGTTCCAGTTTTAAAAGTATAGAAAAAGAGAGAAAATGAAAATAGATATATTAAGTGATGTTCACTTTGATTATTACTTCCATCATCAAAAATGGAAAAAAGATGAAGTAATAGAGTTTTATAAAAAAATCATAGATTTAGAAAATATAGGAGATGTATTAGTAATAGCTGGTGATGTAGGACACTACAATGACCAAAATATAAGAATACTAAAAATATTAAAACAATTCTATAAAAATATAATCTGTGTTCTTGGAAATCATGATTATTACCTAGTAGGTAAAGAGAATAAATCATTATTTAAAGACTCTTTTGAAAGGGTTGAAAATATGAGAGAACTAATTAATGCTCAAGATGGAATATATTGCTTAAATGGAGATATAGTTGAAATTGATGGTGTTAAATTTGGTGGATGTGATGGTTGGTATAACGATGGATATTTTGCAAGACAATATCCAACTGGTTTTTTCCCTAAAAAAAGTACAAATCAACAATGGAAGAATTGTATGAATGATGCAAATTTTATTGTTGGTATTGAAAACTTTGATGATATTTTTGAAATTGAAAGACCAAAAATTGAAGCAGTTTACAAAAAATGTGATGTGATGATAACTCATATTAATCCATCTGCAAAAGATGAACATATTAGTGTTAGATACCAAAATTCTTCATCAAATGTATTCTTTTGTTTTGAGGGAGAAAAATATCTTCAAAATGGAAATATGAAATATTGGTTATTTGGACATACTCATGAAGAAGTAAATTATATTGAACACAATGTTCAATGTATTTGTCAACCATTGGGTTATCCAAGTGAGAGTGGTAATGGGGAATGGGTTAAAGTTAAACAAATAGAGGTTATAAAGGTTTAAGATGTTAAAAAATGCAGAAAACTATGAAAAATTAAAAAGTTTAAAAATATTTGAAAAAGTTGCTTTTGAGTTCCATGATGGTTGGACGAATTTGGTTTTTCAATTAGGAAAAGATATTACAGAACTTTGTGAATTAACAAATTGCGAACTTCCTAAAATGCTTCAAATTAAAACAAAACTTGGAACTTTAAGATTTTATTATGATGATAGTAATTTAAATTATCCTGATGCAGTAAAAAATTCAATTTTTGCTTTGGTATCAAGAGCTGTTGGAGAATCTTCAAATATTTGTGAAACTTGTGGAAAATATGGGCAACTAAGAGTTACAAATAGAAATTATTGGTTTACATCTTGCGAAACTCACAAAAATGATGAAGATGAATCTATTACAGAAGAAGAACACAAAGTTCAATCTTATTTAAAAAGAAAAGAAAATCAATAAAAGGATTTAAAAAATGAATGAAAAACAACAATTCAATGAGCGATTTAATTCTGATGATAAATTGCAAATAATTTTATTAGATAGAAAAGATAAAGATAGATTTTATATTGATAGAATCGTTGAAAAAGTTTTGAATTTACAAAAAAATATTGATTTAAAAAATATTACAAAATCAAACTGTTTAGAGGAATTTAACTATTTAAAAAGTTATATTGAAGATTATAGTGATAGATTAAAAGACAAATACTTTGAATATATTGATAGTTTTGAATTAGATGTAATAGTTCCATTACAAAATATAAAATTTGATAATTACAAATTATCTCAAAACATAAGTCATTTTGATTTAAAAGATTATGCTGATTTTGTAAAACAGGGTGGAAATGTAGTTAAAGATAATCTATACAATTTAAACACAATGAGTAAAAGACAAATTGAATTAGCTTTGTATTTAAAATTCCTAAATATGGCTATTTATGATGTTAAATTAAATAATCTATATCATAAAAACCTAGATTTGTTTATAGCTTTAAATGATGATGAAAATGGAATTAAGCTCCTTGCAACAACAGATTGGTATTTACAATTTTATGATGCTGATTTGTTTTATAAAAAATGGAATTACTTTAAAAAGATGAGATTTAATGATTATTTAAGTGCAAGTTGTTTAGTAGTAAGAAACAGCAAGGATTAAAAATGCCTGAAAAATTAGAAAATATTTTAGAATGTATTGAAGATATTGACTTTATTTTAAATCATAATGATTCCAAAATCACACAAACAATTAAAGATAAAATCTTAAAACCAGCTATTTATATGAACATTATAAGAATAGCTGAACAATTCAAAAAATTAAAAGATGATTATGAAATTGAGATATTAAAGAATTTCAAAAATGAAGATTTAAAAAGTATGAGTGATATTTTTGGTAATTATGATTTAGGTGATATTAGTGTAGAAAATATTATTAAAAATCATTTACCAACTATAAAAGCAACTATTGAAAAAATAAAAGAGAGTTAGTATGCAAGATGTAAGTGAATTTTTAAAAGCTAGTCGCAAATGTAGAAAAAGTAGAGAAAATTGGTATGCAGATGAACTTTTAGAAAAAGTTGCTCATATTCAAGAACACGCAAAAAATAAAGATATTACTAAAGATGAATATTTAAAAATGCTTGATGGAGTAATAAAAACAACTAATTTAATAAAAAATAAAATGCTTGAAGGGAAAAAATGTACAAAAAACAAATAATTAAGAGAATGAAGAATATCATTCGCAAATTGAGAATAAGAAGTAAGCGACCGACCATAAAAGAAATTATTTTTTATAAAAAAATTTCTTTACAGCTAAGATATAAAAAGGAAATTTTTATATCTTAGGGAAATGAAATACAAGTAAGAAAAAAGAGAGTTACTCCTTGTGGGTGACTCTTTTTTTTTGTCTTGTATTTAAAAATTATGATATAATTTTTCAACTAGTACCTTTTAAGGTGCTATGTTGCAACATAGCACCCCTAAAGGAATGCTAGTTGTTTTTTTCTCAACCCACAAGGGGTTTCCAAAAAAAGTTAAAGGCAAAAAATGCGAAAAGGTACTTTTTCAGTTCAGACAGCAAACGCAAATTCAAGCAGACATAACAGTCGTGAATTAGCTCCAAAATATTTAATTGATTCTTCTCAAAAAAATTATTATGAGTTAATTACTCCTGATAATGAATTTAAAAATATTGCTCAAAATATCTACAAAGAAAAAATAAAACAGACTATGCAAAAGAAACAAGTAGATAATTTGATTCAAGAAACTGTTTTAACTTTGCAACCAAACCAAGATGAAAATGATGTAAAAGATTTATTTAAAAAACTAAATAAAAAATATGGAGGTCACGAATTATTAGAAGTTGCAATCCACAGAGATGAGGGGTACTTTTTTTTTTTTTTTTTTGCATATTATCCAACTAAAAATATTCTCTTCAAAGATAACGATTGGTATGTATGTTCTGATACTTCTATCTCTAAACCAAAAGTTACAGACTTTGACACAAAAGTAAATATTAACGAATTTGAGAAAGTGTACAACTACCACGCACACGCAAAGTTTTCTATGTTTGACAGAGCAACTGGAAAAACAGCAAGAATGCAAAAAAAAGATATGAGTGAGAGAATTAAATTTGTTTCAGATAATTTGGGATTAGCTTATGCTCCCGATAAAGCTACGAGCCACATTAAAAAAAGTGTTAATCAGGTAAAAGATGAACACCTAGCAAAAGCCCGAACTATGGAGCAAGTGAAAGAAAAAGAATCAAAACTTTTAAAAACAACTTACAACCAACTACTAGCAACTAAACAAGATTTAGCAGCAGCTCAAAATGAAGTAAGAGAGTATTTGAAAGAAATAGGAGCTACGAGAAAAGAATTTGCAGAACTAGACCAATTAAACAGAGATTTAAAAGAGCAATTAAAAGCAAAAGACCTAACTATCGAGGAAATGCAAAGTAAATTCAATTCTTTAAAGCACTCTTTAGAGGAAAAATTTAATGAGTTGTACAAAGAAAAAGAGCATTTTAAATCAGTCGTGGAGCTAAAAGTAGTTGAAATATTAGATTTAGAGCCTTACAAAGATTTATATTTTAGACAAGAACACGATTTAAATGCCCTACAAGAGCAAAATAAGGTTTTAGTAGAGAAAGTATCAAGCTTAGAAGAGAAAATCAATTCTAGCCCAAATATGGAACAGTATGAGCATTTTAAGAAGCAACACGAGGTAAGAGGTAAGATTATTTTTGAAGAAGCTAAGCAAATTCAAGAGTTAGAACCTGAAAAAACAAATTTAAGAAAGCTAGTAGATTACTTCAAAAACACGATAAATGACCTAAAAACAAAGGTTAATTCTCTTTTCAAAAGAAATCAGGAGCTAGAAGCAGAGAACAAAGCCCTAAAAGATGAGATTTACGAGCTTAAAAGAGATAGAATCATAGAAAGTGGGAAAGATAATCCTCACGAAGCAATTAGAAAGACCCTAGAACACGCAGGATTAGGCTCTAGGACATCAGCTTCTATTTTAGCAGAACTAAAAGAGCAGAGAAGACAGCAAAGAGAAGAAGACAGCCCCTTTAATGTAAGTGGGTCTATGATTAAATTCAAAGAAAATCAAAAGAAAGATTTGAATGAAATAATTGAAAACAATCGAAAAAAAGAAGAGAAAGAAAGATTAGAACAAGAGCAACAACGACAAAGACAGAGAGATTCGCTAACAAGGTAATCTTTTATTTTTTTAAGAGGGTTTTATCGCTATACAGCGATTGTGTTATAATTTCATAGTAGCAAATATTTGAGTGGCATTGTGACCCCAGTTGCTACCTCTTTGCAGTTAAGTAATATATCAACCCTCTTCACTAAACAGTGGAAAAATTAAATCAAATCTCCAAATGATACTGGCTTCAAGACCCGTTCGGGTCGTCCATTCTTTTCGTAATTATAAAAAATTAATTGTAAGAATAGTTATGACCCTGTGAA
>RRZU010222512.1_pt1 | contig 11975 bp, 10 predicted proteins | sample 2165561 | NCBI WGS metagenome assembly RRZU01 (sample SAMN10456909, study PRJNA506462) | wastewater metagenome | isolation source: wastewater sludge | place: USA: Moscow, Idaho | reverse complement strand
TCACATTCGAAACGTTTAGGTGTTAAAATTTTTGGTGGACAAGCAGCAATCGCTGGTAACATTATTGTTCGTCAAAGAGGTACTCAACATCATCCTGGTGATAATGTAGGAATCGGTAAAGATCACACATTATTCGCTTTAATTGACGGAAAAGTAGTTTTCACTAAAAAACGTAACGATAGATCTTACGTTTCAGTTGAACCATTATCTTAATTGATAATTCGACAGCGAAAATGCTAACAATATAAAAGCTCGAACTTATTGGTTCGAGCTTTTTTTGTTTTTATAGTTTTTTAATACAGCAACAAGTATAAAAATAATGACACCAATAATTAAAGTTGGAAACCAAAAAACTAGACATATTTCAGAAATTTTCACAGAGAACTTACTGAAATTTCCTCTTGCTGTAAACATACTCATTGCATAAATAAACATTATGAATGATAATGATATCAAAACAATTCCTGTTGAGAATAACGTATTTTTTATTGAAAATTTTCTAGACATAATTTAAAAAATAAACTAAAATACAACTTATTTCAACTAAAATAGCACTCAATTCCTTGAATGCTTTTGATTTTATATTTGATGAGAAACTGAAATAAATTCAGTCTAAAACTACTTCTTCGTCTTCTGTTTCAATTCCCCAACCTTGTGCTGTTAATGGAACCATTTGTTCGCTTCCACGTGTAATCAAATAGTTTTCTTCGTTTTTACCAGTTACATGACCAATCACCGTTAAATGCGGATTTCCTTTGATTTTTTCAAAATCTTTTTGATCAATTGTAAACAGCAATTCATAATCTTCTCCACCGCTTAATGCACATGTGATTGGATTAATTTTGAATTCTTCGGCTGTGCGAATCACAATAGAATCTAATGGAATTTTTTCTTCGTAAATATTAATTCCAACACCACTTTCTTTCGAAAGATGAATAATTTCCGAAGATAATCCGTCCGAAATATCAATCATAGAAGTTGGTTTAACTTTCAATTCTTTCAAGAGATTGATAATATCCAAACGTGCCTCAGGTTTTAATTGGCGTTCAATTAAATATGAATAGTTTTCGAAATCTGGTTGATTATTAGGATTTACTTTTGATACTTGCGCTTCGCGTTCTAAAACTTGCAAACCAAGAAAAGAAGCACCTAAATCACCAGAAAGAACAACCAAATCATTTTCTTTCGCACCATTTCTATAAGCCAAATCTTTTTCTGGAGCCGAACCAATCGCCGTCATACTTAGTACAAGTCCGCTAACAGAAGAAGTTGTATCGCCGCCTACAATATCAATATTGTATTTGTCGCAAGCGTATTTCATTCCGTTGTAAATTTCGTCCACAGCTTCTATCGTAAAACGATTCGAAATTGCCATCGAAACCAACAATTGTTTTGGAATAGCATTCATCGCCAAAATATCACTAATCGCTGTCACAACTGCTTTATAACCCAAATGGCGCAAAGGCATATACGACCAGCTAAAATTTACACCTTCTACCAACATATCAGTAGAAACCACAATTTTATCTTTTTTGTAATCAAGAACAGCCGCGTCATCACCAATTCCTTTGATAGAGCTTTCTAATTTGATCGGAAAACCTTCTTTGATTTGATTAATTAAACCAAATTCTCCGATTTCGGCTAAACTTGTTTTTGAAACGTTTTTATCTTCTAACATGATTTTATTTTTGAATAAAGATTGAAGGATCTATATTTTCTGAACGAAAAGGTAAATTGATAATGTCTTGTTTCGACATTGTTTTCACGGTTTGTCCTTCAAATGATTTTTTAATATTTTCTAACATTTCTGTTGGTGGTGCTTGCATTTTTCTTTTCGACATCGAAAACCAGACACCTGTCAATTCAGAATGGCAAAGATGTACACCATCTTGATTATATAGATTATGAATAAATTGATAAATCATTCCATCTTCCGACATTCCACCAATTTCTACCGAAATATAAATTTCTTCACCTTCCATTGCTTCCTTAAAAAAAGAAAATTGTTCGTGCAAAATAGCTGGTCCAATTCCGTATTCAGCCAAATTTTTCATCGAAATGCCATAATCTCTCAAAAAAGCAATACGTGCAAAACTTGTAAAATTCATATACGAAGCGTTCGCTAAATGGCGATTAGCATCCAAATCTGACCATCGAACAATGGTTTTTTGAAAATATTTATTATTCATGAATTGAAAAATTATTTAAGGTACAAAGTTACGGATTACTATTTACACGAAAATGATAATATTTTTAATCATCGTAAATAATAAAAAACAATAAGATTTAACATCAAATTAAAATATAGATATTTAATAATTTGTATCTTTAAAAAGCTATTAAACAGACAGATTATGAAAAAAATATTATTTCCAACAGATTTTTCAGAAACAGCAAATAATGCGTTTTTGTATGCGTTAAATTTAGCCGAAAATCAAAATGCAGAATTGTATGTTTTGCACGCTTTTCAGTATCCAATGGTAAGCGGAGGAATCGATGCTGGTATTTTGCAAGATGTTTATAATACAATTGAATTAAATAATTTCGAGAATTTAAAAGATCATATTCCGTTCTTGAGAAAAATGGCTGAGGATAATGGTTTTGCAAATGTTGATTTGAAATTTTTTGTAAAAGAAGGAATGCTTTCGTTTGTGTTGCCAACATTTATCGAAGATGAAAAAGTAGATTTTGTGGTAATGGGAACGACTGGAAATACAGGGTTTGACAAAGTTCTTTTTGGTTCGAATACAATGAATGCAATCAAACATCTTAAAATTCCTGTATTGAGTGTGCCAAATGGTTACGAATTCAAAGGAATAAATAACATCGGATTTACAACAATTTTCCAAGATAAAGACCGCAAAGCCTTAGATTATTTAACAGAAATCGCTTATCGTTACAAAGCAAAAGTGCATTGTTTACACGTTTCGAAAGATGGAAATTACGATATTCCGACGCTAAATCATTGGAAAGAATATTATAAAGATGAGCCTGTAGATTTTTCTATTTATACTGCGGATGAATCTGTAGACGCAGTTTTGGAATTTATTAAAGAAGAAAAAATTGATTTGTTGACAGTAGTCAGCCGTAACAAAGGTTTCTTTGAGAAATTATTTTCACCAAGTTTTACAAAGAAAATTTTGACGCGACACAACGTGCCTTTGTTTGTTTTCCACGAATAAGATAATTTATACTGAATATACAAAGCTCAATCTATAGAAATAGATTGAGCTTTTTTCGTGTTGAAATGAAATTATTCGTAACTTTTGAGTACAAAACACGAAAAGATGAAAAAAATATTGTTCCCAACAGATTTCTCAGAAACTGCCAATAATGCCTTCTTATATGCACTAAATCTTGCAAAAAGTATCGATGCACAAGTTTATGTGTTGCATGTTTACGAATTGCCAATGATTACTGGAAGTTTGAGTGCTGGATTGATTCAGAATGTATATGAAACTGTAGAATTAGGAAGTTTTGACAACTTCAAAGATAATATTCCGCAACTAAGACAAATTGCTGATGATAATGGTTTGAATGAAATTCCAATCAAGTTTATTTTAGAAGAAGGAAATTTCTTATACATTCTACGCGAAATTATTGGTGAAGAAAGTGTTGATTTTGTGGTGATGGGAACGGACGGAAATACAGGAATTGAGAAAATGCTTTTCGGTTCGAATACGATAAATGCGATTACATCGATGAAAGTTCCAATTCTTAGTATTCCGCATGGAATGTCTTTCAAAGGATTTAAGAATATTGGTTTTACCACAGTTTTTGATCAAAAAGATAAAGATGCGTTAAAGTATTTGATTGAAATTGCAAATCGTCATCATGCAAAAATTCATTGTATGCACGTTTCGAAAGATGGAAAGTTTAATGAACAAGCGATGAAAGATTGGCAAGATCAGTTTGCTGGAGATCCAATTGTATTCGAAGTTTATAATGATGCAGATCCTGTAAACGCGGTGTTGGATTTTATCAAGGAAAAACAAATCGATTTGTTGACGGTTGTAAGTCGTAATAAAGGATTTTTTGATAAGATTTTTTCACCTGGATTTACAAAGAAAATTGCAAATAAAAATATTACACCTTTGTTCGTTTTTCATGAACAAAAAGTTTAAAAGGAGATGTGAAAACATTTCCTTTTTTTGTCAAAAATTCTGTTAAAAATAAAACTTTACCTTTGTCCCGTGAAAAAAATAGCCATAGTAGGAGGTGGTGCAGCAGGATATTTTGTTGCTGCAAACCTTGGAAAAACTGTAGGACAACAAACTATATTGTTTGAACAAGCAAATCTACCGCTTCAAAAAGTACGCATTTCGGGTGGAGGAAGATGTAATGTGACGCATGCATGTTTTGATCCGCTTGATTTGGTCGAGTTTTATCCGCGTGGAAAAAAGGAATTATTAAGTGTTTTTTATACGTTTCAACCAGGTGATACAATGGCTTGGTTTGATGAGCACGGAGTAGAATTGAAAATAGAAGACGATAACCGTATTTTTCCAGTTAGCGATTCTTCACTTTCGATTATAGAGGCTTTGACAAAAGCGGTTGATCAAAATAAAGTACAATTGAATTTCTCGGACGGTGTGCAAGAAATCAATAAAGTTGATGGTGGTTATGAGTTGATAACTAAATCAGGAAAACATTTTTTCGAAACGGTGATTGTGACAACAGGAAGTACGCCTAAATTTTGGAAAAGTTTGAAGAATTTAGGTTTGAAAATCGTTCAGCCAGTTCCATCTTTATTCACGTTTAATTGCAAAGATCCTCGAATTGAAGGTTTGATGGGAATTTCTTTCGATAATGCTGAAGTCAAAATCAATCAACAAAAATTAGAGGCAGAAGGTCCGTTACTAATTACGCATTGGGGATTTAGTGGGCCAGCGATTTTGAGATTATCGGCTTGGGGTGCTTTAAAATTGAATGAAAGCAATTATAAATTTGAGACTGAAATCAATTTTGTGAATCAATCTAAAGATGAAATCATTTCATTTTTGAATGATAAAAAACAAGTTGATGCCAAGAAAAATGTGCATAAAAATAATCCATTCGATTTTCCGAAACGTTTTTGGTTTAGTATTCTGAATTATTGCAACGTAGATGAAAACAAGGTTTATGCAGATTTATCGAAAAAACACATCGAAACAATTGCAACAGAATTGACACAAGGAAAATACCAAATTAATGGAAAAAGCACGTTCAAGGATGAGTTTGTAACGGCTGGTGGAGTAGATTTGAAAGAGATTGATTTTCATTCGATGCAAGCAAAAAAAATCCCGCAATTGTTTATGGCTGGAGAGGTTTTAAATATTGATGCCATAACAGGTGGATTCAATTTTCAGGCGTGTTGGTCTGAAGGGTATATTATATCTGAAAAAATCAAAGAAATTTATCAATAGTGTATATTTTACACGGATATTATTCTGGCTGAAAGCCTTAATAGTAAAGATTTTTTCAAAATTTATTATGTTAACATAACATTATTATAAAATTATGTTATTTTTGTTTAAAGGAATTATTAAAAACGAACAAAAAATATGAAGAAAATTTTCTTAACCTTAGCATTAATCGGCTTATCTTCTTCTGCATTTGCAGGTGGATACCGAGTTGCTTTACAAGGGGTTCGCCAAGCAGCATTAGGGGGAACTTCTGCAACACAAACTCACGATGCGAGTGTTGCGTTTTATAATCCTGCAGGTTTAGCTTTTGTTGATAGTAAATTGAGTATTGCTGTCGGAGGTTTTGGTGTAAAAACTGACGTAAAATGGCAAGATCCAATGACGTTACAAAAAACAGAAACAGATAGTAAATTAGGAACACCAATGTATTTGGCAGTTAGTTACAAGCCTGTAGATGATTTAGCAATTGGATTGAGTGTTACGACGCCTTTTGGTAGTTCTGTTACGTGGCCAGAAGATTGGCAAAACAAAGCAAATATTACACATATTGACTTAAAAGCATTCAATATTCAGCCAACGGTTGCATATCGTTTTTCTGATTGGTTTAGTTTGGGGGTAGGTTTCATTTATACACACGGAACTGCTAAATTAGAGAAAGTACAAACAGTTGCTGGAAATGATATTAAACTTAAATTAGAGGATAAAGATGCTCATGGTTTAGGATTTAATGTTGGAGCAATGTTTAAGCCAACAGATAAATTTGGAGTTGGAATTGCGTACCGTTCTAATGTAGATGTTTCTGCAAATAAAGGTGATGTTACATGGTCTAATGTTCCTTCTGGAATTGCATCTAATGTACCTTTCAATACAGATAAATGGAATACAACTTTACCATTACCATCTGAGTTTACATTTGGAATGTCGTACAAAGTTTTACCACAATTAGAACTTTTTGGAGATGTAGTTTGGCAAAACTGGACACGTTACAAAAGTTTAGATATCAATTTATATAATGATGCTTCTAATACTTTTTACACATCATCTTCTACTAAAAACTGGAAAGACAATACATTATTCCGTTTTGGAGCAGAGTATACTTTCAGCGAGATGATTGTTGGTCGTGTTGGTTATTATCATGATAAATCACCAGTTCCATCAGCTTATTGGTCATCAGAAACACCAAGTTCTAACTTGAATTCAGTTTCAGCTGGATTAGGATTTAGATTTGAGTCAGGTTTTCATGTTGATTTATTTGGATCATATGTAAAAGGAGACGAAAGACATATTGATAATATTCAACAAAACTTCTCTGGAGATGTTAAAATGCGTGCTATAAACTTTGGTTTAGGCGTATCGTACAACCTAAAATAAGACAAAAATGAAACACTTAAATAAAATAGTATTAGTTGCATTAGCTGCTACGATGTTTAACTGTAGCGAAGATTTCGAACATCCAATTGAAGATATTAAAGTATCAGCAGGTGAAGCAAACTTTTCTACATATATAGCATTAGGTAACTCATTAACTTCTGGTTATAGAGATAATGCATTGTACAAATCTGGACAAGAAAATTCTTACCCAAACATGTTAGCTGGATTGATGAAAGCTGCAGGTGGAGGAGAATTTAAAATTCCTTATATGCCAAATGATACAGGTGGATTTACTGATTTACCAGGTTTTCCAGGTAAATTGAATTTACAAATTGTAAATGGAGCTTTAACGCCTGTTCCGAGTGCGCCAGGCGGAGCTTTAGATATCTTAGCAGATAAAGGAAAGTTTCAAAATATGGGAGTTCCAGGTGCTAAGTCTTATCATTTAGTAGCACCAGGTTATGGAAATCCAGCAGGTTTAAAAACTGATCCTGCAACAGCGAATCCTTATTTTGTACGTTTTGCAAGTGGTGCGACAACTTCTGTTGTAGCAGATGCAGTTGCTCAAAAACCAACATTCTTCTCTTATTGGATTGGAAATAATGATGTGCTAGGTTATGCAACATCTGGTGGAGTTGGAGTAGATCATAATGAAACTGGTAATGTAAAACCTGAAACTTATGGAAGTAATGATATCTCAAATGTTAATGTCGTAAAATCCACTATTAACGCCGGATTGAAAGAATTGACAGCTGTAGGAGCGAAAGGAGTTATAGCAAATATTCCTTCTGTAACATCTATTCCATATTTTACAACGGTTCCATACGCGCCATTATCGCCTGCAAACCCAAGTTTTGCGCCAATGATTGATGAATTGAATGCAACTTATGCAGGATTAAATCAAGTATTTGATGCGGTTGGAGCTTCAGAAAGAAAAATCTCTTTTTCTAAGACTGCTGCAAGTGCTGTAGTAATTAAAGATAAAGATTTAGCAGATTTATCAGCTACAATCACTGCTGCTTTAATTAAAGCAGGATATGATGCTGGAACTGCGACTTTATTTGGAATTACTTACGGACAAGCGCGTCAAGCAACTGCAAAAGATTTATTAGTTTTAACTTCTTCTTCTGTAATTGGAAAAGTTGACACAAATAGAGTTGCAGAATTAATGAAGTTGGGATTAACTCAAGAGAAAGCTGGTAAATTAGCAGTAGTTGGTGTTAGTTATCCAATGACAGATAATTATGTATTAACAGCAAAAGAAACAGCAAAAGCAGAAGCAGCTGTAGTTAAATACAATGCAGCAATTGCTGAATTAGCAACTGCTTATAACTTAGCTTTAGTTGATACATATTCTGAAATGAAAAAATTAAGTTCAGCTTCAGGAATTAAGTATTACGGACAAACATATACAACAACTTTCGTTTCTGGTGGAGCGTTCTCATTAGATGGAGTTCACTTAACTGGAACTGGATATGCAATTGTCGCAAATATGTTTGCTGATGCAATCAATAAAAAATATCATTCAACTTTAAGACATGTTTACCCAGGAAATTATCCAGGTATTGCAATTCCTTAATTGAATGTACAGATAACAAAAAAATCCGCTCATCGAGCGGATTTTTTATTTGATTATTTTTTTAGAAATAATTATTTTAATTCTTCATTTCGTAAAAATTCTTCTGCTTTTTCGACCATATTTTTCGATCCACAAAAGAAAGGAATGCGCTGGTGTAATTCTGTAGGTTCAATATCCATAATGCGTTGGAAACCGTCAGAAGCTTTTCCTCCTGCTTGTTCTGCAATAAAAGCCATTGGATTACATTCGTACAATAAACGTAATTTTCCGTTCGGATTATTTGTTCCAGAAGGATAAATATAAATTCCTCCTTTCAACATGTTTCGGTGAAAATCTGAACATAAAGAACCGATGTAACGAGAAGTGTACGGACGATCTTCTTCATCTGCCTGACAGTATTTGATGTAATTCTTAACTCCTTGAGGGAATTTTACATAATTACCTTCGTTAACTGAATAAATATGTCCATCTTCTGGAATACACATATTTGGATGAGACAAATAAAACGTTCCAATTCCTGGGTTTAATGTAAATCCATTTACACCATTTCCTGTTGTGTAAACCAACATTGTCGATGTACCGTAAATCACATATCCCGCAGCAACTTGCTTGTTACCTGGTTGTAAGAAATCTTCTTTTGTAACAGGTGTTCCAGGTTCAGAAACACGGTGGTAGATAGAGAAAATTGTTCCAACAGAAACATTTACGTCGATGTTTGATGAACCATCAAGTGGATCAATCAACACAACATATTTACTGTTTTTTGAATTTTTTGAAGGTTGAATCGCGATAAAATCTTCGTTTTCTTCCGAAGCAATACCACAAACAACTTCGCGTTGCGACAACGTTTCGATAAACGTATCGTTTGCGAAAACATCTAATTTTTGTTGTTTTTCTCCTTGGACATTTTCATTTCCGAATTCGCCTAAGATATTTACAAGTCCTGCTTTGTTTACTTTATAATTAACAACTTTTGTCGCTAATTTAATAGAACTCAGTAATCTAGATAATTCTCCGGATGAGTAAATAAAATCTGCTTGATTTTCTATGATAAACTCTCCAAGAGTTTGATGAGAATTAGTATTCATAATTATGTTTTGCTGGTCAAATATCGGAATAATAACTCAATTTTATATCATTTCAAACGTTTGAAATTAATCTAAATACGTGAAAATCATCATTCAAATTTATTTTTTATTTTAATTAAATTCGGTCAACATATAAAGTGTAGTTTGGTTATATTTGCAAGTTAAATATTTACAAAAAAAAGTTTTTATAGAAATGAAAGTTTTCAAATTCGGTGGTGCTTCGGTGAAAGATGCAGCCGGCGTTAGAAATGTTGCGAGTTTATTGCAATCTGTTGGTTACGAAAATACATGTATCATTGTTTCTGCTATGGGCAAGACAACAAATGCATTGGAAGAGGTAGTCAAACGCTATTTTGAAGAACAAGATTTCGAAAAAACAATTAACGAAGTTAAAGAACAACACATTGCTTTAGCGACAGAATTATTTGATAATCCAGCTGAGGTTTCGAACGAAATTTCGCAATTTTTTGATGATATTGTTTCGTTTTTAAGACGTAACAAATCACCAAATTATAGCTATGTGTATGATCAAGTGGTTTGTTGTGGAGAGTTAATCTCGACAAAAATCATCAGTATGTATCTTAATTCTATACAAATTAATAACGAATGGTTAGATGTTCGTGATTATATCAAAACAGATAATACATATCGTGAAGGAAAAGTAAATTGGGCGTTAACAGAAGAAAGTATTAAACGTTTACCAAACACAGGTTTGTTTATTACCCAAGGTTTCTTAGGTTCTGATCCAAACTTTTTCACAACAACTTTAGGGCGTGAAGGTTCAGATTATTCTGCGGCGATTTTTGCTTATTGTTTAAATGCGGATAGCATGACGATTTGGAAAGATGTTCCAGGAGTTTTGAATGCTGATCCACGTTATTTTGATAATGCTGAGCTGTTAAATCATATTTCATATGAAGAAGCAATAGAGTTGGCGTATTATGGTGCATCTGTTATTCACCCGAAAACGTTACAGCCGCTTCAACAAAAAGAAATTCCTTTCTTCGTAAAATCATTTATTAATCCTACAGAAGCAGGAACAGAGGTAGCGAAAGGTCAACCATTAGATCCAAAAGTACCTTGTTTTATCCTAAAAAGAGAGCAACATTTGATTCGTTTATCAAGTAAAGATTTCTTTTTTATTACAGAAGATAAATTGAGCGGAATTTTCAATAAACTATATGATTATCAAATCAAAGTAAATTTGATGCAAAATTCAGCAATTTCACTATCTTTATGTTTGGAGGATAAATATGACAACTTAGAAAAGTTTGTTGCAGATATGAACGAAGAGTATAAAGTGCAAGAAGAAAACAATGTTTTATTGTACACAATTCGCCATTTTGATGCAGATTCTGACAAAGTTGTTTCAAAAGAAAAAGAATTATTGCGACAAACAGTGCGCGAAACATTACAAATAGTTGTTAAAGCTTAAATGAGTTTAATCACGACACAAGATATCTATTCAGCTTCGGGTCTTTCTAAAATTGGTGTTTTAGGAAAGCCTGTAGCTTGGGCATTGAAAAAAGTTTTCAGTATAGATCAGTTAAACGATTTGTACAATCGTGGAAAGCATTTGCAATGCGAACCTTTTTTGGATTATTTGATTGATGATTTGGGAATGGATTACGAAATCCATGAAGAAGATTTAAAACGTATTCCAAAGGAAGGACCTTTTATTATTATTTCTAATCATCCGCTTGGAGCTTTGGATGGAATTATTTTGATGCATTTTATGTCAAAAATTCGTCCTGATTTCAAGGTGATGGGTAATTTTTTATTGCAAAAAATTAAACCATTAGAACCGATGATTATTCCAGTTAATCCTTTCGAAACACGTAAAGATGCATACAGTAGCCTTTCAGGAATGCGCGATGCATTAAAATTGTTGAGAGCTGGAGGTTGTTTAGGAATTTTTCCTGCGGGCGAAGTTTCTTATCGTGATGACGAAAGTAAAATTATCGACAGAGAATGGCAAGAATCAGCGATGAAGTTGATCAAAAAAGCAAAAGTTCCTGTTGTACCAATGTTTTTTAGAGCGCGAAATAGTAATATTTTTTATCGTGTAGCGAAGATTCATCCAGATTTTCAAACGGCAATGTTGCCAGCTGAAATGATGAAGAAAAGAACACGTCCAATTCAAATTCGTATTGGAAAACCAATTTTACAAAAACAACAAGACGAGCATGTGTCTATCGAAGACTATTCTGAGTTTTTGAGAAAGAAAACGTACATGCTTTCGTCATATTACAAACAAAAAAGAAGTTTAACTCAAGTCTTGAAAAACCCTTCGAATATTGAGTTGAAAATTCCGAATTTACCAAGCTTATCTTCTTCTAACAAAAAGGTTAAGCCGATTATTTCAGAAACTGCTTTAGACTTATTAATTCAAGATATTGAAGGATTACGTAAAGATGAACAAGCATTATTGTTTACGAATAATAATTACGAATGTTTCTTTTCTACAGCTCAACAAATTCCAAATATATTAAGAGAAATTGGTCGTTTACGCGAGATAACTTTCCGTGCAAT
>RRZU011664772.1_pt1 | contig 11977 bp, 11 predicted proteins | sample 2165561 | NCBI WGS metagenome assembly RRZU01 (sample SAMN10456909, study PRJNA506462) | wastewater metagenome | isolation source: wastewater sludge | place: USA: Moscow, Idaho | reverse complement strand
GCGCACGTCTTTAACGCTGCCAGGCTTGGGCAGGGTGATGAAGGGCAGGCGGCTACCGGCGCGGGAGACGAGGATGTCGAGATCTTGTTGCCAGTATGCGTGGGTAATGTCGTGGATGCGCGCCGCAACACGGTGGTGGCGGTTGTCGTCGCTCATGATAATGGCGGCGGCCATCTCTGCATGTTCGCGCTCGGCACCGGCATGCGCGCCGTCTTCGCAGTCGCAGGTGATGTCAAAAATTGGCCCCAGTTCGTTTTGCAGTTGCAGGGCCTTCTTCATCAGCTTTTCCGAGCCGGCGTAGTGGTCCACCGCTGGCAGGATGGGGAAGGGCGTTTCACCGGGAAAGAGGATTTCGCTGGGATGTTTCATGGCTTACCTGGCGGCAAAGGACAATGGGGCATTCTACCGTGGCGGGTAATCGCGAAAGTGCAGTTTTAACCACTACGGACAGAACGGGCACAACGAAAAATATTTGCTCGTTGTTTTTACCTTGTGTTCGTTGTGCTGAATTGCATTTCCAAAAATGAAAAAAGCCGCAGAGAGCTGCGGCTTTTGGGCTATGCGTCTAAACGCTGTTTAGAGCATGTCTTTGACCGCGGCGGCTTCGTCGAGCAGTTCCTGAATGTTTTTGCGGATCTTTTCGCGGGAGTAGTCGGTCGTTTCGATCCCCTGAACGATTTTGTACGAACCGTTTTTGCAGTCGCAGGGGAAGCCGAAGACCAGTCCTTCGGGAACGCCGTAGGAGCCGTCGCTGGGTACGCCCATCGTCGCCCAGTCATCCGAGCCGAAACACCAGTCACGGATGTGGTCGATGGCAGCACTGGCCGCCGAGGCGGCGGAAGAGACGCCGCGTGCTTCGATGATCGCCGCGCCGCGTTTGCCGACTGTCGGCAGGAAAACCTCGTTGTTCCAGACGTGGTCGTTGATCATCTGTTTGACGCTCTCGCCGTTGGAAGTGCAGCTACGGTAGTCGGCGAACATCGTTGGGCTGTGGTTGCCCCACACGGCCATTTTTCTCAGGCTGGTCACCGGGCGGCCGGTTTTTTCGGCAATCATTGAAATGGCGCGGTTGTGGTCGAGGCGAATCATGGCGTGGTAGTTGGCCGGGTTGGTTCGGCCCACCTTGATGGCTGCGGCGCGGGCAATGTATGCATTGGTATTGGCCGGGTTGCCGATCACCAGCACCTTGACGTCTTCCTTGGCGTTTTCGGCGATCGATTTCCCTTGCACTTTGAAGATGGCGCCGTTGGCGGTGAGCAGGTCGGCGCGTTCCATACCGGGGCCGCGTGGTTTGGCGCCAACCAGCATGCAGATATCCGCGTCCTTGAAAGCGATGTCTGGGTTATCGGTGGTGAACATGCTTTCGAGTAGCGGGAATGCGCAGTCTTCAATTTCCATCATGACGCCACGGCAAATTTTCTGGGCATGTGGCAGGTCGAGTAGTTGCAGGATGATTGGTTGGTCATGGCCGAGCATTTCGCCGGCGGCTATTCGGAAAAGTAGGGTGTAACCGATTTGGCCGGCTGCGCCGGTGACTGCGACGCGGATGGGGGGCTTGGACATAGGTGCGGCTCCTGATGTGTAAGAAAAGCCTAAAACGGCCATTGTGTAGCCGATGCTAAGTTGGTTTTTGGTGCAAACAACTGTCCCCCGGAATGATAGATGGGGATGGGGCGCAGTGTCAAATGACGCGCGGCTAAACTTATGTCTTATATAAGATATATATCCAATGATAGACGTCGTTGCGAAATTGTGCTGAAATCCGGCTCATGGATCGAAAACCAGTTAATCAATCGCCGATGTTTAGTCCGCTCTATCAGCAGATCAGGGTGCTGGTGATGGCTAGCCTGGAATCGGGGGAGTGGAAGCCTGGCGATATCATCCCAAGCGAATCCGATTTGGCGGTGCGATTTGGCGTGAGTCAGGGTACGGTGCGCAAGGCGATTGATGAAATGGCCGCTGAGAATCTTCTTGTACGGCGACAGGGCAAGGGGACTTTTGTGGCGACGTACAATGACCCGCGTTCATCCCTTCGTTTTCTGCGCATTGCTGCCAACGAAGGGGATCTTCCTCCGTTGGCCAGTGTTCCGATCGAGTGCTGGCGTGCCAAGGCTGGGGTTGATGTGGCTAGAACGCTGGCGATCGAGCCAGGGGCGCCGATTATCATCGTCCGTCGCGTGTTGCGTGCGGGCGAAGAGCCCGTAGTTTTCGACGAAATTTATTTGCCGGGCGCCTTGTTTCCCGATTTGTCGGTTGATGTTCTGAGGGATGCGGAAGCGTCGCTTTATGGCTTGTTCGAGTGCAAGTATGGTGTACGTGCAATCGGTGCCGATGAGCGTTTGCGAGCCGTCTTGGCCGACCGCGTGAGTGCGGGAATGCTGCAGGTGGCCGAAGGTAGTCCTTTGTTACTCGTCGAGCGTGTTAGCTTTACCTATGGCCAAAAGCCGGTGGAGTGGCGCAGGGGCTTCTATGCAACACAAAAATGTCATTATCACAATGAATTGGGATAGCGGGTCACTCGTGCTGTCGGCTCTGGTCGCTCACCGGCTGAACCTTTGCGATCGTCGCGGGTTAAAGTGCGCGCGTTTTCCCAGCAAAGTAGTTATTCGCGAGGGGCTTCCCTTGACGCTGCTGGTCAGCGTTCCATAGCTATGGTGAATTGGATATTTCCCGGGTGGCAACGACAGCATGAAGCGTTGGCTCCGGCAGCGTGGTACTGAGATTTCCATGGTGTGTTATTTTACTTGACCAATGAATCGCAGCCCCCGTTACGTGAACGTTTACAATCGCAGGAAGATCGCATAAGGCTTGACAAGTTTGTTGGCCAGGCCGGTTTGCTCACTGCCGATCGATTTGTTGCCGATAACCGTGATGATGCAACTAATACGCGGCTTGGCGATCTAGAGGACTTGTATCGACTGTTTCGCTGTCGTAATTCGACGAGTTGTATTGAGGTGTGCACAAAAGGGCTTAATTGCGACAAGGCGATCGGGGAAATGGAAGAAATGATGATCAGGCGGGCAATCTGATGAACGAGAGCGAGCTTTTGAACCGTTTGCGCTGGCGCTGCACGCGCCGCGCATTGCTGGAAATGGATTTGTTGTTGGGTAACTTTCTCGAAAATCACTATTCGGGTCTGTCGCCGGAGTTGGCTACCGAATTTCGTGCCTTGGTGGATATGGAAGACCTTGAACTATGGCCTTTGATTATCGGAAAAAGGCCTTGTGCAAATGATTTGCAGGCGCAGGTGATAGCGATGCTGCGCGATGTAAGCTTAAAGTAACTTATTTGTTTCGTGATGTGTTTTGCGACCGGAGCGTTGTCGAGTCAATGAATTCATGATTAAAACAGTTTATCGGGAGAATTTTTATGAGCACCGCACGTAAGGCAACCTTGATCATCGATGGGCAGGAACCCGTTGAGTTTCCGATCTTGAAGCCGGCCAGCGGCAACGATTGCATCGACATCCGTACGCTGGGTGCCAAAACCGGCTTGTTTACTTACGATCCCGGGTTTTTGTCGACCGCTTCGTGCAAATCAGAAATCGCCTTCATCGATGGCGAGAAGGGCGTGCTGCTCTATCGCGGCTATCCGATCGAGCAACTGGCCGAACACTGCAACTTCCTTGATGTGGCTTATCTGTTGAAACACGGCGAGTTGCCGAACGCTGAAGAGAAACGCAATTTCGTTTCGATCATCAAGACGCACACTATGGTGCATGAGCAGATGGCCAAGTTCTATCAGGGCTTTCGGCGCGACGCGCACCCGATGGCGGTCATGGTTGGCGTGGTCGGCGCGCTGTCGGCCTTCTATCACGATGCCGAGGATTTTGCCGACGCGGAGCACCGCAATCTTAGCTTCAACCGCATTGTCGCCAAGCTTCCGACTATTGTGGCGATGGCTTATAAATACACGATCGGTGAGCCGTTCATGTATCCGCGCAATGATCTGGGTTATACCGCCAACTTCATGTATATGATGTTTGGTTCGCCCTGCGAGAAATATGAGCCTAATCCCGTCCTGGTGCATGCACTCGATACCATCTTCATGCTGCATGCCGATCATGAGCAGAATGCGTCCACTTCCACGGTTCGCTTGGCTGGTTCGTCGGGCGCCAATCCCTACGCCTGCATTTCAGCCGGTATCGGCTGCTTGTGGGGGCCGTCGCACGGCGGCGCCAACGAGGCGTGTCTGAAGATGCTCGAAGAGATCGGCGATGTTTCACGCGTGCCGGAATACATCCGCCGTGCCAAGGACAAGAGCGATCCGTTCAAGCTGATGGGGTTTGGCCATCGCGTCTACAAGAACTTCGATCCGCGTGCTGTGTTGATGCGTGATGTTTGCAAAAATGTTTTGCGGGAACTCGGGCTGGAAAACGATCGTCTATTCAAGCTGGCATTGGAGCTGGAGAAGATTGCGCTGGAGGACGAATACTTTATCGAGAAGAAACTTTATCCGAATGTTGATTTTTATTCGGGCATCGTCCAGAAGGCGATCGGCATACCGACTTCAATGTTTACCTGCATCTTCGCCCTGGCGCGGACGGTGGGCTGGATGGTGCAGTGGGAAGAAATGATCGCCGACCCCGAGTACAAGATCGGTCGTCCACGTCAGCTTTACACCGGCGCGTCGGTGCGCGACGTGCCGCCGATTCACCAGCGTGCGGACTGAGGCGTGAGTCTTTAACCACGGCGGGCACGGCGAAAAACGAGTCCAAAATGCGACTCGTTGGCCATGCGCCAGGCATGCAACAAGAAAGAGCTAGAGTTCAAGTTTTTTCGCTGTGTTCGCCGTACCCGCTGTGGTTAATGAAGTCTTCTGTCGAAAGGTGTTCCGCAACCTATGAGTACAGGTCAAGCCATGATGAATCAGCTTTTTGGGACTTCGCTGCTGTTTGGCGGGAACGCCCCGTTTGTCGAAGAGCTCTACGAAAACTATCTGGATAATCCGGCTTCGGTTCCGTCCGAGTGGCGCGATTACTTTGACAAGCTGGCGCAGTTGCCCAGCTCAATTGCCCGCGATGTGCCGCATTTGCCGGTGGTTCATGCTTTTGCCGAGCAGGCCAAGAAAGGCGGCTATCGGGCGGCCGCGTCGATGCCGGTCGATGACAAGAAGCAGGTCGCCGTGCTGCAGATCATTACGGCCTTTCGCACGCTAGGAGCGCGCTGGGCCAATCTTGATCCGCTCAAGCGCCTGTCGCGGCCAAAACAAAACGAGCTAGAGCCGTCGTTTTACGAGCTCACCGATGCCGACGTTAATACCCCGTTCAATGCCGGATCGTTCATGGGGGTGCCGGAACACGCCACTTTCGGGCAAATCCTTGATGCGCTCAAGGAAACCTATTGCAGCTCGATTGGCGTTGAATACATGTACATCAACAGCCTCGTCGAGCGGCGTTGGTTACAGGCGCGCATCGAACCGATTCGCGGCAAGAGCACCTATACGGCCTCGCAGAAGCTGCGCTTTCTGGAGCGGCTGACAGCAGCAGAAACACTCGAGCGCTACCTGCACACACGCTATGTGGGTCAGAAGCGTTTTTCGCTCGAAGGCAGCGAATCCTTGATTGTTGCGCTCGATGAGCTGATTCGCGTGGCTGGTGGGCTGGGCGTCGATGATGTGGTGGTCGGCATGGCGCACCGTGGCCGTCTCAACGTGCTGGTCAATACACTGGGCAAGGCCCCATCAATGCTGTTCGACGAGTTCGAAGGCAAGAAGCCGCAGGATCTGACTTCCGGCGATGTTAAATACCATCTGGGCTACTCGTCCGACGTGACGACGCCGGGCGGGCCGTGCCATCTGACGCTGGCTTTTAACCCGTCGCACCTGGAAATCGTCAATCCCGTGGTCGAAGGCGCTGTATTTGCACGCCAGCAAAGGCGCGGTGAAAACGGTCGCGAAAAAGTTTTGCCCGTGCTCATCCATGGCGACGCCGCCGTGGCCGGCCAGGGTGTTAATCAGGAAATGATCAACTTTGCTCAGACGCGTGGCTACGGGACGGGCGGCACGGTGCATCTGGTGGTCAATAACCAGATTGGCTTTACCACCTCCGACCCGCGCGATTCGCGCTCGTCGCTCTATTGCACCGACATCTTCAAGATGGGCGATGCGCCGATCTTTCACGTCAATGGCGACGACCCTGAGGCAGTGGCACTGGCCACCCGACTGGCCATGGAGTTCCGTCAGGAGTTCAGGAAGGATGTTGTCGTCGATATCGTGTGCTTCCGCAAGCTCGGGCACAACGAGCAGGACGAGCCGATGGTCACGCAGCCCTTGATGTACAAGAAGATTCAGGTGCATCCGGGCGTGCGCAAGCTCTACGCTGACCGCTTGGTGGCTGAAGGTGTCCTCACCCTGAACGGGCCGAATGAGATGATCGCCCGCTACCGCGAGCATCTCGATCGCGGCGAGTTGCTCTACAACCCAGTGATTGCCGGCTATACCGATCCGATTCTGATCGACTGGACGCCGTTTTTGCCGAAAAAGTACATCAGCAACTGCGATAGCACCATTCCGGTCAAGGAGGTACGGCGCTTGTCTGAGCGGTTGACCGCCATTCCTGAAAAATTTGCCCTGCACAGCCGCGTCAAGCAGGTTATGGACGACCGGCGTCTGATGGGGCAGGGCAGCATTCCTTTTGACTGGGGAATGGCCGAGAACCTCGCCTATGCCTCGTTACTTGTCTCAGGCTATGGCGTTCGCCTGACCGGCGAGGATGTCAGCCGTAGTACCTTCTTCCACCGTCACGCGCTTTTGCACGACCAGAACCGGGAGCAATGGGACGAGGGGACGTATTGCCCGCTGGCCAATATTCAGGAACATCAGGCGAGGTTTCAGTGCTTCGACTCTGTGCTTTCCGAAGAAGCGGTACTCGCTTTCGAGTACGGTTATGCCACCTCCAACCCCTATGAACTGGTGATCTGGGAGGCGCAGTTCGGCGATTTCGTCAATGGCGCGCAGGTGGTGATCGATCAGTTCATTGCTTCCGGCGAAGCCAAGTGGGGGAAGGCTTGCGGCCTGGTTCTGCTGCTGCCGCACGGCTACGAAGGGCAGTGGCCGGAGCATTCGTCGGCGCGCATCGAGCGCTTCATGTCCTTGTGCGCCGAGATGAACATCGAGGTGTGCCAGCCTTCGACGCCTGCGCAGGTGTTCCACATGTTGCGCCGACAGGCCATCCGCAAGCAGCGCAAGCCGCTCATCGTGTTTACGCCGAAATCCTTGCTGCGCCACAAAGACGCGGTGTCAACGATGGACGAAATCGCCAAGGGGTCTTTCCAGACTGTGATTGGCGAGGTCGAAGCGCTTGACGCGAAAAAAGTGACGCGGGTGATTTTCTGTTCCGGCAAGATCTACTACAACCTCGTGGCGGCGCGGCGCGAAAAAGAAATTACGACAATTGCCATTGCTCGCCTTGAGCAGCTGTATCCCTTCCCACAGGAAGCTTTTCAGGCAGAGCTGGCCAAATACCCGAAGGCCACCGAGATCGACTGGTGTCAGGACGAGCCGCGCAATCAGGGCGCCTGGTACTGGATTGCCTCGCGCCAGCATCTTGATCGCTCGTTCAACAGCAAGCAGCGCTTGTTGCTGGTTTCGCGCCCGGCCTCGCCCTCGCCGGCGGTCGGCTATCTGAGCAAGCACAACGCGCAATTGAAAAAGCTGATGGATTCCGCGTTTGGCGAAATCGATCCGTACAAACTCGCTTAATCCGGAGAGAATATGATCATCGACGTTAAAGTTCCGCAGCTATCGGAATCCGTCTCTGAAGCGACGCTGGTGAGCTGGCACAAACAGGTCGGCGAAGCCGTGTCGCGCGACGAAAACCTGATCGACATCGAGACGGATAAGGTGATTCTCGAACTCCCCGCGCCGGCTGCCGGCGTGCTGGTCGAGTTGCTCAAGCAGGATGGGCAGACCGTAGAGGCCGAAGAACTGATCGCTCGCATCGATACCGAGGCTGCGCCGACGGTAGTTTCCGCAGAGCCGCCCGTTCCAGTCGAAGCAGTTCCGGCGGCAAGTGCCGAGCCGGAAAAATCTGTTGTTCTTGCCGTGCCGGCTGCCCCGGATGCCATTCTCAGCGCAGCCCAGGCTGATTACCCGGCTGCCCCGCCGTTTGTCTTGCCTGAGTCGCTGGCCAGGGCAGAGCATGTTGCCTCAGGCTACACGCTGGCGCCGGCGCCGAGTGTGGCCATTCCGCTGGCCAACCGCCCCGAGCAGCGCGTGCCGATGTCGCGTTTGCGCGCGCGGGTTGCCGAGCGGCTGGTTCAGTCGCAATCGACTAACGCCATCCTGAGCACCTTCAACGAAGTGAATATGGCTCCGGTGCTGGCGCTGCGTAAGCAATACGGAGAGAAGTTCGAAAAAGTGCACGGTGTGCGACTGGGCTTCATGGGCTTTTTCGTCAAGGCGGCGGTAGCGGCGCTGCAGAAATTTCCGATCGTCAATGCCTCGGTCGATGGTAACGACATCGTCTACCACGGCTATATCGACATCGGCATCGCCGTCGGTAGCCCGCGTGGCTTGGTCGTGCCGATTCTGCGCGATGCCGACCAGATGAGCATTGCTGACATTGAAAAGAAGATTGCTGAATACGGGCAGAAAGCCAAGGACGGCAAGCTGTCGATGGAAGAACTGACCGGCGGCACTTTCTCGATTTCCAACGGCGGCGTGTTCGGATCGATGCTCTCGACGCCGATCATCAACCCGCCGCAATCAGCGATTCTCGGCATTCATGCCACCAAAGACCGTGCAGTCGTCGAAGACGGCCAGATCGTCGTCCGGCCGATCAACTATCTGGCATTCTCCTACGATCACCGCATCATCGACGGCCGCGAAGCGGTGCTGAGCTTGGTGACGATGAAAGAAGCGCTGGAAGATCCGGCGCGGTTGCTGCTGGGGGTTTGATTAAGCCGGAAAAAGTGGTTAACCACAACGAACACAAGGTGAAAACAACAGACTAAAACTCGGCTTGAGCAGCAATGTCCATGCTAGTCCTAATACCAGGATAGGGCTCGTTGGTGCGAAACGCTGCTCCGCGCACATAGCGTACCTACTCAACGATCTTGTATTTGGCCTTGAGTTTAGTTACGGTAGCTTTTTCTTTGACAAGAAACTCGTTCATCTGCTTGATTACTTCAGGGTGCGCAATCGACGATAACGAAAAATCGGCCGTGGCGTAAGGCAAGCTATCGTCAAAAACCAACATGCCCGCTTTGTTCAACGTTTCGGACATGACGTAATTTGCGGCCATTACGCCCATATAGGCACCATCAACGCGATCGGACGCAACGATGTTAATAGCCGCGCCAGCGTAATTCACTTCCATTACCTCAATTTTTTTGCTCGAAATTTGATCCATATACGGAAACGGCGTAAACCCGCGCAAGGTAACCATCTTCGTAATGTTCGCCAAGCCTTTTCCCTTGTTAGCCGGTAATACCATCACGCCCTGTTTTACCGCAAGAACCCCGGCGCTATAAACGATGTTGACGTCTTTTTTGACATCTTTCGACCAGTTTGGATTATCCGGAAACTTGAAATCCAATGTTTTTTTTACCGCAAATTCGTCGTACAAGTTAACCGAAGGAAAGGGGCGGTAGGTGAAGGTATGGCCGTATTTGGCTGCGAATGTATCGAGAAACTCCCTAGCAAAACCTGAGTAACTCGGTAGATCCCCTCTGAAGATAGGCCGATAGTCTGTGTCTTGAACGCCGACAGAAAAGCTGCCAGAAAAAGCATGGGACGACATAAGGCAGGCTACCAGTACCACGGGCGTCGTTAATTTTTTCATGTCCAAGTTTCCCAAGAGTTTACAAAGCACCATTCTATGACGAGCTACCAGTGATTGCAATCTTTTACAACAAGGCGCAATTATCGATTTTCTGGCAGCGTGCATGCAACGCACCACTTTTTCAGGTATGCCGCTCCCATCGTTATTTTTGTAAACGTCATGTTAAATTTCGCCGTCGGCGAACTGATCCAAGTTGATTTCAAGGCAGGAAAGAAGCTACAGGGATTGGTGTTGCATTAGCGCAATTGGGCAATAGCAAATAGGCCATACCGCAGACACATTTTGCGTTCAAGGCAGGGACTGCTCAGGCCGGCTTAGCACCCGAGTCTCTCCTAAGGAAAAGAGCACGAATGAGTCTTCGTCTACGGCAAGCTTTGAGCGCGCTTTTGGCAACTCGTCGATTGGAGCATCGATCGGATCGTCGCATAAACGGAACGTGCCCCAATGTACTCCCATCGACAGTTTGCTCTTCACGTCGATGTGGATTTGCACAGCCTCTTCTTCGTTTACGTGCTGATTTCGCATGAACCATCTTGGCAGGTAGCAACCAACAGGTATCTGCGAAAAATCGAAGCCACCGAACTTTGCACCGATATCAGAATAGTCCTTTGAATAGCCAGTGTCTCCGGCAAAGAACATCGAATAGGGAGCCTTGTTTGTTGTTCCTTGCGCAACGAATCCTCCCCACAGTGTGGCGTTGCGGTCCCAGAGCGTTCTGTTCGACCAATGCTGCGCCGGCACAAAGTGAATTGAGACGTTACCGTCCGGTGCTGCGATATCGTGACGATCCCACCAATCCATGCGCTGTACATTGGTAATGCCCTGCTGTTTTAGCCACAAGTCCAATCCTAGAGGAACGATGAAAAGTGGAGAACCACCGGGTTGCCGGTTCAGTTCCTTCACAGTCGATATATCCAGGTGATCGTAATGGTTGTGGCTGATCAGCACTACATCAATCCGTGGTAAGTCATTCAATTGCAAAGGCAGAATCACATCCCGCCTAGGACCTGCGAAGCTTACTGGCGAGGCACGCTCCGAAAAGTGCGGGTCGGTAAGGATGTTGAGGCCATTGAGTTGCCAAAGCACCGTCGAGTGCCCGATCCACGTTACGCTTACGTCATGGCGGTTTGCCTTCAGATAGGCAAGGTCCGGTACTGCCACTTTAACTCGCGATACATTTTGCGCCGGTGGCGGAGTCCTCCAGTGCGAACGCTGCCACTCGAAGAAGCTGGGCTGGTCTTCACTCCAGTTGTCGATATGGTTGTTGTTGAAACCGTCAGGGCGGTGGTGTTTCTTGCTGGCGTCGTAGTAAGGATTTACGTTGGTGCATCCAGCCAGAAAAGCTGCGATCAAGACGGTGATTCCCTGTTTCGACGTTGAAAAGCAGAGTTTCCTAAGGCGGATTACAAACCCGGTTCGGTGTATTGAAACCATCTCATTTTCTTGGTCGATTACGTAATTCGCAAGCAATTGTGTTGTAGCTATTTTGTGTACTTTTCTTCAGTTGGACATCCTTTTGTGCGATAAGTTTCAAAATTGAAAATAAAGAGTAAAACTGAATATTTATCATGGCACATCAAAATGATTTTCGATTATCCTGTTGTGGGTCGATCTTGATATTAGTGACACTCCGTTGAGGGATTGCTGAAATGCTTATCTCTTATCAAAAGAATCTGGATTTTTTAGAAAGGCAGGATAGCGTGGAAGAAATTCAACTGAAAGTCGATGGAATTACGTGCTGCTCTTCTGTGAAGGGCGTAAAAAAAGCGCTGAATGTTCTGTACGGTGTTGAAGACGTTGACGTAAGCATGTCTACTGGCAAACTTGTCGTCAAAGGCGATGGCGAACAATTTACTCGGGAAAATCTGGAGAACGCTCTGGGTGCTGCAGGCTTTAGGTGTAATAGATCAAACGCATAAACTTTTGTGTAGGTCAGGAGTTTATATGTTTGGAAACCGGGACGCGGGAAAGCCGGTAATGCTCCCCGTTGGGCACAACGTAAAAATAATGGGTGCCGCATTTTTTGTGGCTTACTCGGTTAGTGAGCCTTGCAAAACTTGAGAACATTCTCTTCCCGTGTTCTTTCGTTGTGCCCGTTGTGTCGTTGTGGTTTGAATTGAGATTCTCATGACCGATCCCGAAAAAAACGAGCGCCATGCACGGCGCATGGAACGCAAGAAGGCCGTGGTCGAT
>RRZU010312527.1_pt1 | contig 11978 bp, 9 predicted proteins | sample 2165561 | NCBI WGS metagenome assembly RRZU01 (sample SAMN10456909, study PRJNA506462) | wastewater metagenome | isolation source: wastewater sludge | place: USA: Moscow, Idaho | reverse complement strand
CCTGAGCGCAAAGATCGTGGCCGGCTCATCCGCATGACCTCGGCGGGCCTGCGCGAGTCGCATCCCCATGATGTCCAGATGACGGTGGAGGCACCGAACTATTCTGGTCGCGCGTAGGTAGCGCCTAGCGCGCACTCCAGGCCTTACGGCCTGCGTCATCCATACGGTCCCGGCGGATTCTACTTCTGCCGGGACCGTCGTCGTAGAAAGGGACCCTGGTGCAGTTGGGCCTACTTCAACCTCTTGACTACCGCGAGGAGATCGGCCACGCGTTAGGATCACCGGCCGGAGGACGTCCATCCTGAGCAGCCCGGCGATTGAGGTAGTTGATGAAATCGGCGTGCGAGGCCGCCTGCATCGCTTGAACCTCGGTTAAGGATTTGTTTGCCACCTCCGGGTACTTGCGTACGAGCGCGCCGAGAAGGCGCAGTGTGGCGAGAACGTCCGCCTCGGCGTTGTGGAAGTTGTCCTCGTCCAGAACCCCGTAGTGCCTGCATACGTCCTCAAGGCGCCTCTTGCCCTTACGCCATTTGTCCACTGACTTGTCCAGAAGATAGGGATCGACAATCGGTGCCAGTGCACCGCCGAGACGCTCGCTGAGAGTGGGAAGCCCGTGACGCGCCAGCTCGCTTTCCAGAAGAGTGAAATCATAGGACGCGTTGAAAGCCACGACCGGATTTCCCGCGGCCATGTGCTCGGCGAGAATATCCGCGATTTCGGCAAGGACTTCGGCTACCGGACGGCCTTCGGAACGTGCCTTTTCTGTGCTGATGCCGTGTACGTTCGCAGCCTGTGCCGGGATCTCCACGCCCGGATCTGCCAGCCAATACCTACGCTCTACACCATTCTCATCGGTTCGGATGAGCGAGCAAGTAACGAGGCGATCATCAAGGGGACGAACGCCGGTGGTCTCTGTGTCAAAGCCGATAATTGGCTGTTGTGTCCACATAATATTCCTTTCACGAGATGCCTCCAGCCTATCGGGCACCACCGACAGATTTTGCCGCAGCTTGTACTTTTTTCTTCCACCTTCAGCTCCCTCCCACAAAACTCATCGACTGGCACGTAAACTTGACGCGTGAGTGAAGTGGAGATAGGACGAGGCAAGCGAGCCCGACGAGCGTACACCCTTGATGATGTCGCCGTCGTCGCGTCGCGCCGCACGCGCGACGTACAGGAGGTGCAAACCACCTGGCAACTGGACGCCTACCATCTCGACATCCCCATACTTTCGGCACCGATGGACTCGGTCACCTCCCCGGCAACGGCTATCGCGCTCGGCAAATTGGGAGGTCTGGGCGTACTTGATCTTGAGGGTCTGTGGACCCGCTACGAGAATCCCGAGCCCTTCTTCGAGGAGATTACGCATCTCAACAAAGAGGATGCCACGCCGCGTCTCCAGGAGATTTACTCCGAGCCCATTAAAGCGGAACTATTGCGCGAACGCCTTCGTGAAGTTCGTGACGCGGGTGTCACCGTAGCCGGTGCCCTCTCGCCGGGCGGGACGCAACAGATGTGGCGCGCCGTCGTCGACGCCGGCGTGGATATCTTCGTTATTCGCGGAACCACGGTCTCCGCGGAGCACGTCTCCACAACCCGCGAGCCGCTCAACCTCAAGAGATTTATCTATGAACTTGACGTCCCCGTCATCGTGGGAGGTTCGGTGACCTACACCGGCGCGCTTCACCTCATGAGGACGGGCGCCGCAGGGGTACTCGCGGGCTATGGCGGAGGAGCGGCGTCGGCCAACCGTCGTACGGTTGGAATCGCCTCGCCGATGGCCACAACGATTGCTGATATCGCAGCCGCGCGTCGGGACTATCTTGACGAATCGGGTGGCCGCTACGTCCACGTCATCGCTGATGGCTCCATCAGCACCGCTGGCGACCTCGTCAAAGCCGTCGCCTGTGGTGCAGACGGCATCATGCTGGGCACTGCTCTCGCCCGCGCCAAGGAAGCTCCGGGGAGGGGTTGGCACTGGGGAGCGGAAGCTCGCCACAGCAGGCTGCCCCGCGGTGAACGCGTCCGAGTGGGACGCGAGGGGACACTGGAAGAGATTCTCTTTGGACCTTCACACAGTGCTCGAGGTGAAACGAACTTGATGGGTGCACTTCGTCATGCCATGGCAGCAAACGGATACTCAGATGTGAAAGAATTCCAGCGCGCAGAATTGGTGGTACTGGGGAAGTGAAGGTTACAACTATGAGTGAGAAGACTGCAACAACCGGGCGTTCCAAGACCGCCGTCGCCATTGATCGCATTTTGGAGATGATTGACGGAAGCGCGCTCAAACCAGGAGATAGGCTTCCTTCCGAGCGCGCTCTGGCCGCTGAGCTGCGAGTTTCACGAGCTACCGTGCGCGAGGCCATCATGGCTCTACAGATTGCCGGGCGTCTTGAATCTCGCTCGGGGGACGGCACATATATTCTCGTACGGCCCATTAATATTGGCGACGACGAGACCAAGCTACGCGCCGGCGTGGATATCACCGAAGCGCTGGAGTATCGCATGGCGATCGAGATCTCGGCGTCTATCATGGCGTGCCGTCGTGCTCGCAAGTCTGACATCATGCGTATGCAGGCGGTTCTCGAAGCGATGGCCGAGTTTGTGGCTGAGGAAGATTACGAGTCTTATCTCGATTCGTCCATGGACCTACATTTGGCTATTGGTAAGGCGTCCCATTCCAAGCAACTGCGGTCGGTGCATGACGCCCTGACTGAACAGGTGCGAGATGACGAATGGTTGCTGGCGGAGAGCTACAACGAGGATGTCGCATTGCGCTCGATGGAGATTCATCGGGATATCGTCAACGCTATTGCCGCCAAGGATATTGATCGTGTGGTATGTGCGGTAGAGACCCACTACGTGGATTATCCGACCTTGGGTGAGCTTGATGAATCCTAGAGTGATTGAATTCCACCTGTCCTAGATGGATTGATTGACACCATTCAGAAAGTGAGACAACCATGAAGCCAACACTCGGCATCCTGGGTGGGATGGGGCCCGCAGCCACGGCAGAATTCCTCAAGGAAGTCACGCGTCAGACGCCCGCGGCCTGCGATCAGGAGCATTTCCCGTCGATTTCTCTATCGGATGTTCTTGTTCCGGATAGGACGACGGCGATCCTGGGCGGCTTTGACAACGTCACCCCGAGATTGAGGGAGGATTGCGAGAAGCTCATCTCGTGGGGCGCGGATGCTATTGCTAGCCCGTGCAATACGGCCCACTATTTCCTGCGTTCTTTCATCCATGATCTGCCCGTCATCTTTGTGGACATCGTGGATGCGACCACGGATCAGGCGGTCAACAGGGCCCGTGCACTGGCAGCTCCCGGGGAGAGCCCGGCCGCGTGGCTCACCTGCACTCGAGGCACCGTACAGACCGGCCTCTATCAGCGTTCGGCGCAGGAGCGTGGACTTGATCTGTTGGTGCCCTCCGATGAGCACTTCGACGAGTTCTCCGCCATCATTGCGCTCGTGAAGTCCGGGGATCTGGCTGAGGCGGGTGCTCGTTGGCGAGCTGTGTTTGAGGAGCTAACGGCCCTGCGTAACGTCCCGGTGCTGACGGCTTGCACGGAGCTTCCCCTTGCCCACGAAGCGTCGGGCCTACCTTCGGATATGGAAGTGTCGTCGTTGAAGGCGCTGGCCTACGGAATCATCAAGGCGATGGGTGTGACGCCTTTGCCGCGCGAGGGCGTCGATCCGATCTGAGTCAGGATTGAGTTTCGGATAGCTCCAAGGAGTTGGCGTTTCTTTTCAACTGGACGCCACGGTTCCATCAGAGGCAATGGTGAGCCGTTCCTCTTCGGTAGTGATAGTTGCTAGCACGGAGCGGCTCGGGGGATTGAGTCGAACCACAACTTGCCTAGCATTTGTCGACTTGAGGATCCTCGTGGAGTGCTCGAAAAGTTCCCTTTCGACGGGGTGAGGAAGCGGGGCATCTTCTCCGTCATCCATGAGGATAACGGCGACTCCGCGCTCACGTGCTTGGCGTACTGGGTCTTTGATGAGAGAGGTGAGGCGAGTTCCGCCGCGGATTTCGTCGCGAAGCTCGGCTTCGAGAAGCGTGGCTTGTTGGCGGATCTCGGGAGTGATGGGCTTTCCGGACACGACGAGTTCGAGGATAGGCCGGACCTGTTCGTCTACCTGGTCAAGCATGGATTCGACGACGGCGGCCGCTTGCTCGCTTTCGATTCGTTCGGCTTCGAGCTCCATCCGTCGGCGTTCATCGCTGATGATTCGTACGGAGGCCCAGCGGGCAACGAATACGACGGCAATCCAGGCAAGGATCGACATGACGTGGATTGTTGCAATTTTTGCAATGAGGACGAGTGGTAGGTTGTTATTGATGACCCAGAGGGCGATACCCGCCACCAGCATCCCGAGGCCGAGCCCAGCGGCGGTGATCCGGCTATACAGCGCTAGTCCCCAGCACAATACCGCCAAGAACGAAATTGACCATGACTCAAGCCCTGGCCACCCCGTGGAAGTGACCTGTGATAGCAGCGCAATATTGGCGATTCCGCCGACTATTGGAACCAGGTAAGCGAGGAAGGTCGGAAGTACGCCCTCTCGCCACGGTAGGAGAAAGAGCAACGCAAATGTAGAGAACGGCAGAAATGCGACCACAGCAATCCAGGGGTTACTGTATCTCTCCCAATGCACCAAGAGTTGATAGATATGAGCAACGATGAAATAGCCGATAACCGCCCGTGCCGGCCATAGTTTGATGACGTCCTCAATGCGCATAGGAGACAGAGTCCCAGGATTCAGGTGACCCTTGTGTGGCTGCGTCAGTGGATGAATGAGAATAACCCTGGTTCCCCGGCCGGGCAGCGAGGACACGGAGGCTCGTCCACCGGCTGCCCGCATACGGTCAAGGATTGACCGTCGAATACCGAGACGAGCTGTGTCCAGATCCTGCGGAGTGATGCCGTTGCCGTCGTCGTCGATGGTGATACTAGCTCCCTCGTCCGTGATTGAAAGCCGAAGGTGGATGGACGGCTCCGAATAATCGGCTGTTGCTGCGTGACGGAAGGAGTTGGTCAAGGCCTCATGGGTGGCGTCGAACAGTGCTGCACCAACTCCCGGTGGGAGTGTCACGGACTCCGGATGGTGTTCGGAAATGGCAATGCGTGGGCTCAGCTCGTGCGCCATTCTTCTGATGTGCTCGAATAGTTGGGCCGAGGAAGAGCTGCTTTGATCATCGACGCGTTGGTCAAGGATGGCCAATGTTTGACTGGCCGTGGTGGTGAGGATGCGCCGGTTAGCGAGGCCTGAGGCGACCGAGATGAGCACCGAAAGAATATGGTCGTGAATGAAGCTGTTCATTCGCTGTCGAGCCGCGGTCCTGGCTTGCTGGGTGCGAGAGGCTACCTTCTCTAGATCGAGAATTCGTTCAGCCTCATCGAGTGTGATGCCCTTTCGTACCAACCAAGAAGCGGCGGTGATGTAGACCAAATTGAAACTGAGAAGCCCAGTCGTCTGGCTGAACAGTCTTGGTTCGAGAGGACCCGTGGTTTCCGCAAGGGAAATAGCAGCCAGAAGGTACGTCAGAATCAAGAGGAATATGATCCGCAACGATTCTGGGAAAACTGCAACTGTAAGCAACACAAAATTTGATGAGTGACTCTGGAATGGATGTTCGTTGGAGGCAAGTGCCAAGTGCTCAAGAATTGAGGCTGGGGTTCTTACGAGCGAATAGATGCCCATACATAGGTAAGCCACGAGGGCTATGATCGCGAGGCTTTGCCACAGAATATCAAGCAGTACGGGACCGTGCCCCATCTCTTTCTTGCTGCTGAGGTATTCCCAGATGACGGCAATACTGGCAACGAGTCCCGCCAGCGCTGCTGCAACTATCGGAAGAAGGATGAGGGGTTGGAATGCGGTGCCGACGTGAGGTGCACGAGCCATGACAGGTTCGACCGTTGATAGGCCGATCCCAACGGAGGTCCAGCTGACCGGGATAGTGAGCGCGCGGCGTAAGAACCGCGTATAGGGGCCGGAGCGGTGGAAAGGCCCGTAGCTCGTCGTCGAAAATATGTGGAGGGCAGGAAGTCTCACGATATAACTGCTCCGTCCTCGCTGATGGAGAGCGTCTCCTCGGATGTATTAATCGTCGCGAAGGTCGTGCGGCCAGCAGGAGCAAGTCTGACGACCACCTGATCCGCAGTCGTTGAGTTGAGGATTCTAGTGGCTTGTTCACGGAGTATTTGTTCCGCTGGCTGGGGAAGTTTGTCATCGCCCCGGTCGTCCATGAGTACCACGGCTACTCCACGTTCGCGTGCCTTGCGCACGGAATCCTTGATGAGGGAGGAGAGGAGAGTTCCTCCGCGAATTTCGTCGCGAAGCTCGGCTTCGAGGAGTGTAGCTCGATGGCGGATCTCGGGAGTGATGGGCTTTCCGGACACGACGAGTTGGAGGATGGGCCGTACTTGTTCGTCTACCCGGTCGAGCATGGATTCGACGACGGCGGCCGCTTGCTCGCTTTCGATTCGTTCGGCTTCGAGTTCCATACGCTGGCGTTCGTCGCTGATGATTCGTACGGAGGCCCAGCGAGCGAGGACGACGATGGTGGTCCAGGCGACGAGGCCAATAATATGTCCGACTACTAGGGCAGGGATCAAAATCAGAGTTAGGCCGTTGCCAATTACCCAGGGGACGACGCTGATGACAAGAAGGCCAATCCCGGCCCAGGCGACAGCAAGATACCCATGGAGAATGAGGCCACCGCTGAGTATCTGAACGAATCCAATGGACCATGATTCAAACTCAGGCCATTTGTTGGGAGTTATCTGCGAAAAGACAGCAAAGTTGCCGATTGCACCGATCACGGGAGTGGCGAGAACGAGATATCTGGGGAAGATGCCGTCATGCCACGGCACTAGGAGGAACAAAACCATGACTGCCATGAATACAAATGCCAGGGTGACAACCCACGGATTGCCGTACATCGTCCAGTGGGCAAGTACTTGGTAGAAGTGAGCAAAGATGGCGTATCCGATGACGACACGGGCCGTTAAGGTCTTCAACACACTTTCGATTGGTACGGGAGCATGGGTATCGAAGGCAGGCGGTGGCTGATGCAATGGCGCAAGAGGGTGAGTGAGGGTGACCCGGGTACCGCACCCTGGAGACGAGACAAATGTGGCGTCGCCGCCTACGGCATGCATGCGATCGAGAATGGAGTACCGGATGCCGAAACGTGAAAGGTCCGCAGTGGAGGGATCGAAACCGGCGCCGTTGTCATCCACAGCGATCTCAATTCCTGTGGGAGTCGTAGAAAGGATTACTACGATAGAAAGCTCTGGGTTTTCGGAGGGTGCCCCATGGCGAAGTGCATTGGTTAAGGCCTCGTGGGTTGCCTCTAGTAATGCTGTTCCCACATTGGGTGGGAGTGCAACTGGCTCAGAAAAATGCTCTCGAATGACAATATGCGGAGAAAGTCCGGACGCCATTTGTGTGATTTGGTAGAAAAGCTGCGGAGATGAAGGGATCTTGATACTAGGGACGCGGCGATCAAGCATAGTAAGAGCTTTGCGGGCAGTTGAGGCCAAGACACGGCGGTCAGCCAGTCCTGATGCTACAGAAATCAACACTGAGAGAATGTGGTCATGAATGAAACCGTTTATGTGTTTCTGGGCTGAATTTGTTGCGTGCTGCGTACGAGAAGCAACTCGCTCTATGCTGAGGGTCAGCTGCGTGGTATCCAGTCGAATGCTTTGGCGTACCAGCCAAGAAGCTGTGGCAATACACGTAAGGTCGAAACACAGTAGGAGAATTGTGCCAGCAAAGTCTTGGGGTGTGAGAGGGTCCATGGATTCAAGGATGGGAAGTAGGCCCATGATCAAGGTGATTGCGAGGATCAATACGAGCCGACACCACTCCGGCAGCACTGCCACGGAAAGCGCTGCAAATGATATGGACAATCTTTGAAAGGGATGTTCGTTGGACGTAAGGTCGAGGCGTTCTGGTGTAAATGGAGACGCCGTCGCAAGTCCGTAGACGCCAAATCCGAGGTATGCGGCCAAGGAGAGGACTGCGAGTGCCTGCCACGCAGCATCGAAACGGCGAGGCCAAGCGCCCGTGTAGCCTTGCTCAGTGAAGCGCTCCCAGATCATGGCTGTTACGGCGAAGAAGGCAGCAAGCGCTACTGTGATACCTGAAATGAAAGCGATTTTGAGGAAATCGGGACCCACATGGGGAAGTCGGAGAAATGTCGACTCGAGCATTTGTGCTCCTGTGCCTATCACACCCCAGGCCGCCGCAACTGTGAGAGCGCGAGATAGGAAACGCGTGTAGGGGCCAGCCATGACTGGCGTCAACCCCAACACCGATCCCCAAGATTTCAATTTGTGTTCCCGAAATAGCTCACCAGGCCGTCTTCGGCGGCTCGCAGGAAGAGATCCACGCGGGAATCCACCCGACGGCCTACTTTGCGATACTTATTGCGGATCCGGTTGATATACGTGGTTACGGATCCAGGAGACATGTTGAGTTTCCTGGCTACGGAATCCGAGAGCTCACCCGAGGCGTAATGGGTAAGCACATCGGCTTCTGTGACGGTCAGGTGTTGGGAGACGAAGTCTTCATCGGCATCCATCGCTGCGGCCCAGTCCAGGCCGGGTGTGGTCTCGCCCCGTGCCGCAGCCTTAACAGACTCAATGATGACATCAGCGGAAATACTCTTTCGGATGACAGAGAGCGCGCCGTGGGCTATCGCTTGTCGGATGAGGTCGGGATTATCGCCACTCGTATAGACAACCACCGGTATCTGTCTGTCGTTGCATACCGCAAGGTTATCCGCAGGGGTTGACCCGTCTGCCAACCGTAGATCGAGAATCAGAACATCGGGGGTGACATTCATCTGCGCCAAGCTGGGAAAGTACAAGACGATAGCCGACTCGTCATGTGCATGAAAGATGGTTTGGATCCCATGCCCGATGATCTCGTGGTCATCAATCACTGCAATGGTCAAACTTCCATTGTTCTCCGACTTGTTCATGCAATTCATCCTCGCGAGTAACAAAACGAGCGACTGTCTCGCCCCAATGTTACTAAGGCGTGCTTGATTGCGGCATGGTTATGGACAAGAAGTTGTGTGGGACCGAGAACGACGACGTGGCGCCCATACGTACTGTGGGCGCCACGTCGTCGTTAAAGACTGTAATTTAAGACTGGGTATCAGCCCTTGTAACGGTAGACGTTCGTCTCGCGCAGCTCGAAACCGGACCGCTTGTACAGGCGGTTGGCTGCCTCGCGCGTGGGGCGGGAGGTGAGGTCCACACTCTTGGCACCGATGGTGGCGGCATGGGCGACGGCGGCCTCCACCAACTTCTGTCCTGCTCCGTGACCGCGGGCAGCGCCGTCTACGACGACATCCTCGACCCAGGCGCGGCGTCCGGTGGGGATGTCGAAGGTGGCGAGGCTGAGCATGCCGAGGATTGGACGGTTACCCTCGGAGTCGGCTTCGTCGGGGCGATAGACGAAGAGGTAAACGGCGGGCTGCGCAACGAATTCAGCCACCTGCTCATCCGAAAGCGGAGGCGTGGAGGTGGAGAGCTGGGGGATGAGGGCATTCATTGCGCTCACCAGTTCAGGGCTGGTGGTATTGACGATTTCTACGCTCATGCGTGGAAGCCTTTCTTGATTGTCTTTGGGTCAGCTGCCTGTCGTGGGGACTCAGCTGTCAGTTTGAGTGAGTGGTCTGTTGTGGGTTGTTAGCTATCCGATGTGGGAACCCGGCGCAGATCGGCAAGCCACGCCGCAGATGAAGCGTCCGAGGGCATGCGCCAATCGCCGCGCGGGGAAAGGGTACCGCCCGCCACGACCTTCGGGCCGTTGGGGAGGGTCGAGCGCTTGAACTGATTGTTGAAAAAACGACGATGGAAGAGTTCCATCCAGCGATAGATCTCGTCCAAGGTGTACTCGTGCCGCTCGTCCTCCGGCAGGCCCACCGGCCAGAAGCCCTGTTTGCGATCATTCCAGGCGTGCCACTGGTAGAAGGCGATCTTTGAGGGGCGCAGCCCGTGGCGCAGCAGGTAGTAGAGGGTGAAGTCTTGAAGTTCGTAGGGTCCGATCTTCTGCTGGGTGGACTGAATGGTGGCGCCATCCTTTGCAGGCACCAACTCCGGCGAAATCTCGGTGTCCAGAATCGACTGCAGAATCTCGCCCACGTGTGCCCCGAACTGGTCGGAGGAAATCACCCAGCGGATAAGGTGCTGCATGAGTGTCTTGGGAACGCCGGGATTGACGTTGTAGTGGCTCATGTGGTCGCCCACACCGAAGGTACACCAGCCGAGTGCCAGCTCCGAGAGATCGCCGGTTCCCAGCACGATCCCGCCCTTTTCATTGGCGAGCCGGAAGAGGAAATCGGTGCGCAGGCCCGCCTGAACATTCTCGAAGGTGACGTCGTAGACCTCCTCGCCGGAGGCAAAGGGATGGCTCATATCCGCGAGCATCTGTGACGCGGCCGGACGGATGTCAATCTCCTCGAAGCTCACCCCGAGGCTCTCCGCGAGCCGGTAAGCGTTGTTCTTCGTGTGATCCGAGGTGGCGAACCCGGGAAGAGTGTAGGCGAGGATGTCCGTGCGTGGCCGCCCGAGAAGATCCATGGCACGAGCAGCCACGATGAGAGCGTGCGTGGAGTCCAGACCTCCAGAGACGCCGATGACCAGCTTCGGATTGCCGATCGCTCGCAGCCGCTGGGTGATGCCGTATACCTGAATGTTGTAGGCCTCGTAGCAATCCTGATTGAGCTGTGCCTCATCATCTGGAACGAAAGGGAAACGATCAACAGGGCGGCGCAGGCCCAGATCCGTGCGCGGCGGCTTGAGAGTGTAAATGACGGTGCGGAAGTTCTCCGGGTTGCTCCCGAATGCCCCGGTCTCGGTGCCAATGCCGAGGACCCGCCGATTGTCATCAAAGGTCCCCTGGCGCAGCCTCTCCTGGCGCAGCACGTCCAGATCGATGTCCGCCACCGTCACTTGTGCTTCGAGTGAGAAACGTGGCGACGACGCCAGCTCCTTTCCCATCTCGTAAATCATCGCTTGGCCATCCCACGAGAGATCGGTGGAGGACTCGCCCGCGCCCGCTGCGGTGTACACATAGGCAGCGTTGCAGCGCATTGAAGTGGCCTTAACTAGCGCGTTACGATCTGCGGCGCGGCCCACGGTGATGGGCGAGCCGGAGATATTGACGAGCACCGAAGCTCCGGCGAGAGCAGCATGGGACGACGGCGGCACCGGCACCCACATGTCCTCGCACACCTCCACATGGAAGGTGAAACCGGGAACATCCTTGGCGCGGAAGAGCAGGTCCGGGCCGAAGGGAACAGAGGAGGGGACGGCGTCGTAATCGAAGAAGGTATCGAGATCCTCACCAAAGAAATCGCTGAGGCCGGAACCGCCCTTGATGTCACCCGAGTCTGCGAAGCCGTGGTTGTTGTCTACTTCGCCAAACACGTCGTCGAATCCGCCCACACCCGGCAGCTCGATCTCCTGGCCCGTCTGGTCGTCTCCAGCGGCGAAGTGACGCTTCTCGTAGAACTCCCGATAGTTGGGGATGTAGGACTTGGGTACCACTCCGAGCACGCGCCCGCGATGAATCACCACGGCGCAGTTGTAGAGGCGATTGCCTTTGAGAAGTGGTGCGCCGACGACGATGACCGGTAGCAACTCAACCGATCCCGCACGGACGGCCTCGATCGCTTCCAGGGCCTGCGAGAGCAGCACGTCCTGGAGGAAGAGATCATCAATGTTGTACCCGGTGAGGGAAAGCTCCGGGAATGCCGCGAGAGCTACCCCATCATCGGAGCACTGCGATGCCACCTCCAGGATGGCGGCCGCGTTGGCGAGCGGCTGGGCGGGATGAACGGGCAACGTGCATGCGGCGATCCGGGCAAGGCCCTGCGCATAGATGGAGTAGAAGCTTTCCATGGGTTACATTCTGCCAGAGCCCGCCGACAAGGAATCTCAT
>RRZU012194422.1_pt1 | contig 11979 bp, 9 predicted proteins | sample 2165561 | NCBI WGS metagenome assembly RRZU01 (sample SAMN10456909, study PRJNA506462) | wastewater metagenome | isolation source: wastewater sludge | place: USA: Moscow, Idaho | reverse complement strand
GATACTCTAATATAAGCGTAATATTTACTCATTTTTTACCTCTTATAAGTTTAATCCTAATGATTATATGTAGGCTTATCTTACTTATTCCTGTAGGTTGAGCATCTAGACGATTAAAAATTAGTTGTTTAGATGAACGGTTAAGCTTATACTATATGTTATAAAAAATGATAAAATAACTGTTATATAGTTATTGGAGCACATATCTTATGAAATTAAAAATTTTATATATGAAAGTAATACATGATATTGATAAGTTTTTAGATGATGAAAATGATTATTATATATTAACGCCTGACACATGGGATGATTATTCTTATCAAACAACTTTTAGTGTAAAAATAATTAAAAATAAAGAAGAATTTGAAGAATTTGAAATCAAACTACTTTTTAGAGGACAAAATATTGAAAAATCTTCTTTTGAAATCATTGATGAATTATTAGGAAATCCAGATATTATAGATATTCAATCTATCTCTATTACATCAAAATATTGATACGACATCTCCAGCAGGTAGACTGTTATTTACAATGTTAGGTGCTATTGCAGAGTTTGAACGTGATTTGATAAATGAACGTGTTAGAGAAGGAATTGAAGCTGCAAAGAAAAAAGGTGTTCAGTTTAGTAGAAAAACTATTCTGGGTAATAAAGAGAAAATTTTTATATACAATCAGCACGAGAAAGGAAAGTCTGTTGAATGGTTATCTAAGTTTTTTCATGTAGCTCGTAATACAATCTATAGAGCAATCAAAGATGTAGCTAAAAAGAAGTAGTCAAATTGACTACTTCAAGATATTTATAAGCCTCTATATACTTTTATAAAGTACGAAGGGTATCTTATTAGTACATTTTCGACACTTTCACTATTTCTTTGTAAAAATTCTCTAATTCCTATAAAACTTAAATTCTCTTCTTCAAGTAAATTAGACAATTCTAAAGAAATAAATTTATCAACAAAACCCATTTCATAAATGAATATCGCATTTTTTGAATTCAAACCATATTTCAATTTTTTTTGGAATAAATTAAGGTTTGTATTTAAGTTTGAAATATCATGCTCATCTTTATATAAATCCAAAAATGTAATAACCGATGATAATATTAGTGTACCTTCAAAAGACAGTGCTTTTTCACAAATCTCTGCAATATAGTCTACTGTTAAATGTCTAGCTCTTGTAGTATTTCCCATTCTAATATTTAGACTAGCCAATTCATTAAAAATAAAACTATATGATTTATTATTTATCCAATTATTGTAAATATCATCTAAATATTCTGGACTATTCATATTTCTAAAACTTTTATTTCTGATTCTTGATTTCAAAAATATCCAAATTTTATTTTCTAGTTCTTCTATATTATTTGTACTAATTAACTCATCAATGTTCTCATCTAGCCAATCATTAATAACTTTATTTTCATATATACCAAATAATGTTTTTGAATATACTTTTCTTTTATAATCTTCTGGTATTTTTGTTTCTATATTTGACTTAATTGCAGTAAATAGTTCTATTAACAATTGTTTTTTAATTTCATCGGCAAGATGATAGGCTAAAGTTAGCCTTACTAATTCGTCCAAACTAACTGTAACATCATCAAAATTTTCTATTATGAAGTTTTCTATTGATAATAAGAAATTTCTTTTTTTTGCAAATTCATATCTGACGTCAGCATCATCAAAAGCATCATAAATTTCTTGAATATCACTATTCAAAAGATTCATTAAAATTTCGACATTATCGAAAGCTATTATTCTGTTTTCGTCTATGTTAATTATAGAAAAAATATCTAATATATTGCTTTCTATTTCTTCCGAATTATTAGAATCCAATAATTCTTTTGCGTTGTTCCAACGCCAATTTTGATACCTATCTGTCTTTTTATCATAAATATCTATATCAGCAAATATAATGCTTCCTTCAGTATATTTGCCAGCACGTCCAGATCTTCCAATAAGATTATGAAAATCTCTAACTTTTATTTGTTCTTTTCCTTGATATACACCTGTAACAATTAGATATTTTATTGGAAGATTAACGCCTTGAGCTAAAGTAGATGTGCATATAACAATTTTTGCATAACTATTTTGCAAAGCATATTCTACAGATAATTTTATACTGTCAGGTAAATTACCATGATGTGTTGTTACTCCTAAGAGAACCGCTTTTGTTTGTTCATTTTCTTCACCCAAATGTTTACTATATAAATAATGTAATTTAGTCATTTCTTGATTATTTGAATTTGTAATTGGTCTTTCTAATGTTAGTTCTCGTCTATATGCTTCATTAATATCACTACATAAAGTATTAATAGAGTTTTGTCGTGGCACAAAAACTGCAACACTTCCATTGTTAATTAAATTAAAAGCAAGATAAGTAGCAACCTGTCCATTTTTATTCTTTTCTGGAAAAAAACGTGCTTTACTTTCTCCTCCAAATAAAGTTAATGCATTTTGAGATAAAACTCTAGGAACAAAATATAAATCTTCGTCAATATTATTTTTGTTAATAAATTTTAGTTGCCCTAATGGTGTTGTCCAACTTGCAAAAGCTATAGTTCTATTTGTATTAATTGTGTTTCCAGAGACAACTGTACCATTACCTGAGTTTAGCCAATCATTGATATTTGAAGCATTTGAAATGACAGCAGAAATTAGAATTACTTGTGTATTACGATTAATTACCTTTTTTAATGAGGTTACTAATAATTCATAAATCACACCTCTCGTACCACTATCAAATTGATGACCTTCATCATAAATTAATAAGCCAATTTTATCTGCTAGTTCTGGAGATTGCTTTAGTAAATAATATAGTTTTTCAGGAGTTGATATAAATATATTCTTTTCATCTTCTTCAATAAATTCATCTATATCATTTTGCAATACATCTGTAAATTCATTAACTTTAATGTCTTCATTTGCAAAAGCATAAGATAAGTCATGTTTTATTTCATTGCACAGTGCTCTGAATGGAGCAATAATAATTGCAACATTTGCACATTCTGATAAAAAAGCACTTCTGATAATCAGTTCAGTAGATTTTGTTTTACCTGCACTTGTAGGAAGTTGAATAACAGCTGATTTACCTTTAAACACTTCGTTTACACCGAGCAGATGCTGTGCTGGCCAAAATTCTTTGATAAATGTACGTTTTAAAATAGTTGGCTGCCATTTTTCAATACTTAAATCAGTGTATATTGGTAAATTAACCCAAGTTGAATTGTTATATTTACTTTTAACTAAAGCATATATAACATCAATAAAAAGTATTTCACGATAAGAGCCAATCTCATAAATTTTTTCTCTAAACCTATGTAAATCTTCAAATAATTCAATAAGTAAGCCATAATCGAAAAATATTTTAAATTTAAAAGAAATATTTTCTATTTCATCTTTGTAAATACTTGATTCTATATTTATAATATTTTCGTAGTCTGACTTCAAAATCCAGTATATAAGTTTTTCTAAATGTTCACTATTTAAATCTAAATCATGAATTGTTATTTCTTTAATTAAAACGCTAGCACTACCTTGTTGATGAGATAAGTAAAATGTTGCAGAACCAATTAGTAATAAATATAGATTTAAGTTTTCATTTAATTTAGTTTTTAAATATGTATCAAAAAAGTCTGAAACAAATTTCAATTCTTCACGTTTTACTAATACATTATTATCATTTATAATGTCTTGACAAAAATCTCCCAGCATTCCAATTGTTAAACTAAATAATTCATCTGGTTTATTATCTTCTAATTTTATATGATGATCTCCTGGCACATTGTATTCATACATCTTAGCTTTTGAATGAGTTATTGACATTAAAGTCTTGGAATTTCTTCTAGGCTTCATTTGCAGCCTTTTCATATAGCCTATGAACTAATGGCATTAGCTCATTTCCTTTAATAATTATCAACATTAAGTTATTTGAATTTGGATGATTGGATGTGTCAATTCTTACTATGTTGTTTTCATTATATGATTCATTTAATATTATAGAAGCAGCGCCAGATTTCTCTGTATATGGTCTATCTAGTTGATTTTGAAATCTTCCTATTTTTTTTGAATTAGTTGTATTACGTTCTTTAATATATAATTGTTTCAATGCATTTAAAGATTCTGCTTTTCTAATATTGAAATCCTTTGCAGAATCATTAATTGCTGTCATCATTCTATTCTGTGTATAGTTTGTATTTACACCTGTTAATTTACATTTTACTTCAAATATTAGCAACTCGTCATTTATATTATTCTTAGTATAGTCATCGGATTTAAACCCAATTACATCAACACCTTGTGTAGGATTATTTCTATTTTGTCTTTCCGAGAACCTTGTTCTCGGAACCCAATAATTTAAATTATATTCAATAAAGTCAGAAATTAAGATTTCTCCAAAATCTCCGGAACGAGTTTTCGCACCAGCTCTACCAATTTCCGGAAATTTTAAATTATTTAGATATTCACTACGTGTAGTATACTCTGTATCTTCAATAAATAAATCAATTAAATCATCTAGGCAATAATGATTTCTAAAGTGTTTAGCCCAACTAGAAAATATTGCATCTTCTTCTAAATTATAATTAAATTCATATATATCAATATTTTTATTATCAACGGTTAATTTTGTATCAATATATTCTAACCACCCCATGTGTTCATTTGTCCAAGGCAATATTGACTCCTTTTTTTGTTATAGATAGCCATCATATTTATATCTTAATCAAGGTGGAAATTGAATTCTATGAGGCGTGTAAAAGTAATAATTTTACTCTTATGACTATTAATCTAGTAATAAGTATATCATAAGAATAAAGGAGTATATGTCACATAATCTTAGATTTAATTAAGTTTATCGTTAGTTCTCTGTAATGAGACAATTTAGATTTAATAACTAACGTATTTGAACGGTGGGATTAATATTATATTGAAAGTAAATATAAAAGGTACATCCTTAAAGGACAAATTTAACAATATTTTATGATTTATTATAAATCCCATTATCAATGGATCAAGAGAGATTTAAACTCTCTCTGACTGAAAATGTTAGGGCTAAGTTAACTTTTGAGATATACTGTTAATGGATATAGTAATTCTTTATCTACAGATAAAAAAATTATATTATATTTTGATAAATTTGTATGAGCAAGTAAATTTCTAATTTTTCTTATACCATAGTCTTTATTATTTAAAAACTCACATTCTACATTATTGATGTAATTCTCAGATTTTAATTTATCTACAGCTTTCACAAAACTAGCATCATAATCATGTATTTGTGATTTAATTATATTTTCTAGTATATTAAACAAACATATAAGTGAAGCATGACCATTTAAATTTCTTTCTTTTGAAAGTTCTTCACAAGATATTAATAAATTTCCGTAGTATCTCGAATATTGCCAAATATAATCAATTACTTCACCTTTACTATATATCATTTTAGTAATGTTCTTTTATGTATTATAACGTTTAACTTCAGTGACGCTTTGCATTCACTGCTAGGTTTTGTTATATATTTATTGTATTTTACACCTAAAGTGGAAATTCACTCACTCGAGTGTTATTAATAATTTCGTGCCTTTTCCAATTTTTTAATTGCTCTTAAAAAGCTTTCATTTTTAGTATTATTCAGAAATACTTTATATAGCTCATTCCAGTAAGTTTTTGATACTTTATTAGATATACTCTTACATATTAAATAAGCTAATTCTTCTTCAAAATCAAACCACTTATTACTTTGTATTATTTCAGTTCTAGGAGAATTTAAATCTAAATCGCGGTTTCCACATATATCAATGATAATAATTAAAGGGAAAGGCCATGATATGGTAACTTGATTATTTTTTTGCATCCAAGTCTCTGGAAATAAAGAAGATGGTATCTCTATACCATGTAATGAAATACGTGATTTTGATTGAACAAGATAATTCCAAGAATCATCTTTTCTAATATCCCCCTTATCATCAATTGTTATTGACTTTGATATTTCTTCAATTTTATTTATCGATAAACGTATCTTTCTTTCTAGGGTAAATGTTTGTCCCTCGACTTCTACTTCTCTAGAATTTAATTCTATATTATCAATTGGCTTTCCCTCATGCTCAAGGATTGCCACTGTTACAGAACCCAATATACCTTTTTTTTCTTGATTTAATTCAATATTAAAAGTTCTAATATTTTCATTTTCTTCCCAAGAATAATCATATAAAGTTGAAGTTAAAATATTTTTAAAACTATTTTCATCTAGTGTCTTTTGATTAGAAGATGTAATAATATTAATTTTAAATGGTGGATTAGGTATCCCTTTTTCTACACTTTTAATAAACTGCTCATCGGACATTCTTTCCCAAGGATTCTTATTTTTTCTAAGTATTAGCTTAGTTGTTGTACCAGGAATTTTTCTGTCACCATCTTTTATCCAAAAAATACTTTCTTGACCTTCAACCGTTATATTCAAAGGATCACTTGAATTATGTGGTGCATAAACTCTTCTTGTATCAACAATCAGTTCATCTGAAATCATAAAACACGAAAGAATGCCTATACCAAAGCGTGATGTAGGATGAAACTCAGCATTTGATTCAGATTTTAAATTGTAAAAATCTGTTGATTTATAAAATGATGAACCAACTTTAGAGTAATAATTATCTATTATATATTGGTCCATTCCTGTTCCATTATCATCTACTTCTAAAATATCATTTCCATCTTTTTTATAATATTTAATGGTAATTTCTGGTAAATATGGATTTCCCCATTTCTTTTCTTGCGCTTGTCTTAGTAAACAAGCATCTATAGAGTTTTGTAAAAGTTCTCTTAAGGATACTTCTGGATTACCATAAAGTTTTGTTCCCATTAATAACTCTATAACTTGATTTTTACTTAAATTAAATTTTGTATCTTTATATAGATACATAGGCTTATTATGAATAGAAGTTTTAGTTTTTATTTTATCCCGATTTACTTTGAACGGAATCTTAAGTTCTATATCACGACCTCTTGACTTATTAAAATCATTCAACTCTGAAATAATATTATTACAAACACTAAGTTCATGGTCAATTATTGTACAAAAATCATGAATAGATGCTTCAATAGCAGGATGAGTACATTTTGCACTGAACTGAATCACTTCTGGGCGAATATCCCAAGCTTCAATTGCCCTATGTTTATTCCATTCCTTAATGGAAATAGGGTGTCTAACATATAGGTGTGAAAATAATATTGTTGGAGTTCTTTTTCCATCAAAATCTAAAATATCTGCTAGTCTAAGTATTGTTGCTATTAAAGGAAGATTCGCATATGTATCAGCAGCACAAAGTTGATGTTTATCTAACTCAAGTACTGAGAAAGCTTCTTCATTATGACTAAAACATATTTGTGCAAATTCTACTGTTAAGTCAGTATCTCGAAATTTAATTTTATTATCCCAGTCTTGTTCTACTATTTCTCTTGCTCTATCAGCGTGAGATTGTCTAATAAATTCAGTTATCAAATAACCTTTAATAGTATCTGCCTCTGTATTTTTACCTTGAGTTAATAAATCAGTAATTAGTTCATGTTGGTCTGGTCTAGCAGTATAAAAACGTTTAAAATTATCAAAAGTAGTTGACTCTTCTTCTGTAATTTCTGGAGATTTATCCCATATTTTTTTCCATGCAATGACTTCTTTTTCACTAGGAGCCATTCCTATATCATGAAAAAATGCACTAAGAATTAGTAACATTAGTTCAGGTGATGATAATTTACATATATTCTTCTCTGTAAGTAACATCTCCATTAAATAAAGTACTCTAAATAAATGATCACTATCATGAAGTGTAAATTCACCCATATGTCTGATAATTGTTTTAGTACGATCGTATGCATATTTAACAGCTCCATCAACAAGTGCAATTACTTCATTATCTTTTTCTTTGCAATTTGACTTTAAAGTTGAATAGATGTTACTTTTCACAAGCCTTGGCAGTATTTCATCTTTATAATCGTCCATCATATCTCAATTTCTACTAGTAAATATATTAATATATCTGATTCTTTGAACATGTTCATCCTTAATATAACTATTTATTATGTGATTTTTATGCAGAAGTAAGTGTTCAACTTTCACTTTCTTCTCCGTCTGGGTATCGCTCAGATGGACCTATTATGTTAATAAGCTGAACAATAAAATGATAGGTAGCTATTGTGTAATCTTTAACTCTTATGGGAACTTCACTTATAGACTTTCCATTGTATTCATTGAAAAACTGGAAATTGGCAAGGGTATTATCAACTACATACGAATGCTTAATTTTGTTATTAAGAACTCTGATTTCGTCAATTATTGAATACGATGAGAGTGCATTTATATCAATACTATTTTCTTTAAATTTTTTTACTAAATTTGACCATTTATAAGAACTCGACGTTTTAGTTGTTAATAAAACCTTTAGGATACGATGGGTATACTGCTCTATAGTAGCCCAAAGGTTAATAACTATACTTTCATTGGCAATACATTTAATTTGGCTTTGTTGTTTGTATATATCGAATGCATTAAATACCATTCGAGTAGTTGCAATTTCATCGGGGTTATCATGCCTAACGCTATCGAACATTCCCTGATAATGCTCATTAAACTTTTTAAACCAAGGCTCTACGATTTGTTGATTATTTTCATGTGTAACCATCACAAAACGATGAAACATAACAATATCATCTATTCTCTGAATTGCTTGTAGTCTCAATTTAAAGCGTTCCTCTCCTTCCGGAAATTCAAAAATGTCGTTAACGATTTTTTTATATTCATCATTGCCATGATTTTCATTAGTAAATTCATTTAGTGTTGGTAAAAATGACATCAAAATATCCTTATAAATTATTCTACGGACTCGTAAAAAGTGATTAATCACCTAACTATTTATTGAATATACATTATATATAAAACACCCTAAAAATCAATAAATAACATGCAGAAAAATGTCGTATATCAAAATGCCTGCAAACACCTTAAATAATGCATGTATATCAATGTGATATAGTAATAAACCTGCAAAATGTTAAATATATTATGAAGAGTAAGGTGGACAGAAAATTGCTACAAAGATAAGTTATAAAACAAGTTCCACAACCTGTACCTTATGGAGTATGTTCACCAATTCAACTCTTTTTGAAACACGCTTTCCATTATTAAAAACTGCTCCAAAAGTAAGAGGTTAATGAACGTTTGAGTTGAGAAATAAATTGCCCGCAGGGTAAATTATTACGTTCCTCGTACTTGTTAGTCATTAAATTACTAGTAACTAGATAAACTAATATTTGTTACCTTAACTTTTGAAATAAAATTTAAATCCTTAAAATAGTGATTTTCAACTTGTTGTTGCACATTTTCTTTATTTGATAAAGCTATATAAATAAAATCATCATATATTTTTAGATTATTTTTTAAATGAGTCCACTTTTCTGCATTTTGATTGATTTTATTGTTTGAGAATGGATTTTTTGGATCATTTTTGTCATTTATTTTAATTGAAGTAGAATCATTATGTCTATGTATTTCAATATTAGCACCTTTAAATTCTTCAACATTTTCTAATTTGTCATAAGTGCCATTTTTCACAAATAAAGCATGCTTATCAATTTGAGGAATGTCTCTAAAAATTAAAAAAGATCCTTTATCCGTAGACACTAATATATGTCTGTCTACAGTATATATAGGAAGATTTCTATTTTTGAAACTATTTATAGCATGATTAACATATGCTGGATTCTTCATTAATGTAGAAATGGTACTTTCAATTGTAGGTGTATTTTCATGTAAATTCCATTGTAATTTACAATACAGCTTTAATGGTATTGATGTTCCTTCTTCGTTTGCATTAAATAAATATTGATGTAAGAAATTACTGTGAGAAAAATTTACTTCGAATTTTCCTCTTTTTTGAATCAAAAAAGAACTATACTCAGTTTTTAAATATTCTGTGATTTTTGATGAGTATTTTTTATAATCTTTCTTTCTTTTAAATGATACAACAACAAAAACAAAATTTTTTATTTGTATAAAATCAAAAATATTTAAATACTTAAGAACATCTTCTCTGAAAGGTAAAAATGTCCCTATAGTCATATAACTAGAACTAAAGTTGTTATTTTTTAGTGGAAAACCTAAAATAATTGTCTCTGGAAATGTTTTTCCTTTTTTATTATTTAATATATAGTTTAAATAATTTTTTGTATAAATATTAGCTGTTGAGTTTGCTTTTATTAACCTGTTTGCATTAAACATGGTTTTAAGTAGCCATCGAAGTAATAGGTCGTAATCATATGTTATAGTTAATATACTATCTTCTAAAAAAAGTAATTGTTGTGCAATTTTTGAAAAATAATTATCCAATTTAGACAACTCGATATTATTACATCTATCACAAACATCAGTAACAAATAATTCTTTTTTAATTACTTTGTTGGTACCTGCATTAAAAGAAATATACGACGAATTTGTATCTTTAAGATTCAAGGTTTTGTAAAAAAAGTTTGGGAATACATGTTCCTTTGTAGGTGTTATATTCTTATGACAATATGCACATTCTATTTGCAATAAGTATCCTTTTATAGTTTTTCAATAGCCAAGCTGTGCGATGCAGCAAACGAAGCACAACGTAGTTTGTATCCGAACGAGCATAATGTTAGGGCTACTCTGCATCATAAAACTGCTCCCATGGAATTTGGCTGATTCCCTCCTTATCACTTGTAAAAATGCAATCAATTGGAATTAAACAGCCAAAACCGTTGAATTTACTTCGATGAATAGACCGAAATGCTTGACTATAGAACTGAATAGCGTTGCTTGGTATGAGTATGGCGTAACGACAGTTGTCACGATTATCTCTTCCGCTTTCTTTTAACAGCTCTCCGAATATTTTATGCACGGTATTGTAACAGTCTTTTGAGTCATTGCTTTTTGCTTCTATCACCCAGTGCAGCTTAGAAGCTGAGATAAACTCTATATCAGCATACGTTCTGGATTTGCAGTTTTTGTTTATTTCCTTAGATACCCTCAAGTCATCACTCTCATGAATTTCTAAATGTTCCATGAATTGATTTATCAAATCCTGTTCAGGTGCTCGATTTGACATGATTCCCCTTATTTCTATAACTATATTATGTAATGACTATTATAACAAAAACACATAAGTTATTAGATATTAAAGGAACAAAGTAATGTCATTCTAAATATAGTAGTTTTTTGAACTTTCTTTAAGTTTTAAACTAAATTGTCGAACTATATTAATATGATTTTAATGACTATTGGCTACTGACACAAAACTCTGAACAGTCTCTTTTGTTTAAAGCTTATAATTTAATATATTTTATATGTTTTAACATAGATTTTTTTGTAGTTTCAAATGCTCGATTTTTTAAGTTTACTTAAAAAATGAGCAAACAACTGGAAGAGGTATTTATTAAAAAGAAACATTTAATCCAGTTGTTACTGATTAGTGTGTATTTAATAAAATATTGAAATTATCTTGCTAAACTTCTAAACTTGCTAAACTCTTATAAACGAATATCCTTAATATAGATTGTTTTTTATACTAAGCTATATTTAGCTCAATCTACATTTTAAATGTACTATAATCTTTATTGTTTAGTGAGATTTCTTACTGTGTTAAATTTGTACAAAAAATTAATATATTAAAAGTTTTTTTTGATGTATTGAAAAATAATATATAGCTGTAAGGGTACTATTTGAAGGCTTTTTATTGTTTTTAATTATATTATTTTTCTTAACTTATTTAATTGTATATTATTTGTGCAGAAAAATTATAATAATTTGCATTTGTTTATTTTCTTCACAGTCCCCATGAAATTACTCTAAAATATACGTAAAAAACTCTCCTCACACCAACCCAACTTTACCAACAACCTTACCTAGTATCTGAATTGAATCTAGTTCGCTTTTTTGTATTATTTCACTATTGTAGTTTTTATTATC
>RRZU012495605.1_pt1 | contig 11980 bp, 8 predicted proteins | sample 2165561 | NCBI WGS metagenome assembly RRZU01 (sample SAMN10456909, study PRJNA506462) | wastewater metagenome | isolation source: wastewater sludge | place: USA: Moscow, Idaho | reverse complement strand
TTTTCATACAGAAAGGCTGTGCACGACAGGGGCTTGCTTCCCCTATGTACCCCGGTTTTTCTTGACCCGGATCACGACCCACGCCACACCTACAATCAGCGCAATGCCGATGGCAATGTTGGCGGCCATGAGCGCCGTCTCCCAGGGGGCGGCGGTGTAGGTGATGATGGTTCCGGGGGTGATGCCGTTCATGGCGTTGGAGTTGGCCACGGTGTAGAGGATGCGATGGGAGGCATCCCCAACGGTATGCCGACTAAGGGTGCATGACAAGTTACGCAAAAAAAACGGCCGTTTGCGTACCAGGTCTTCCAATTTGGGCGGAATGCACTATACTGAGAACAAAAGACCAATTCAATTTGGTAAGGGGGGAGCACCTAATGAAGTACTCTGAACTGGTTTCACGCATGACGCTGGAGGAGAAGGCGTCGCTACTCTCCGGCAAGGGGAATTTTACCACAAAGCCCATCCAGCGTTTGGATGTGCCGGAAATGTACCTGTCGGACGGGCCCCACGGACTGCGCAAGCAGGCCGGTGCCGCCGACCACCTAGGGCTCAATGAGAGCCTGCCCGCCACCTGTTACCCCACCGCAGCCACCATGGCAAATGCCTGGGACACCGCTTTGGGGGAGGAGCTGGGTGCGCATTTGGGCGACGAGTGCGTGGCCCAGCGGGTGAACATGCTTCTGGGGCCGGGGCTCAACATGAAGCGCAGCCCCCTGTGCGGCCGGGCCTTCGAGTACTTTTCAGAGGACCCCTACTTAGCGGGCAAGCTGGCTGCCGCCTATATCCGGGGCATCCAATCCAAAGGGGTGGCCGCCTGCCCCAAGCACTTTGCCGCCAATAGCCAGGAGACGCTGCGCATGTCCTGCGACAGCGTGGTGGACGAGCGCACCTTGCGGGAGGTCTATCTCACCGGCTTTGAGATTGCTGTAAAGGAGGGCCACCCCAAGGCCATCATGTCTTCCTACAACAAGGTAAACGGTGTCTATGCAAACGAGAACCATAAGCTTCTGCGGGAGATTTTGGTGGACGATTGGGGCTTTGACGGCATCGTGGTGTCCGACTGGGGCGGCAGCAACGACCATGTCTCCGGCGTGGCGGCGGGGAGCAACCTGGAGATGCCCGCCCCCAGCGCATATAGCGACTGCGAGGTGGTAGCCGCTGTGCGGGAGGGCAGACTGAGCACGGCGGTGCTGGACCAGCGGGTGGACGAGTATCTGCACGTCCTCTTCTCCACCCGCATCCCCGAGGACGCCCCCACGGCCTTCGACGAAAAAGCCCACCACGCCTTTGCCCGGCGGGCGGCGGCGCAGTCCATCGTTCTGCTCAAAAACGAGGGCGGCATTCTCCCCCTCTCACCGGACCAAAAGATCGCTGTCATCGGTGACTTTGCCCACAGCCCCCGCTACCAGGGGGCGGGCTCCAGCGTGGTGAAACCCACCAAGGTGGACAGCGCCCTGGAGGAGCTGAAGGAAAGCACCCTAAATATCCTGGGCTATGCTCAGGGCTTCCGCCGGGAAGGCGGGGAGGACAGTGCGCTGCAAACTGCCGCAGTGGCGCTTGCCGGAGAGGCCGATCTGGTTCTTCTCTACTTAGGCCTGGCCGAGTCCAGCGAGAGCGAGGGCTTAGACCGCACCCACATGAAGCTGGCCGAGAGCCAGAATAAGCTGGTGGAGGCGGTCGCCGCCGCCAACCCCAATGTGGTTGTGGTGCTCTCCTGCGGCTCTGCGGTGGAGCTACCCTGGTGTGACAGCGTCAGGGCCATCGTCCACGGGTATCTGGGCGGCCAGGCAGGGGCCATGGCCATGGTCGACGTGCTCACCGGTAAGGTAAACCCGTCGGGCAAGCTGGCCGAGACCTATCCCCTGCGCTACGAGGACACCCCTGCCTTCCTCCACTTCCCCGGCACAGAGTACACTGCCGAGTACCGGGAGGGCCCCTTCATCGGCTACCGGTACTACGACACCGCGGCCGTCCCTGTCCGCTTCCCCTTCGGCTTTGGCCTGAGCTATACCAGCTTTTCCTATTCCGACCTAAACGCCACCAAGGGAGCGGTCTCCTTTACCCTTACCAATACCGGCACCCTTGCCGGAGCCGAGGTGGCACAGGTATATGTGGGCAAGGAGAGCAGCAGGCTCTTCCGCCCGGACAAGGAGCTCAAGGGCTTTGCCAAGGTCCTCCTCCAGCCCGGCGAGAGCAGGGTGGTCACTGTCCCCCTGGATGACAAGGCCTTCCGCTCCTTCAATATAAAAAGCGGCCACTGGGAGATAGAGGGTGGGGCCTATCAGGTCTATGTGGCCGCATCAGTCAGTGACATCCGCCTGACTGCAGAGGTGGAAGTAGAGGGTGCCCTCTCCTCCCACCCCTACGACAGCGCCGCCCTACCCAGCTATTATGCAGGTAAAATCGCGCATGTGGACGATGCCGAGTTCGAGACCCTGCTGGGCCGCCCCATCCCGCCCGCTAAATGGGATCGCACCAAGCCCCTGGGCCGCAATGACGCCATCGCCCAGCTTTTCTACGCCAAAAGTCCCCTGGCGCGGCTGGTAGGCAGAATACTCACCCGGAAGAAGGCCGGGGCAGAGGCCGGGGGCGTGCCCGACCTGACCGTTTTGTTTATTTATAACATGCCCTTCCGGGGCATCGCCAAGCTCATGGGTCCTGTGGTGAGTATGGAGATGGTGGACGCCATCCTCGTCATCGTCAACGGCCACTTCTTCCGCGGGGTGGGCAGGCTCTTTACCGCATGGCGGCGCAAGAAGCGGCAGGACAGGGCAACGGCGGAGATTCTCTCCGGCGCCGGAAAGGAAGGTACCTGATATGCGTGCAGTCACCCACAGCGGAGGCACCGGGAACCTCTGGGGCCGCTTTAAAGAAAAGCACCCCACGTTAGCACAGTTCCTGGTCTTTTTTGTCCTCTCCAACGGCATCACCCTCCTCCAGCTCCTTCTCATGCCGATTCTCAAGGGCATTTTCATGGGCACCAACCTGGCCCAGATCCCTTTCCAAGCCTTCCCCGTGGGGCACAACCTGGACGGAAGCCAGTATTTCATCTTCAACTACGCCGCGGGACCCATCGATGCCGCGGGGCTGGGCGGGGGCCTTGCTTATTTCCTCGCCGTGCAGATCACTTTGGCCATTGCCCAAATCATCAATTTCTTTCTCCAGCGCAACGTTACCTTCAAGTCAAAAAGCAATATCTGGACCGCTGCCTTCTGGTATGTTTTGGCCTATATCGTCATCACTCTTCTGGCCGGCGCCCTCCAGGGCCTCTACAAGGCACCCATCTACTCCTTCCTCATGGCACATATGGGGGGTGCGGGTCAGGCCTTGGCCGATGTCCTCACGATGGTCATCAACTCCGCCATCTCCTTCTGGGTCTTTTTTCCCATCTTTAAAGTTATTTTCCGGGAGAAGTAAAAGCGGACGGTAGAACGAAAGGGAAGGTCAGCGAAAAAAGGTGCAGGCTGTCAAAGAAATCCCCCGGGATTTCTTTGACAGCCTGCACCTTTTATGAACAGCCTTCTCTTATGTGGTCCGCTGATCCGGCAGCCCAAGCCGCGACCTCCGACACAGGCTCAAAGGATGACCGTCCTGCCGTCCTGCATCAGCTCCAGGTACTGGTTGCGAATCTCTTGAACCCGGCGGCGGGACATGGGCACCCGCTCCCCGTTGATGAGAACCGCCTCGGTGCTCTCAAGCCGCCGGATGAATTTATAGTTCACCAGATAGCCCTTGTGGATACGCAGGAACCCCATCGGAAGCAGCGCATTCTCCAGCTCCTGCATGGAACGGCGCATCTCCACCGGTTCGGGCAGGTTGGGGGCGTGGAGGTATTGGACCTTGTCCTGGCTCTCAATATAGAAAATGCTGTCTATGGGGACAGTCACGGTCTTCTCCCGGCTCTGCACCACCAGCTTGGCCCGCTCTTCCCTGGGGAAATTTTTAATCCACTGGTTCACCACCGCTGACACATCCTCCAGAAAGCGGCTCTTGCGGATGAAACCGCCGGGGTTGGTACGCAGAGCGTCAAAAACCTTGTCCTCCCGGTTGGAGACAAAAATGATCTGGGTCCGGCTGTTCCTCTCCCGGAGCTTTTTGGCGAAGGAGATACCGTCCATACCCGGCATATCAATGTCCAGAAACAAAAGCTCAAAATCAAAGTCCCGCATGCGGGCCTCCAGGTCCTTGGCCCGGCTGAACAGCTCCACCACGGCATTGATATTGTGCTTCGCGAAATTGCTGACGATTGCCCCGGAGACCACACTGAGGACTCCCACGTCGTCGTCACAGATGGCCAGAAGCAGCTTCTCCATCGCACGGTTCCTCCTCCAAATACAGCATTACATCGGCTATGAAACGCCCGTCCCGGACGTCAAAATTCACGCTGCCCTGATAGCGCTCCGCCACGGCGCGGATGATTTTTGTGCCGTAACCGTGGACCTGCCGGTTCTCCTTGGTGGTCTGCAGCGTCAACCGTCGGCTGTCCGGGATGCTGCTGTCCACGGGATTGGTGACTCGGAGAAACAGGTAATCCTGCTGGGGACGGATGCTCACCGTCACCACCGGGTGATCCGCGCCCAACTGAGCCGAGGCCTCGATGGCATTGTCCATCAGGTTAGAGAGAAGGCTGCACAGCTCGGTCTCCCGGTAGGGCAGCAGCTTTGGTACCACAATCTGGGGCTCCACTGCCACACCATGGGCCTGAGCCTGCTTGATGGCATGGTTCATCACCGCGTTGACCACGTCGTTCCCACATTCTACGAAATGGAAGAGCGCCTCGGTCTCTCCGGAGACCGTAACCAGATACTCCCGGAGCTTCTCATACTCCTTATGCTCGGACAGCACTTGGATATAGGACAGGTGATTTTTTATTTCATGGCGAATTTTATGCATCTCCTCATAGTTATCCCGGGAGAGGCCCAGAAGTTCTTCATCCAATGCCTCCTTGTGCCGGATGGACAGTAACTCCAGATTTTTGTCGTACTCCAGGCTGACGACATAAAACATATAGTAGCCCATCAACTCCAGCAACCAGAGACAACCTGCCACCAGTACCGTATACCGCTTAGGCACGCCGATGAGTTCGCTGGCCACCTGCAGTAGCACCCCAAAGGCGGCCATCCCGGCGACCAATATGGCCGGGAAGGTGGGGAGGAAGGAAACTTTCTCCGTGGAAAACCTGCGCGTGAACAGCAGCACCGCCAGACCCATCACCACCACAACCAACCAGGTCAGGTGTTCAGCCCAGGTGTAGGTGTCGTTGATATAATCCTTTACCAGCTCCCCCAGGGGCTCGGAGATGGGGATAATTTGCATCAGGCAGGAGTAAAACACGGTGGCGCGCAAGGCCCGGGTAGCCGGCCGGTACTTGCTGCGCAGCAGCGCATAGAGAAGCAGAATCAATGCCATCATCATTCGGTCGGTTGTGCCGTCTTGTCCAATCAGTACGCCGAACACACTGCAAAATACCACGCCGCCCAGCCAGCAGATCAGCGCATCCGACATCGCCCGCAGCACGCCCCGGATGTCCCACGTGACATCGCTGAGGAGTAAAACCACCGCCAGCGCAAAAAAGACGTTGGTCACCACATAGCCGGGGCCAAAGTTCTGCACAATGTAGTGGGTCTGAACATACTCCAGCATCATGCGCTCCCCCGTTTCACCTAGGATAGGGATAGTATACGATATTTTTGCCCCCGGGCACAAGCGTTTGTGTGAGAATGGCTAAAACGCCTGCTTCGGCAGGCGTTTTAGCCAAGGGCATTTCGTTAGCCGGGTCCGCCAGGGCCACCTGGGCCGCCAAATCTTCTGGCCTGGGCGATCTGCGTGGTGGTGCCCTCCGCAGGAAGGCGGTAGCCGGGGACCTGGTTCACCGTGACCGTCACATTGTAAATATCGTCGACCGTCAGGGTCTCGGCGCCCAGGTCAGCGGCGGTGAGGTTCACGGTGCCCGCGACAGCGGCGGCATTTTTGTAGACCTCACTTCCCCCCTCATTGGTCACCACCAGGGTGAAGCTCTTGGCCAGGTTGTCCCCGGCGGTGATGACGATATCGGCGCTGACCGTGGCGTCTCCCTCATCGCCCGTGTTCCAGGTGGCGCTGAGGGTGGCGGTGGCCAGCAGCGTTGAGGTGCCGGCGGTCTGCACATCGGAGGAGGCAAAGCCCGTGCCGGAGGCCACCAGGTGGGCGGCATAATCGCCCGCCAGCAGGGTCTCCCCGGTGATTGTACCGGAATAGGTGTTGCCGTCCTCTGCTTCAAGCTTCTCGGACTGGAAGGTGGCGGAGTTGCCCTCCTGCCCGTCTACCACGGGGTAGGTTCTGATGTAGTAGAACTCGGCGTTTTCCACGCCGGTAAAGGTGTAGGTCAGGGTCTCAAAGTCGAAGGTGAAGTCGCTTACCTGGGCAAGAGGGGTTTTGCTCTCGTCGCCGGCAGCGACCTCATCAGGGCTGTTGGCCACGGTGATCACGCCGGTCGCGTCATTACCGGCCGCCTTCTTCCCACCGCAGCCTGTGAGGCACATGGAACCGATGGCGAGGCAAAGTGTCAAAAGCAGCACATGTTGAAGCCTTTTCATTGGATATTCTCCCTTCATAAATGGTCCGATGCTCACATCAGCGTGAGAATTGTGAACACCAGCATCACCGCGCCCAGCGCGATGGAGGGGGTGGAGAGCGCCTTGCGCTCCCTGCCTCCGAGCTGACAGATGACGTAGGAGACGCAGCCAAGGGCTACGCCCAGGGCGATGTTACCCAGAACACCGGCTCCGATTACGGTAGCGACAAAGGGGAGCAGTTCGGTGCGCTCGGCGGCAGTTATCGATTTGATTCCCTTGAGCATAGACGCGCCCACCAGCGCCATAATGAGATCGGCAAAGACAAAGGTGTCCTGTACATAGGCCGCCAGCTTGGTCTCGGTGGACTCAATCCACATACCCACCCCGTTGGTCCCCGTGGCGAAGAACAGGATGAAAATCCAGGAGAAGATGGCGATGAGAAAGCCAAGGGCCGTCACCACTGAAGCGAGGCCGGATTTTGCGCCGTCATGGGTGCCCACAGCGGACTGGACGCCGATGGAGGTGGGGGACGCACCCAGCAACGGGGCAGCCACATTCAGGGCGGCGCTTACGGCCAAAGCCTTGTTCTCGGCCTTTTGGGCATATTGTGCCTCATCGTAGCCGCCGACGACCGCCGCCGCCCGAACGCTGCCCAGGTTCGTGTAGAGGCCCATAAACAGGAAGGTCAGCGTGGCCTGGAGAAAGAGCAGTGGCGTGGAGCCGGTATAGGCGCTGAAATCGAAGCCCTGGGAGAACAGCTCGCCCAGGCGAAGGGACTGAAGGCCCACAGCCAGGTGATAGGGGCTGGCTCCGTCGGTGGCGATCACCAGGTTCAGCCGGTGGTAGACCACTGTGGCGGCGGTCTGGCCGCCGATGAAGCTGTCCATGAAGAACACAATGCCGCCCACCCACATGAGGGCGATGAGAATGCCAAAGGTGGCCGTAGCAGGCTTTCTGCGGCGAAGCGCCTTGAGCAAAATGAAAATCAGAACGCCGGCGACCATGAGCCAGAAGTAGTAGGTGTCCAGTTTGGTCAGGTCTGAGGCGTGGGTCAGGCCCCCCTCAGTGTTGATCAGGCCTGCGTTTTTCAGCGCGGTGTAGGCCACATAGAGGCCCACCCCCACGGGCAGGGCTTTTTTCACTCCGTCAGGCAGGGCGTCCACGAACAGCTTTTTGGCGGGGGTCAGCACCACCAGCAGGGAGAGGACTGCCGCTACAAAGGTCACCGCCATGAGGTTCGGGTAAGTTAGGCCCGTGTCCACCCCAAGCATGGAGATGAGGACAGCGCTCAGGCCCATATTGGCCGTCTGGGCCAGGGGCAGATTGCAGAGAATGCCCAACAGTAGGGTACCTGCGAAGGAAATCAACGTTACAGCCAGGTAGGATCCGGCGTAATTGCCATAAGCCCCGCCGATGATTTGGGTGTTCATAATCAGCGCACAGACCGCGATAAAGAAGGTCCCCGCGCCCGCGCCAATCTCGGAGCCCAGAGAGGAGCCCCGCTCGGTGAAGTGGAACACCTTATCCAGTTGGCGGCTGAGACCACTCTGCTTTGGTGCCGGAATCACAATGGTGTTTTCATCCATGTTCTTGTCTCCTCACTCGGATTGGGGAGCGGCGGGGCGGTAGCTCCGCCACTCCCTTTGCTACGACTTAGACGGATGTCGTCTCCTTTTTCTTCTTCCCGTTGGGCAGGACAAAGCAAATGACTGCAGTCGCGGCAATGCCCGCGCCCAGGACCACGTTGCCCACGGTCCACCAGATTTTCCAGCTCTCGTCCCTGATGATGGTGATGCTGGCTGCCTCTGTGCCGCCGGTGTGACAGAACTGGTACAGCATATGTTTGGCGGCCTGACGGAGCAGATAGCGGCCATAGTTGGTGGCGGAGGAGTTGCCCTCATACTCGTAGTATGCGGATACTGCGCTACCACCCAGCTGACCCTCTACGCCACCGAAAAGGCCTGCGCCAGGGGACATCACCCAGGCGTATGGACCTACGCCGTCAGTAATGATCATACCGTCGAAGCCCCACTCACCCCGAAGGATGTTCTTGTAGAGGCCCTGATGGAACATGGAGATACCGTCCCGGTTGAGGGAGCCCATGATACCCAGGGCGCCCTCGCTCAGCTCCAGAGCGCCGGTGTCGGTCTCGGAATCGTATTGATAGGCATATTTCACGCAGAGCTCATAGTCCTTGAGCATGATTTCACGAACGGCCTGCTCGGAGAACCAGGTGATATTGCCGTCGCGGTTGGTGTCGTTGTCGTTCATCGCCATGTGCTTCACAAATACGGAGATGCCCTGGTCCTGAAGGCCGGTGACCTCCGCCGCGCCGATGGTGCCGCCCAGATAGCCGTCCTCGGAGAAATACTCGAAGTTACGGCCGCCGAAGGGGGTGCGGTGGGTATTCATGGCCGGGGCGTAGGCACCGGTCAGGCCGTTTTTAATGGACTGGTGGGCGTATACCTTGCCCATCTGATAGAGGAGGTTGGGGTTCCAGGTAGAGGCATTTACCACGGCGGAGGTAAACCAGGTGTTGGTGCCATAAGAGTTGTTGCCGTTGCCCGACTCACCGGGGCCGTCCACCACACTGGTGCGTTCCTTGTTGACCGATTCCACGGCAGGAGTCTGCCAGCCCATGCTACCGGCACAGGTAATGTCTTCGTCCATAGAGAGCTGGTCCACCAGGTAGGCCCAAATCTCATTGTCATAGCCCACTTCCTTCAGGATGGGGCAGTTCACGTCCAGCCGCATGGAGGTCTCCTGAGCGGTAATCTGGTAGCAGCCGCTCTCGTCCTTCAGCGGGTCGCCGTTTTCGTCTACCACCACGTAGTAGACCTTGTCGTGCTCGGCTGCGTGGCTGGCGTACACATCATCGTAGAGGTAACTCTCGTCATCCTGAGTCAAGCCCTCCCAGTTGGGCTCGGTGGAGTAGGCCAGATAGCTGGCGCCACCCACGTATTTCTGCACGGTTTTGGTGACCTTTTCCCCGTTTTCATAGGTCTCGAAGGTATAATCCACCGTACCCAGGGCGGGGCAGGCCAGGGCGGTCACGGCCGCCTTGCTCAGCGCCTCGGTCTTGCAGTTGGACTCGTGTTCCATAATGGTGGCCATGCCGCCGGCAAAATCGTCCCGGTTCAGGTATCCGTCCAGCATATTGCCATCGCCGGCGTCCACATCACTCATTGCGACCGTGGCAATGCTCTCGTCAGTGTCCCGAGCGCCTACGCCGGACGCTTCATAGTAGTGGGAAGAGGCCAGATTGGCCGTGACGGGGTCGCAGGCATCGTTGTGGGCATCCTGGCCAATATGGAAGAGATACTCGCCCTGCTCCAGAACATAGCAGCCGTGGCCGTAGCTGTCGAAGGAGGCCAGGTCATCGGTGCGGAAGGAGATGGTGACCTCTTCACTCTCGCCGGGGGCCAGCTGGTTTGTCTTGGCGTAGCCCATGAGCACCTTCGCTGATTTCTGAAGGCCGGTCCCTTTGATGCCGCAAGTGGCGTCGGTGCCATAGGGGGCCTCCATATAGAGCTGTACCACCTGCTTGCCAGGGTAGGTATCCCCCGTGTTCGTCACCTTCACGGTGATGCTGTTGAGGCCGTGGGCAGACAGCTTCACGTCACTGGCAGTGACCTCCTGGGTGAAGGTGGTATAGCTCAGGCCGTAGCCAAAGGGATACTGCACCACCTGGTCGTAGCCGCTGGCAGTGCCATTTTTCCACGTATGGGAGGTGAAGGCGGGGCTGTCGAAATAACCCTCCGCGTCGGCGGTCTCGTAGAAGCGATAGCCTACGTAGATGCCCTCCTCGTACTGGTAGTAGCCGAAATTGCTGGACTGATTGAAGCCGGTCTTGATGGACTCCACATTGGTGTACTTATTGTCGTCGTTGTTGTAGAATGCGGGCATCGTAGACATATCGTAGGCATAGGTATCCGCCAGTTTACCGGAGGGTGTGACCGCGCCGGTCAAGATTTGGGCGACACCCACCATGCCGGCCTCACCGGGATGCCCGATCCACAGGCAGGCGTCCACGCCGTACTCCTCCTGCTCCAGCTCACCCAGCTCGATGGCGGCGGAAGAGTTGATGAGCACAACAGTCTTCTCGTAGTTCTCCGCACAAAACTTCAGCAGATCCTTTTCATCCGTGCTGAGCTGGAGATAGGTGGTTCCGGTCGAGGGCACACCGTCGCCATCGTAGTCCATCACGGGGGAGGCACCCTCGGCACCGGAGCGGGCAAAGTTTACGATGACCACATCGTTATAGCCGTCTGCCATGAAGTCGGCCTTGTGTGTTTCATAGACCTCCCGGGTGAACTCGCACACCCGCTTAAAGCCGCCCCAGTCACCGTTTCCGTAATTGTCCTTATTTTCCTTATACTCTGAGCCGGAGAAGGTGGCCAGCTCCCCGGTGCCGGTGTGACCCATATATTCTCCGGTGGTGTCCACATTGCGTGCGCCCCCCACTGCGGACTCCAGCCATGCCCAGGCCTTCTCGTTCACATCCAGGTATTTCTCGGTGCTGAGACCGCCGCCTTCGGTCTTGCTGCCGTCGAAGGCTTCCTTCATTGTGTAGGTGTACTCGTCATACTTGCCACCGGCCGAACCGGTGCCACCGTTGACGTAGTTATAGGACTGGGCCCCCAGAATGGTCACCTTGCTCCCTTTTTCCAAGGGCAGGGTACCGTCCTCGTTGCGCAGCAGGACCGAGCCCTCGGCCGCCAGCTTGGCAACGATTTCCCGGCCTTCGATGAGGCATTCCTCTTCCGTCAGGACCGCACCCGCGGCCTGGTCCTCGTCGCCGGGGTCGGCCACTACGGTGCTGCCACCTCCTAAGTAGCCGGACAGTGTGCTGCCAAAGCTATTCAAGAGCACATTGGCCAGTAGCATAACGACCAGCAGGATTGAAATAATGGTGATACCGGGGACCATACGCTGATTGTGTTTCATCCTTTCATCTCTCCTTCCAGAAATAGTGGGAACTGCCTTTTGCCGCGTTCTTGCCTCTCCTCTCTCGACTGGTTAAATATCTAATCTCATGGCTGGGTTTTGCGGACGTTCTGGATAAAATCACTATATCGTGGTTCTCGCCCAGGCTCAATCAATACGCCCGAAACGGTCCGGCAATGGCGGAACCTGCCCTTATTGCGGCGCAAACGGAGGATGTGCAGGCGGGAGCGGCGACCATCGGGCCAAAGAACCTAGGTCGGCCTCGCAGAGTTTCCGCCGCAGGCGGAAAGCAAATCAAGTCAAGTCCGTCCCAGGACATACGCAAAGGAAGAGGCTGGTGCGAAACGTTACGTTTTGCACCAGCCTCTTCCTTTGTTATTGCCAAGATAAAGACAGAACGAAGAAGTTTTCCAATACGGAGTTTGACTTTCTTGGATATACCTTTCGTAAGGTGCTGATAAAAGATCGTCTTGGTA
>RRZU011631933.1_pt1 | contig 11980 bp, 8 predicted proteins | sample 2165561 | NCBI WGS metagenome assembly RRZU01 (sample SAMN10456909, study PRJNA506462) | wastewater metagenome | isolation source: wastewater sludge | place: USA: Moscow, Idaho | reverse complement strand
TCGCCTATTTTTAGAGGATTTAATAGAAAATTATTAAAAAAACTCTCTCTAACATCATAAAAAAAAAAATTAATTAAAAAAAAAAAAAAATAAAAAAAAATAAAAAAAAAAAAAAAGAAAATTTTTTAAAAAAAATTTAAAAAAAAAATTAAAAAATTTATAAAAAAAAAATTAAAAAAAAAAAAAAAAAAAAAAAAAAAAAAAAAAAAGGAGTGAAGTTATGAAAGATTTAAATTTAGAACTTGAAGGTCTATCTGATGGAAAATACGGGAATAACAATCTTGGTTTTTTAGAAAAAAATGGGGAAAATTTAGTTTTTACTATGTTTTCTCAATTTCAACCAATTAAAACAATTGAAGTAGTTTTACATAAAAACCAAATTGTATCTTCAATTAGAAGGTCAATTGGAACAAGAACTCTGTACAAAGAAACAAAACTAGATTTAAAAAACTTTAATTTAGAAAAACACATTAGTGAAATTCTAAATTACTCAAAAAGCAAGGTTAGCTAACCTTGCTTTTTTTCTTACTTACTTCTTACTTATAAATAGTATTATAGGGCTACATTTATATTTTAATAATTATTTATATGAAAGATAAAATTATTTCATTTGTTATTTGATTAATTCTATGAGGAATTATCGTTTATGGTTACACTTATTACACAAAACCTACAATGTGAGGTCCTGGAATGTGAGGAACTTCACCTACAATGAATGTAGAAAGTATGAGTGATGAACAATTAGAAAAAATGGCTTCAAGAGCTTGAATAACAGTTACTGAATTAAAATCAAAAATATCTTCTTGAGAAGACATTAGAAGTTTAATGTGATGAAATAGAGGAAATAAAACTTCTACTTGAACTACTAACTAATTTTATAATTAAAAATAAATATGAAAAAAATTAAATTGAAATTAAAATTTTCAAAGTTGTATTTTCTAATATGACTATTACTTGTTTTATGAATTAATTATAAAACATTCTACACTACTTCAACTACTCAAAGCTCTTCTTCAACTACAACAACTGCAGAAGTTACAACTTGAGATATAAAAGAGTCGATTGAAACTAGCTGAACTGCTGAACTTGCAAATGAACAAAGCATTAGTTTTAATCAAACCGGGAAAATTACAAAAGTATATTTTAAAGAATGAGACTCAGTAAAATCTTGAGATATTATTGCTGAAATAGATAATTCTGACTGATTACAAAAAGTAAAAGAAGCTCAAATAACTCTTGAAAATGAAAAACTTGCATTATCTGATTTGTATGAAGAAGCTAGTGAAACCGATATATTAAAAGCTCAAAATGCTATTACTTCAACAAAACAAAGTATTGAAGTAGCAAAAAAAGAGCTTGAAAATCTACAAACTACAAAAACAAACTGATTAAACGATATTAATACAAATATTGCTAATCTTGAAAAAACTCTAGAAAACTCTAAAGCTGAACTTGAAAGTTCAATAAGTGAATTAGAATTATCAAAAAAAGAATTAGAAACAACAAAATTAACACAAGCTGATAGCTTAACTTCTAAAGAAACAGCTAATCAAAAAACTTTAAAAGATATTCAATTAGCTTTTAATTCTAATATTATTGATATAAAACAAGCTTTAGAAAAAATGGATGCTGTTTTATGAGTTACTGATGAAAATAAAGCTCAAAATGATGATTATGAAATTTATTTATGAGCAAAAAATACATCTGAAAAAACTCAGGCAACTTCACTATTTAGTGAAACTTATGGAAAATATACTGCTTTAAAAAAGATTGTTGACAATTATGATGAAAATGACACAAGTAGTGAAACTCTAACTAGCATTTTAAATAGTTTTATAAATACTTATGAAAGTTTATGAGATACAGCTGATATGCTTTATAAAACAGCAAATGACAGTATTGAAACAACAACTTTAACTTCATCAACTAAAATTGATAATATTAAATCTGATTGTACATCTATTATAAATTCTGTTCAATCAAAATTATCATCTATTAATAATAGTTTAAATTCTCTAAAAACTCTATCAGATATAGATTTAATTAAAACTTCTAATACTGATACATTAAACCAAAAAGAACAAAGTATTAAAACAAAAGAATTAAATATAAAAAATAGTGAATTAAGTATAGAAAAACAAACTCAAGAAATTGAAAACCAAAAAGTTAGCTATACAACAAAAGAAAAAGAATATGATTTACAAATTCAATCAAAAGTTAATTCTATTGAAAACCTAGAAAAAACTCTAAAATTAAATAAACAAAGTTTAGAAGAGTTATACGAATGACCTACAAGTGAAAATATCACAAAAGCAAACAATAGTATAAAACAAGCCGAAATGACATTAACAAGTGCAAATAAAGACCTTGAAAAATATCAATTAGAAGCTCCATTTGAATGAGTAATAAAAACTATTGATTATCAAGTTTGAGATAATATTTTATCTGATAGTGATAAATCAGTTTATATTGAAAATCCAAATTTATTGCAAATAAGTATAAGTCTTGATCAAGTAGATATTATAAATGTTGAACTTTGAAATAAAGCAATTGTAACATTTGATGCTTATCCAGATGATGAAGTAGATGCAAAAGTTACAAAAATTGATACTACACCAACATCAACTTCTTGAGTAGTTACATATTGAGTAACAATTACTTTAAATGATGAGGATTTCAAAAAAACTATTTTATCTTGAATGACTGCTGATATTGAAATTATTACATCAGAGAAATCTTGAGTTTTACTTGTTGATAGTAGTGCTATTACAACTGAAAATGATAAAAGTTATTTAACTATTTCAAAAAATGGTAAAGAAACTAAAACTGAAGTTGTTACAGGATTAGTACAAGATTGAGAAACTGAAATATTATCTGGAGCTAGTTCGTGAGATAAAGTTACAATTAAAACTATTTCTGCTTCAACTTCTACTACAACAACTTCTTCTACTTCACTACTAGGATGAAATTCTAGTAATAAAAGTTCTGGGTCAATGTGAGGATGAATGTGAGGACCTCCAGGAGGATTTTAATAAAATCCCTCACACCTAACCCCTCTCCTTTGTGAGGAGAGGGGAAAAAAAGGAAAAGATAAAATTATCAAATAATAATTAATTATGATAAAATTAACAAATATTAAAAAAGATTATATAATGTGATGAGAAACACTCAACATTTTAAAATGAATAGATGTAGAAATAAAATCTTGAGATTTTGTATCAATAATGTGACCATCTGGTTCTTGAAAATCAACTTTAATGAATATTATATGAATGCTTGATACTCCAACAAGTTGAACTTATACATTTAATTGAGAACATATTGATTGAGTAAAAGAAGATGATTTATCAAAAATTAGAGGTAAAAATATTTGATTTATTTTTCAAAGTTATAATTTAATTCCAAGACTTTCTGTTATAAAACAAGTAATGCTTCCGTTAGCTTATGCTTGAATACCTAAGTCAAAAAGAGAAAATCTAGCACTTGAAGCTTTAAAAAAAGTATGACTTGAGGAGAAAAAAAATCATAAACCAAATGAATTATCAGGATGACAACAACAAAGAGTATCTATTGCAAGAGCTTTAGTTTTAAATCCTCCAATGATTTTGGCTGATGAACCAACTTGAGCTCTTGATTCTAAAACTTGAGATGAAATAATGGAACTACTTGTAAAATTAAACTCTGAGTGAAGAACAATTGTTTTAATTACTCATGAACATGAAATCGATAGATATGCAAAAACTCATATTTTAATCAAAGATTGACTCATTAATTCTTAATAAAAAAAATATGTTTATAACAATAATAGAAAACATAGTAAACTCACTAGAATCAATTAAAGCAAATAAACTCAGATCAAGTCTAAGTATGCTTTGAATAATTATTTGAGTTTGTTCTGTAATTATTCTAACTGCTATATGAAATTGAAGTCAAGCTTCAATTACTGAAAAAATTGAAGAAATGTGAACAAATGTATTAACAATAAGTACAGGTTGATTTTGAAGAGTTGGATGAGGAGGATCTAGTTCAACAAATATTTTAAATGAAAAAGTAGTAGAAGCTATTAAAGAATTAGATTGAATAAAATCAGTTTTACCAATAATTTCTTCAAATTGACAAGCTATTTATGGTGAAAATAATATGTCTGCAACTATAATGTGAATAAGTATTGATTTTTTTGAATGAAAAAATGTTAATATTGAACTTGGTTCAAATATTACAACTAAAAATTATCAAGATCTTGATAAAGTAGCTGTTATTGGGCAAGATGTAATGACTGAATTATTTTGAGACGATACTAATCCTATTTGAAAAAATATAAAAATCTGATCTAATGTATTTAGAATTATTTGAGTAATTGAAGAAAATTCTAGCTATTGAAGTAATATTTTTATACCTCTTTCAACTTCATCTATAAGAATTACTGGTCAAAAATATTATTCTCAAATATTAACAATAGTTGATGATGCCGAAAAAATTGAACAAAATGAAGAAGATATAAATAATAAATTAATTGAAGTACTTGAAGTTACTGACACAACTAATTTACCATATAAAATTAGAAATAATTCAGAAATGCTTGAAAGTATGAGTTCTATTACTGAAACTCTTACAATGTTATTATCTTGAATTGCTTGAATTTCTCTACTTGTTTGATGAATTTGAGTAATGAATATAATGCTTGTTTCTGTTACAGAAAGAACAAAAGAAATATGAATTAGAAAAGCTATTTGAGCTTGAAAAACAGATATTTTATTACAATTTTTAACTGAAGCATCTTCAATAAGTGTTATTGGATGAGTAATTTGAATTTGAATAAGTTATTTTGTAGTTTTTATTTTAACAAAATTTTCAATTGCTGCAGTGATTTCAACATCTTCTATATTTGTAAGTTTTTGATTTTCTTTATGTATTTGAGTAGTATTTTGACTATTACCTGCATATAAAGCTGCAAAACTTAGACCTATTGATGCACTTAGATTTGAGTAAAAAAATAATCCTTTTCAAGGATTATTTTTTTGAACTTTTCCATGATTTGATAATTTTTTCAAATCTTGGAAAACCAAATGTAGAGTAAAAATTAAATAAAATAACACCAATATTGATAATTTATTTTCATAAATAAAACCCAACCTGATTATATTATTTAATTTTTCTATAAAAATATTTAACACTAAAGATAATATTAATGTAATAATAAAATCTCTAATTAATAACAAATAAAATTTTTGTTTTTTGTTAATCTTTTCATAAAAATCCCTCCCTTTTTTATTGACATTTAAAATATATGTTTTATCAGTAAAAAGTCAAGAAAAAAAGTCCTAAATTTCAGGACTTTCTTTTTCTTTAATTTTCACAGGCTGCAAAACCATTATTGGTTCTGACCTTGTAAAAACATTCATTATAAATGATACCACATAAACTACTATATAAGTCACTTCTTTACGAAGCAATCTTACAATAATTCTTGGATTTATGTGCAATACCCATAAAATAGGTATTAATAATAGTAAAAAAAATACTACTATTATTAAACCAACAAATGATATTCCTAAATTAAAAAAAATACCATTTATTATTTCACCTATTTTACTAAAAAAATCTTTCATATCAACTCTCCTTTTTGCTACATTTTTTATATTGTTTTTTAATGTAACTGCAGGCAATATACTTATTTTTTTTAAATTGTCAAAAGTATTTGATTTATATGTATTTTTAGCTATTTTTTGAAGTTATTATTTTGTAAATATTTATTAATTTTTTAAGTTTTTTAATATCTATTTTCTCAGGAAAAATTATTTTTGCAAAATATTAAAATATATGATAAACTGAAAAAGAATATATTTTTAAATTAAAATTTATGAACAAAAAAGAGTTAGAATGATACATCTGATGAGGAATTATAGATGATTTATTAAATGAAGCTGGAGAAAACCTAAGTGAAGCTGAAAAGTCACTTTTTTTAGATGTTTGTACTCAAAAGCTTAAAGAAAATATAAAAGCATGAGTTACTGACATAGATGAAAAAGCCTTTTTAGAAGAAGTAATAAAAGAAACTAAATTTCAAAATAAAGTAAATAATGCTGTAATTAATGACACTAAAAATCAAGTTAGTGCTGTTGTTGAGGGGAAGAAAAATAAAAATAAATTAACTAAAGGAGAAGTTATAGAATATTTTATTAATTTTAAAAAAACTCCTCAAGAAAGTTATGATTATTACATGTGATTAGAACAAAAAGAAATTAAAGATATTGAAATTAATTGAAATAAAATTACATCAATATGAAATATATCTTGAATTAATATTAATTGAAATATAACAACTATTTCTTGACTTAAAGATTTTATTAATATACTTTTTGAATGATTAAATATTAATAAAATTGAGGATAAAAATTTAACTAAAGATTATATTCATAATTATTTTATTAATTTTAAAAAATCTCCTCAAGAAAGTTATGATTATTTTATAAAATTAAATCAAAAAGAAATTCATAATATTAAAATTAATTGAGTTGGAATTAGAGCTATTTGAACTAAATCTTGAATTAATATTAATTGAAGTATTCAAAAACAATATATTTTTCAAGAGTTTATTAATTTACTTTTTGAATGACATAATATTGAAAAACCTGAATTCTTGACAAAAGATGATATTTATAATTATTTTATTAATTTAAAAGAAAATCCTCAAAAAAGTTATGAATACTATATAGGATTAGAACAAAACAAAATTAAAAATATAAAAATTAAATGATATGGAATTAGATCTATATTAACAAAAATTTGAATTAAAATTAATTGAGATATATTTACTAGCTATTGATTTCAAGAGTTTATTAATATACTTTTTGAATGACAAAACATCAATAAAATTGAAAATTTAACAAAAGACAATATTTATAATTATTTTATTAATTTTAAAAATACTCCTCAAAAAAGTTATGACTATTTTATTAAATTAAATCAAAAAGAAATTCATAATATTAAAATTAATTGAGTTGGAATTATGTCTATTTTAACTAAATCTTGAATTAATATTAATTGACAAGTTACAAACTCTTCTTGATTTCAAGAATTTATTAACATACTTTTTGAATGACAAAATATTTATAAATTTGAAGTATTAACAAAAGATGATATTTATAATTATTTTATTAATTTAAAAGAAAATCCTCAAAAAAGTTATGATTATTTTATGTGATTAAATTGAGAAAAAATTAGCAATATTAAAATTAATTGAGTTGGAATTATGTCTATTTTAACTAAATCTTGAATTATTATTAATTGAAATATTCGGAATACTTCTTGATTTCAAGAATTTATTAATTTACTTTTTGAATGACAAAATATCAATAAAATTGAAAATTTAACAAAAGATAATATTTATAATTATTTTATTAATTTTAAAAGTACTCCACAAGAAAGTTATAATTATTTTATGTCTTTAAGCAGTTTTCAAATATGAAAAATTGAAATTAATTGAAATAAAATTACATTTATTTGAAGTAAATCTTGAATTATAATTAATTGAAAAATGAATAATATTTCTTGATTTCAAGAATTTATTAATTTACTTTTTGAATGACAAAATATTACAATAAAAGAAAAACTTCCTACTTTTGATTATAACGTATTAACATTTAAAGAATTAATAGAAATATTAAATAGTTTTATTAAAATATATTGAGAAATTCATACTTGAAAAAAATGAAAAATTATTATACATAATAATAAAAGTGATAAATTAAGAACTTTTATAGAAAAAACATCTGCAAAATACTGATACAGAACATATAGTTCTGAAATATGCCAAATATTTAATGATTTAGCAGATTGAAAAATACAAACTGAAGATGAACTTAGAGAAAAAATATTATTACTCAAAAAAACTCCTGATGAGTATATTGCTGAACTAACTCATTACATAATTGATATTTTAAAATTATCATCTGAGGAAATTGAAAGTATGGATTTACTTGAGATTATTGATAGAATTATTTTAATTGATCCAAAATTTCAATATTTTAATTTAAGTAGAGATACTTATGCAAATTTAAAAGATAGTCTTTTTAAGACTCCAAATCCAAATCCGACAAATAGTAAACACAGGGAGTTTTTAAATAAACATTATCCTGATAGAAAAACAGCTTTGAGTATTTGAGTATTTTTAAAAATTGCTGAATCTTTAAATGATTTAGTTACTACTTGAGTTGTTATTAATCAAAACAAAGATATTATTAGTGAATTGTACAACAAAAAATCTTTTGGTTTAGATGATGATAAAATGATACTTGAAAATACTAAATTATTTTTTGATGATTTATATCTTACATATTCTGGTGGTAAAAATACTGATTTTTTAGAATTAATACTTAAAGAAAAAGAGAGGTATTTAGAAGTTCTTGATAGAGAAAATGTTAACTGAATTCTTTCTACTCCAACTTTTAATCAAAAAGAAAATATTTCAAATATTATCTCAACAGATAAAAATCAAATACTTGCTGATGAACAATGACTTTGAAAAACTTTTCAAGCAATTTGTGCAACACAGGATTATTTAAACAAAAATACTTGAAAACAAGCTTTAATAGTTGCACCTAAAAACATAATTCCTGAATGGAAAAATGAGTTAAAAACTCATCTAAAACCAAACTGAGAATGAGATGATTTATTTGAAAATTATTGAGTTTATATTTTGGAATCTTGAGAAAAAATTGATTTAGAAAAATTAAAAACAGCTTCAAAAATAATTATTAATAATGAATATTTTGTTAGAGATAATATTCAAAATAATGATGAAGTTTCTAGTATTTTAAATGATATTTGATATTTAGTAGTTGATGAGTCTCATAGACTTTCAAACAAAGATACTAAAATTCACCAATATATTGATAATGTAGTTTGTGATAAAAAACTATTTTTAACTTGAAGTATTTATTCAAACAAAGTTTCAAAAATTGCTAATATGATAAATATCATGTGATGGCAAGATAGTTTTATCAACTTTTTATGAGATAATCAAGGTGATGTTAGTGAGTCTAGCATAAAAGAAATTTTAGAAGATCCAGTAAATTTAAAATTATTTCATACATTTTTGTTCAACTGAAATATTTTAAGAAAAACTACTGATCAAATTTACAAAACAAAAACTGTTGAATGAGAAAAATGATTACCAGATGTAGTAAATACTTCTATTGATTATGAGTTGAATTATGAACAACTTGCATTGATGGATGAATTATATAATAATCCCACAGAATTTAAAAACAAATATAAACATCTATATTCTAAAAAAGAAATTGATAAAATTTTAGAATACGAAAAAGAAGTAAATATTAATTCAGAAGAAGAAATTGATGAAAGTGTTGATATAAATCAATTGGAAATGGATATGATTTTGGATTATATTTCTATAAATCCTCAATTATTTAATAATAATTTGAGTGAATCCCCTGTTTTAAAAAGACTTGATGAACTTGTAATTCCAAAAATTAAATCTTGAAAAAAAATACTTGTATTTGCTAGAAATAATTTTATTATTGATTTAGTAAGTAAAAGATATGAAAATATTTTATGAGATAAAACTAAAACAAGTTTTGTTTATAATTGAAGCAAGAAAGAGTTAGAAGAATTTAAAAATAGCAAAGATTGAGCTGTGCTTGTGCTAAATTATACTTCCGGGTGAGAATGATTAAATATTGCTTGTGCTGATAGTGTAATATTTTTACAACAAGCTTTTACTCATAAAGAATTTTCTCAAGCTTTAGCTAGAATTGTTAGACTTGATTCTACATTTATGAATGTTGAAGTTATTAAATTATTATCAAATTCTGCATATTCAAAAAACAAAGATAATAAGATAAAATATCAAGAATTAATATTTAAAATATTAACTAGGTCTTACTGAGATATTTCTAGTTTTAAAAAAGATTTTATTGCACCTCAAAGTATTGATGACACTTTAGTTATGATTTTAGATAAAAAATTAGAACATTTTAAAAATGAAATTTGGTATGAAAATTTGATTAAAAAAATAACTATTTTACTTGAAAGTGATATTAGTTTAAAAGTAAAACTTGTTCATTTTATAGAAATTTCGTCTGATTTAGAAAATTTTAATAAATTTATTAATTGATTTTTTAATGAAGATTGAACAATAAATGAATCTCAAGTTTTAATGCTTGATAATTTACTTAAAATTTATAACTGAGAATTTTTAAATTCTATTATTGTTGATAAAATTATTCAAGACTTAGACAAAAATGATAATAAAGTTTATGTTGATAAGTTTAGAGAATTATCTGAAAATATAAATTTTAAAAATATTCCAAAAAGTATTTTATGGAATTTAACAAAAATATTTTTCTCTAATTGAGAAAATTTAAAAGTTGTAGAAGATTGAAAAACCCTATTTTTAAAATATATTGAAAAAATTTGAAAATTAAATGATGATGAATTAAATAAATTATCAAAAATATTTTTATATAACAATGAAAAAAGTCTTGTTCCTTTTGATAGATTAAATAATGATTTAGCTTTATCACTTGATATTTTAAAAGATGAAAATAATAAAAAATTTCTAAAATCTCTACATTTATTAAAAGTTCTATATAGTTTGATTTCTTGAGAAAAAGATAAAACTAAAAAAGCTGAAAAATTAAAAGAATTTAGAAATGTTAAAACTGCCAGAGATTTAAGAATATTGCTTTATAAATTTGATACAAATTGAGAATATAATTTAAATGAAAAATTTTATAAAGCATATCCTGACTCTAAAATCAAATCAATAATGCATACTTTAACAAATGAATTAACTCAAACATATTTCTCTTCTGAAATTTACAAAGATGATATTTCAAAATATTTTTTCAAATGAAATAATTTAGAAAACAATCTTGAAGATAGTAAAAAATTAAGTCCTAAACAAAAAGAAAATTTTAAAAATTGGTTTGATACTACACTACACACAAGATCATATTTTTGAGAACAAGAATTTTGAGAGGAAATTCAATCAGAAATCAAATCAAAATATGCAATAGTTACAAATCATACTTTAGAATGAGCAATGTTTAATGCTATGTATGAGCTAATAATGAGTGAATTATTTGAAAAAGTATTTAATGAAATTTGAATTAAAAATATAGAAGTTACAAAATGAAGTTATTTTGATGATTTAAGTTGAACTGATTTTATTTGTGAAATAAATGAGAATAAAAAAACTAAATATATTTTGCTTGATTTAAAAACAACTAATTGAACTTGAAATATTGAAAAAATCAATAAATCAGAAATTAAAATCCCTAAAGAATATGAATCAATTAATTGAATTGATGAAAAAAATACTTCAAAATTTATTGTATATTTAAATAAAGATGAATTATTTGCAAACTTAAATATGGCTTTAAATAAAATAATATCATCTTATGATGTTAACAATTTAAATAATTGAAGAAATACTTATGAATGATTTTTTGAAATTTCTACTAAAACTAAAAACTTATTCCAAAAAATTATAACTAATTCTTAAACAAAAATACTTCCTAAAAAATAGGAAGTTTTTACTAAATTACAAAATTATGATAAAATAAAAATAAATATTTCATAAATTTAAAAAATTATGAGTAAAAAAGTAAATATAATAATTAATGAAAAAAAATGGCAAGATTTTTTTCTAAAATAACAACAAAAACAACAGAAGAAATGTGAAATGAGCCCCAGAAAGTAGAATTAAAAAAGTAGAAAATTCTACTTTTTTTGAACAAAAAATTAATAGAATATAAGAAATAAGTAAACTGCAAAATTTTTGACTTTAAAAAAAATATATGATAAGATAAATAGGAATTTATATTTTTATTTAAAAATTATGACAGAAAACTTAAGTAATAACTTAGAAAATAATGTTATTCAATCAGATGAAATTAATTTAAGTTGAGAAGAATTAGAAGCTCAATTAAATGAAAAAGCTAAAATTTATTTA
>RRZU012063188.1_pt1 | contig 11983 bp, 11 predicted proteins | sample 2165561 | NCBI WGS metagenome assembly RRZU01 (sample SAMN10456909, study PRJNA506462) | wastewater metagenome | isolation source: wastewater sludge | place: USA: Moscow, Idaho | reverse complement strand
CGTACTTCGCGACGAGGACGCGCTCGACGGCGTTGTATACCTTCTCAGGGTCGTGGCGGACGGAAAGGCCCTTGAAGCGTAGAAAGACGTCGACGTCCTTGCCCGGGTATCGAGCAGTCTGTCGGGCGTAGGAGCCGATCAGGATGGAATCGATGCCCCACGAACACAGTTCCGCGTCCGATTCCAGCAGCGCGCGGACCTCCGTGTGTGCCGCGATAGCGCGGTCGCTCTTGACACCACTGATGGTGACGTTGCGGACTGCCTGGTCGAACTCGTTGTCTAGCGTCTCCACTCGTTCCATCCCCTGACACTCACTTGATTGGGTCCCCTGACCTTACGCGGCACCACCGACAGTCTGACCTGGCCGACGAACAGCGACGCCCTGGTGTCTTCGTGCCATCCCTGGCCGGCCCAAGGCAAACGGGTCAACCGCATCCCCGCCAGCCACTTCGCGAAAACGAGCAGCGGCCCCGTGAGCCATAACAGCAACGGCAGGCACGGCCTGGACGCATAACAAGGCGTTTATGTTACATAGGAGGGTCCGCTGCGCAAGATTGGCTGCATCTCGACAGTTTGTGAAATCTCCTCTGCATCTCGACAACAGCCCTGTCGACATGCAGCGCAGATTGCGCGACTCTCTGCTGACTACTTTGCACGATCGGCAGGTTTCGGCCCGGTCGTGCAACTCCCCGGTTGGCACATCGCCACACCTCAGCGGTGACCCCTCAGGATCGAGCTGGCGTGTGCATCCCCTCACACGTCGGGCTGCAGGTCGATGAGGGCGGCGCGGCCGTCCAGGGTGCTGGCCCAGACCCGGCCGTCTCCCGCGGCGGCTAGTGACAGCGGCACGGCCGGCCAGCCGTCGAGCCTGAGCGTGTTCGCGCTAACGACGCGGCCGTCGCGGGCGTCGATCTGGAGCACCTCTCCGACGTTGGTTGCGGCGATGATGAGGCCGCCAACCAGTTCGACGTCGGTGACCGCGTTGTCGAGTCGTACCTCCCAATGCAGGGTCCCCAGCGGGTGACTGCGACGGGCGAGGAACACGTTGCCAGACAGCACCCCGGACCCGTCGTGAATGGCGCCCGCGTGCACGATCGCCTCGCCGGCGTCGTCGCTCAACCAGACGCCCGGGCCCCCGAAGAGGTGCCGGCCCGGTTCCCATGCAAGCGGGTACAGCTTCTCCACCGCCCATGAACCGTCTGGGGTAGGACGCACGGCGGCGACCTGTTTGTCTAGGTGGTGGTTTGCCCCTGCGCCGACCAGGACGAGCAGTTCCTTCGCGCCCTTGATGGCGAAGTAGTGGTTGGACATGTCATATCGGCCGAGGTGCACTTCGCCAACACGTTGCCCTTCCGCATCGATGATGTCTGCGGGTCGCGGTCCCTCGCTGTGGCCGATCCTCGTGTCCCGGAGGAGGCACAGGCCGCTGGAGGTGGTCACCGCGACGCGCTGCGCGTCCGGGTCGACGTCGGCGACGATGGCGCCCGAGACGCGATCGATGACCGCCGCGTGCGTCAGCCGTGCGTCGTACGAGCCCTCGCCGATTGCCCAAGCGGCCACGAGTACTCGCTCGGTCGACATCGCCAACGCCTGAACGGGGACGTGCCCGGGGATGCTTCGCCTCCATGCGAGTTCGCCGTCCTGCGTCCAGCGCTCCAAGCCACCCTCCACCCCGACCAAGACGCCGGACAGGTCGGCGGCAAGGGCCCACGCCTGGCGACGGAAGAGGGGCAGGTGTCCACCTGCAAGGGCCAGTTTCCCCAGCCGTGCTTGCAGGGCGTCGCGATCCAGCATCGGTGGCGCCGTCACAGGCAGGGTCCGGACGCCTGTCAAGTCAACGTCACGCTCGGCGAGGGCGCCCCAGTCGGAGGATGCGAGCAGCGCGGCTTCGTGCGGCACGTCCGGCCAGTCCACGCCCTCGTCGGTGGGTGGGGGCATGGTGATCTCGAGGGTCTCGACGTCCGCCCAAGCCACCGACGCGATCGCGCGCGACTGGCGCAGAACTGAGCGCGTCGCACCACGTGATAGGTCGTGGATGAGGAGTTCCCCTTCGAAGCCGTAGCCCCCGTCGTAGCAGCCTGTCCCGATCGCGATGACCTGTTCAGTCGGATGGATGGCGATGCTGTTGACCGGCCAGCGTGACGTGAGGAACCAACGACAGGCGAGGGTGTCGGCCTCGTAGATCCCGACTGGCTCCCACCCGATCTTGGGCTTCGCTCGGCTGTGGACGTCGCGCCCGTTCCATTGGGGAGGGCCGAGGCTCCCGCCGACGACCACCAGATGCGCCGAGCTGTCGACGGCCGTCGGCTGTCCGACCTGCGGGAACGCCCCCGACGCCAGAACCTTCTGGACGCTGATCATCGCTGCCACCCGTACCTGGCCTCGCGCTCCTCTGGGGGGGTCGCCAAGAGGCGATCGGCCATATCCCGCGCCGCCACTTCCGAGTCGGGCTGGCCGCTGGCCATGAGCAGGACGACCTGCCTGAACTGCCCTGGGTCGGTCGAGTTCCGCTGGTATGAGACGCCGTACCCGTCCTTCCACGGCGATGCCCACCGAAACGACAAACCCGCTGGCAACTCACTTCCCCGCAGCAGTTCCGTCAGGAGGCGCGCGGTTGCACGCCGCGGCGACTCCCAGGAACGGTTGGCGGCCGCTCGGCGCACCTCCACGACATACTGGCTCATTTCGAACCGGTACGTCGGCAGCGCCCACGGCCGGCCGTCGGCGGGGTTGGCATCGATCGGATAGGGACCGACGAAGACCCCCGTGTAGTCGCGTGGGTCAGACCATGTCACCCATTCACCGTTCTCGCTGCCTGCGATTATCGGTGCGATCACGCCGCAGCCCTCGATCCCGCATGAACATCTCCAAACCCCGACGCGACGGGGTGGGTTCTGCGGCAGCAGCGGGCTGTCCTCGATGAAGACGGCGCTGGGGTCGAAGCCACCCCACTCTGGCGCGACCTCGGCGAATGGGTTCACCCCGTCGATGCTGATGGTGACGGTCGGCCAATCGGGGGAATTGCGGTCAATCTCGTAGCCGACACGGAGGACGGAGACACCGAGGTTCTCGTTCATCGGAGGGGCGTTTCGCGGCACGCCTGGGCCATCGACGTTGCCGAGCCGCGCTCGGCGAGGGAACGATCGTACGCGGGGCCGGTCGCGAGACCCAACACGCAGGCGCAAGGGAAGGGACGCGACGTTGCGCACGCAGCTGTTGACGTGGCAGGGGTCGCGTAGTCGTCTCTTGTCCGTTAGTGGTCGGCTCGCCGGCGTTCCACGCGCCGACGATCGTCATCGTGTGCCTGCCGAAGCGCCGCAAGTGCCTTGGCGAGGGTCTTGGTGGAGGGGTTCACGACGCTCACCCAGCCGTACTCTCCGTAGAGGGGGTGGTGCATGAAAACATCTTGGGCGCTGGAGTCCGTGGTGCGGCGATCGGACCCGTCGGAGGTTCCGGTGAGCTCGGCAGCGAGGGACTTGCCGACATGGATGTTCAGCCGCCAGCGGTCGAGATGATCCAGGTCCGAGGCGACGTCGTCGGGATAGTTCTTGGTGACGATCGTGGCGTAGGGCTGTCGGTTCGTCGGCACCGCGCCGTCTGGTGCGTAATAGAAGAAGTGATCGCCCCAGGCCATCTCGGGGCTACCGTCGCCGGGCTGCGGCGCGAGCTCGAGCAGCCCGTCGAAGGTGCGAATCCCTGACAAGATCTTGTCCATACTCATGCTTCAAGTGTCACCTTGAAGTGCTTATGGAGGGTTTGTCTCATGGGTAGCGGCGCGGGCCAGCAGGGTGCACACCTCAGCACCCGTCGAATCTCTACGTTGACGGGGTACTCAGTTCAGCAGATCCGCGACCTGGAGGCTCTCGCTGTCATCCCCGCGGCGCGCCGCGGACCCAACGGATACCGCTCCTTCAGTACGACTCATGTGGTGGCGTTGAAGGCGTACCGCCATTTGGCGAGCGCCGTTGGCCCCGTCGTTGCGCGGACAACGATGCGCGAGGCCCGCCTGCTTCCGCGCGAGCAAGGCCTTGCGCGCATCATCGCCCTGCACGTGGACCTCGCCAAGGCTCGCACGGCCACCGTCGATGCACTCCATGCCCTGGGCTCCATCGTGGACGAGAGTGCTCGTGAGGCTCCTCCAACACCCGCAGACGACATGACCATCACCGAGGTCTCCCGCGCGGTCGGGGTCCGCTCCTCGACCCTGCGGTTCTGGGAGGCTGAGGGACTCCTTTCTCCCAATCGCCAGCCGGCGAACAACTCCCGCATCTACCCGCCAGACGCCGTCCGCGACGCGCGAGTCATCGCGGCCCTCCGAGACGGCGGATACGGCATACCCACCGTCCGAACGATCATGACGACGATGACCGACCACGTGGGGGGAAGCCCAGAAGCCCGCCGAGCCCTTGAGAGTCGCCTTGACACCATCGCCTCACAGTCGGCAGCGCTGCTCCGTGCCGGAGCGGACCTCGCCAACCTCCTCGAAGTCCCCACTCAGTAGCCCGTAAGCCATGAGAGCACCCACGCAACGGCCACCGCTACTCGTGGGAGTTTTTCTCACTGCCGATTTTCTGGACGAGCGGGCGCGGCCGCGCTCGGCCCGTACTGCAGGCAGCTTTCAGATGTGCCCTACACAGGCCGGCCGGGTCCGCGTGGCGAAGTGGCGGGGACGAAGTTCCTCAAGGGCGGCAGACCGATGGCCTTGAGGTCGGCATCGAGCCAGCCTGGCTCGTCCAGATAGGCCCCGACTACTTCGGTTGCGAAGGGAGCGCGGTCACGCGCTGGGATCACGAGGGTCTCCTTGACCACGAATGGAGCTAGAACGCGTCGAATGAGCGTCCCACGGTCTCGGTGGACTACCGCGTCAGCGCTGTGTTCGACGGCTGGAGCGCCCGCGGTGGTGAAGATGGGTCCCGAGGAGTAGATGAGTCCGGCGAGGTGAGGGGCGTCGTCGAGGACGGGCACGAGGTACGTGGCCATCTCGTCGAGCCTGAGAATGTCGTCGCGCTTGGACCACTCGGTGAGTGTGAACATCCCGTCGCGACTGTCGATTCGAAGCCAGACCGGGCGGTCGCCTTTCGACTGAATGAGCTTCTCGCGCGCCGTTCGACGAAGCCGGGACCCGAGGTCCTGTTGGCCCTCGGGCCCGGTGAGTGTCCAGGAGCCTTGCCCTGTGGAGTCGGGTTCGACGCGCAGGTGAACGTCGACGCTCAGCTCGGCTTGTGGCTGGCCCGTCGAACGAATCTGGCCGGCGAGGATCGCGATGCGGTTCAGCAGTTCCTCAATGCCCGAGCCACCGGCAAGGCCCGCGCCCTGTCGTCGGTGGATCGTGACGCTGATGCAAACCGCGTGGTTGGTTGCGATCTGTGTTAGCGCTGCGCCGAGTTGGGTGTGGACCCGGTCGTCGAGGATCTGCTCTTGCGCGGTCCCCAAGGCGGTGGTCTCAACGAGTATCTGCTCACCGGTCCGCAGCGAGATGAGGAGGTCTCCCTTTCGGTCTGAACCGGGAATGGGTGGTTCGAACGAGTATGGGTGGCCGAGGGCGATGGCCACGCGTGCCATCTCGAGCTGAAGCTCCAGGTGCGTCCAATCGCTCTCAGATACCGGTCTCCTCAGCAGCCGTAGCAACGCCTCGCTGGAGGGCTCTGCAAGGACCGCGCGCAGACGCGTGAAGAACGTCAATACTCGTGGCAGCGCACTGACGGGACCGATGAAGATTAGCTTGCCGAAAGCGCAGCCCTCGGGATGCTGGCGCCGCGGCCACGTGGACCCCAGCAGGTCCTCGAGCTCGTCGATGATCGTGTGCATCGCCTCCTGCCCAGCCTGGGTAAGCGCAGGTGAATCCGCAAACCGCCGAAGCACATCCCAGGACGGAGCGGCAAAGGCCTCGGGGGCTGACGACTCTGTGCCGGCGTTCACGAGACCACCCTGGCACCCGGGTGGACGGCGGCCAACCGCTTTGCTGCGGGGACGTCCTACCTCGGGTCTATCGTCCGGGTATGTGGAGCCTGACCAAGGAACAGACAATGACAACGCCGGTCAGCGACCTGGCGATGCAGGTGTTGCGGGACTTCGCGGCTGCCAAGGGCTGGAACAGTTACAACTGGTTGCTGGAGGCCAGACAGAACGAGCGAGGAATCGATGACGAGGCGCTGCGCGCCCTCGCTGAGGCATGGCAGTGGTTGTACTCGGCCGGGTTGGTGGCCACCACGCCGGGCCAAAGCAGCCCCCATTCATGCTTTGTTACGCGACGTGGGCACCGGGCGATCGCGGAAGGGCCTGGCGCGCTGTTGGCCGAGCAGCGACTCTCCCTAGAGATGCATCCCGCGCTTGAGCGGAGCGTCCGACGGCAGTACCTGCTGGGTGAGTACGAACTCGCTGTCTTCGCCGCCATGCGAGAGGTCGAGATTCGCGTCCGAACACTGGGGAAGTTCCCCAATTCGCTCCTGGGCACGAAGCTGATGCAGGAGGCGTTCAAGACCGGAGGGCCGTTGTTTGACGCGCAAGCCGACCCCGGAGAGCAGGTCGCGATGATGGAGTTGTTCAAGGGTGCTATCGGCGTGTTCAAGAACCCCACGTCGCACCGCGCCGTCAACTACTCCGACCCAGTCGCAGCAGCCGAGACGATCCTGCTGGCTGACCTGCTTCTGCGCACCTTGGATGATCCCCAGTGAAATTCGGCTTCCGGCCTGACCCGTAGGAGGGTCATGCTCGCTTGTGCAGTGCGTATGCGAGTTCGCGACGTTGCTTGTTGTCGAGAGAGTCTTCGAACTGGCGGTAGTGGGCGCGCTGCCTCGCGGTGGGCTTCTTGCCGTGCCAGGTGGGTGAGAGGTCGAGGTGGGCGTGGGCAACGTGCACCCACTGCCAGGTGAGGCCGTGGGTCCAGCTGCTGTAGTGGGTGCCGGGGCGGTAGTGGCGGGCCCAATCCTCGAACCATCGCGTCATGTGGAGCCGGTGGCGGATCTTGGCTTCGGTGGCGCGGCAGTCACGGCGGGGTGACTCCTCGCCGGCCCGCCAGATGCGGGTGCGCCATTCGTCGGCGGTAATGAGCATTGTCGGCGAACAGGCGCGGGCGCAGCGCGCGCCCATGGGGCCGGGCATGCCCAGCGCTTCCGCGGCGGCGGCCCAGGACCTCACGTCCGGGTGGAGACGGGCCAGCGAGAGCGACGCGAACAGGCGCACCGTGGCTTCGCTGGAGTCGAACGCGCCGGCGAGATGCTCGACGTACTGCGCGTGCGGGATGACTTGGGGGACGACCAGCAGGTTGATCGGCATACGCACGCCGTCCGTTCTGGGGGTGTCGAGGTGGTGGGACAGGCGCCGGTGCGGGGCGCGGGCGGCCATCACCAGGCGGGTCAGGGTAGGGGTCATGACGGTGCGGTCGGCCAGCCAGCCGAGCGGCCCGTCGTTCGTCCTCGGGGTGAGCTCGGTCCACGGCGTCAGCAGCGAGGCTGCGACATCTAGGTCGTCGGCTCCCAGAATCGCGTCCGCCGTCGCCAACGCTTGGCCGCGCAGGGCGGGGTCGTCGGGTGGGCGCATGCCCCAGCGTGGTCTGCGGGTCGAGGTGCGCTCTGCGGCGGCGGTCTTCAGGTCCTGTACCCAGGGGGCGAGTGTGTCGGCGTCGGGTTGTCCGGCCAGGTGCAGCAACAACGTGGTTAGGTGCCTTAGGTCGGTGAGGTATGCCGCGGGCTTGGCCGGCTGCCCAAGCACGAGAACGCTCTCGCCTGCGAGGGCGGCGTCGATGCGCGCCTGGGCCGCGAGGACCACCGGTGACGCTGGTGTCGTCGTGAGGTTGGTGAGGTCGTGTTGGCACTGCTTCAGCGGTCCTTGACCTATCGGGTTCCCGCAGACGGTTGCGGAGCCGACGCGGCGTAGGTGGGAGTGGCGTTGGTCGCGGTACGGCCGCCGACACGCAGGGCAGCGGGCGGTGAGCATGACGCCGTGGTCGGTGCAGGCGGTGACGAGCAGCAGCCGCCAGGCGGTCTTCCAGGCGCCGGAATCGGCGAGGCATGCCGGGCAGATCTGGGTGCCATGGGCCGGGGTCCAGCCGCGGGCAGCAACCTGCCGGTACGAGTACCGGTCTGCCGGGTCCAGACCGGTCAGGTCGAGGGCGGTGCCGTCGAACGAGGCAAGGGTCGCGGTATACACCTGGTCCTCATCGACGCGTGCCAGGGGCGCGAGTCGAGCGATCGTCTCTGGTGAGGGGGCGAGCGTGAGGTAGCGGTTGCCGGCCCGCCCTCGGCCGGTTGCGGCCAGCAGTTGGGCGGTGGTCAGGCCGTTAGCGTCAGCGAGGTGCTCGAGCCAGGACTCGATCGACTCCCCAGGCCGGGGAGCCACGGACACCGGCAGAGCGACAGTCATGACCGGATGAGTGGAGGTGTGCGCGACCGACCCCCAGGCCCTGTCGTCCGGCAGGACATCCTGGGGGTCACTTCCCGGTCCCTCGCAAGGGTGGGCGACAAGGGTGAGGCTAGCGCCGACATCGAAGTTGGTCATCGGAGTTGGCTCAGGGTTACCGGGTCGGCTTGGATCACTCACGCCGTTCTCCTCCGTTTGGGGTGACGTCGGTGGGCGTGGTCGAGGCGGCCATTGCGGTAGCCGTGGCCGGCGGCGATGCCGGTGTACCCCGACAGCTCGGCGAGGTCGGCGCACTCGGTCGCGATGGGGCAGGCGGCACACAGTGCGGCGGGCTCGACGAGGGCGGCCAGTCGAGCCACAGCGGTGAGTGAGGCGGCATACGTGGCCTCCCAGCGTGCCCATTCGACGGTGAGGTCTTTGCAGTTGCCGTCGGCGAGGCTCCAGGCCGCGTCGCGGGCCAGGACTTCGCGGCTGATGCCCCTCACCGGTGACTCCGATGCGAGCCGAGGCACTTGGTCGGGACGTGTGCCGTGGTGATCGTGATGGACTCGAGGAGGTCGGCGTCGGGGCCGTACTGGCACAGGAGCTGGTGTTGGAGGTCGGCGCGTGCCTCGCGGGCGGCGTGCTCGGTTGAGTAGGAGCCGGCGATGTCGTGGCAGTTCCACACCAGCCACACGCGAGTCACGGAGGCGGGAACCGGGGGACGGTCGGCGAGGAGCTCTTCGACGAGCATCCGCAGCTCTTCGGCGTAGTGGGCGTAGAAGGTGGCATCCATCGCTGGGATGGGGGTGTCGCCCATCGCGCGCACGATCCGCGCGGCGCGGGTGCGCAGGTCTTCGTGGTCCGGCTCGAGGTGGTTCATCCGTACCTCCTGGTGACGGCGGGCGTCGTCATTGCCGCGGTGCGGATGGAGATGAGGTCTGCGTCGGCGAGGAGCCGTTGGCCAGCCTCGTGCAGCGCGAGGCGGGTCTCGGGGTCGATGGCTGCGTTGAAGGCGCGAACGTGCCGGTCGGGGACCAGGGGGAACGGGCTGGTCCACATAGGTCCACGGGTCAGCCGCGTCCAGATCCAGCCCAAGGCCAGGACTCGCGGCGCGTACCCGTCGATCCCGGGCAGGTTGCCCGCCGGCACGGGAAGCCGAGGCAGCATGCTGATGGGGCGCAGGATGTCGCGGCGGCGCTGGTAGTCGATCAGACCGTCGTTAAGGAGCACAGTCACTGCGTCGCCCAGGAGGTGTGCGTCGGTGTGGCTGATGCCGCGCCCGAGGCGGACGCCGTCCAGCAGCCGGCTGCTGTCGGTGTCGGTGGTGCCGAAGGCGAGGGCGGTTCGGCTGGACGAGGGTGAGCCGTCGTGGGTTTGGGTGAGCAGCATGTGCAGCGCGAGGGCGGCGTGCCAGCGGGTGCGCCAGTCGGACGGGTTGGGCAGGCCGTCGTCGTCGGGATGCGGCAGGAGGGCGGGGACGTGCTTCGGGCGTATGCCGTGTCGGACGCCGTGGTGCTCGAGCTGGGTGAGGAGCCAGCGCAGGCGGCCGCTGTCGGTGGCGTTGAAGCCGGCGACGATCGGCCGTCGTGGGGGCGCCGGCGGACGTTGCGGGAGGTACTTGCGTGGGTGGCGTGCCGGTGTGCCGCGTCGGCGGGCGTGGCCTTCGCGGGAGAGTTGGTCGTGGAACGCGGTGGAGTGCAGGGCCGGGCCCGCGCTGACCAGGATCGTGGCGACGGTTGCGGGGTCTGCGCTGGGGAAGGCGCCCCAAGCCCGGGCGGCTGCTTCGTCGACGAGTGGGAGGGAGTCGTGGCGATGGGGCCAGATGTCGTCAATGGTTTGGGCGACGAGGGCGCACAGGCGGCGAAACCGGCCGAGCCGGACTCGCGCGCTGTGGTGAGTGACGGAAGCCTCGGCCAGCTCGACGAGCTCGCCGACGAGGACGGTGAGGTCCCGCGACGCGGCCACGACCTCCCCTGCCGGTGCGGCGGTGGCGGGGACGAGCAGGACATTGCAGTGGCGGCACATCGGTGAGAGCGCGGTCTGCCACAACAACTCACGCCTCCCGGTGCGGGGCGTGCACCGTGTGCAGATCCAGTCGGCCGAGAAGTGCAGGCGCCAGCCGCCGCGGTGGGTGACGCCCTGACCGCGGACGGTGGGGGGGTAGCGATCCATCGCCAGCTCAGCCGCGGCCGCGTGGTCCAGTCCGGCGAGGGCGGCCACGTTTCCGAGCTCGCCGGCGGGGACGCCGACGTCGTGGCGGTGCGCCGGCAGGACCCGGCTGCGGGTGAGGCCGTTGGCTTCGGCGAGGCGGGCGGCATACGAGGTGAGGGGTTCCCCGGTCGCCGGAACGGGGCGGACGGGCAGGGCCACGGTCATGACCGGCGCTTCCTCTTTGCCGCTTCGTCGAGTTGGCCGTCGATCGAGCGTTCGCTGAGCTTGATGGCGTCGAGGTCGTCGTGGGTGATGTGGCTGCGCCGGTCGTGGACAGCGTCCAGGACCGAGCCAGTGACGAGTTTGGCGACCTCGCCGACGAAGCCTTGAGTTCGCCGCCAGATGTGCTGGGCCAGCTTGGCGACAAACAGGTCTGCGGGCGCGTCGGGGACGTACTTCAGGGGCCGGTCGCCGGCGGTGGCGAGTAGGTCCTGCCACGCGGCCCTCTTCTCCACGGTGCTGATCTGGAAGGCGTCAATGGTCATCGTGGTCAACCTGGCCCGGATCTGCGGGTCGTCGAGGACGGCGGTGTCCTGCAGGTTCGCGCCGACCAGGATGACGGTCCCGTTGTTGATCTCGCCGAGCTCCGTATTGAGGAACTTGATGTAGTCCAGGACCTGCCTGCCCTCTGCGCTGCTGGCGCGCAGCATGTGGGCGTCGTCGAGGATAACGGTGCGAACTCCGTGCATCCGCAGGGCGCGGAGCACCCGGGTCGTGGTCGTACGGGCAAGGCCCTCGGGTGGGTACCCGAGATAGAGCAGAATGAGCGCGTTGATCTCCTTGATCGAGCTGGACGCCATCAGGGTCACGTAGACCACCGGTACCCAGTCCGCGATCAGGCCCGGCTCCGGCGCCCAACTCGGGCGCGCAGCCGCCACCTGGTCGCCCAGGATGCAGCGGTGAAAGCTAAATCCCCAGTGTTTGAGCAGGGTCGACTTGCCGGCCGAGTAGGGCGCGGTGACGGCGACCATCGGCATCGCGCCCGGCGGGCGGAGCCGGTTCGTGGCCACGATCTGATCGAGGTGAGCCTCGACTGTCCGCATCTGCTGAGAGACGACGATTGCACCGTTCATCGCCGCGCTCAGTCTGCGGGAGTAGTCGTCCCTCGGCTCCCGTGATAGAGCCCCGTAGTCGGCGATCGACAGAGGCTCAGGCCACTCGGGGGACGGTGTCGTCGCTTGCCGGTGCCAGTCATGAGCATCCATGTCAGACCATCTCTCGGAAGTCCGGCCAGGGCTCGTCGTCGTCCTCCTCGGCAGCTTCGGAGGCCGTCGGCTCTGAGCTGCTGTTGGACGCGGCGGGGGCGGGGAACCGTAGGACGTTGCCTTGTTGAGCAAGCTCAAGGGCCCGGTGCGCCTCTTCGACCTCGGCGTGGTCGCGGTGCGCTTGCCCCCAGCGGATGTACCCCGCAGCCAGCACCGCTCGTGCCTCG
>RRZU013185419.1_pt1 | contig 11984 bp, 6 predicted proteins | sample 2165561 | NCBI WGS metagenome assembly RRZU01 (sample SAMN10456909, study PRJNA506462) | wastewater metagenome | isolation source: wastewater sludge | place: USA: Moscow, Idaho | reverse complement strand
GACCGCTGGCCGTGCTGACCAATCGCAGCTCGGCGTCGGCGTCGGAAATCTTCGCGGCGGCGATCCAGGACTATGGTCGCGGTCTCGTCATCGGCGAAACGAGTTATGGCAAGGGCACCGTACAGACCGTCGTCAATCTCAACGAATTCATCAAGGACGACAAGGCACGCCTGGGCGAGCTGAAAATGACCATCGCGCAGTTCTTTCGCGTCAATGGCGGCACCACCCAGCTGCGCGGCGTCAGCCCGGACATCACTTTCCCCAGCGTCACTGACCCGCAACAGGTCGGCGAGTCGAGTTCGGAAAACGCGCTCCCCTGGACGCAGATCAAGGCTGCCGAGTTTGCCCCTGCCGGCCGCCTGGCACCGCTGCTTCCGGCATTGCGGGCCCGACACCAGGCGCGTGTGGCCAAAGACCCAGCCTTTCAGTACCTGCTCGAAGAGGTTGCCGAAGCCGATGTTCAACGCCAGAAGAAGCAGATTTCACTCAACGAAATGGAACGTCGCAGCGAGCGCGACAAGCAGGAAGCAAGGCAGAAGGCGCGTGCCGGCAAGAGCGAGGCCGCGGCGCAGAAAGCACTCCGTCAGGACGACGGCCTGCTCGCCGGCGAGCGTGCGCTGAGCGCCGATCTGGCCCAGGAAAAAGAGCAGAAAAAGGCCAGGGACGTGCGCTTGAGCGAAAGCGCCAATATCCTCAGCGACGAGATCGGCCTGCTCAAGGCGAACACCCGGCCGACAGCACAGGTGTTGCCGGCAGCAGACGCCATGGCCACCCAGACGCGCTGAGTCGACTGCGGGCAGCCGTCGCCCGAGCAGGTCGATAGCGCTGTCCAGTCCGAGTTGTGCAGCCACGGGGCGGTCGACCAGGAAGCCGCCGAATGCCTCATGCAGCCGGGGCCAATGCCCCCCGCTGCGATGGCCTGGATACGCCTGCTGCAGTCGCCCAGGGTATCGACGCCGACGCGAATTTCACGGTCGGCGGTAATTCTATGGCTCGATGCGGGTTCCCAGAACCGCGAGAAACTTCGCCAGCCATTCCGGGTGCGCTGGCCATGCCGGCGCGGTAACCAGATTGCCGTCCACATGCGCCTGGTCAACCGGAAGCTCGGCATACTCGCCACCAGCGGCCCTGACCTCCGGTGCACAGGCCGGATAGGCACTGCAGGAGCGTCCGCCGAGAACTCCGGCAGCGGCGAGTAGCTGCGCGCCGTGACAGATTGCGGCAATCGGTTTGCCGGCAGCGGCAAAATGCTGCACCGCCGCGAGCACTGCCGGATTCAGACGCAGGTACTCCGGAGCACGGCCGCCCGGAATCACCAGCGCGTCGTAGTCTTCGACCTGCAGGTCGTCGAAATCGGCATTCAGGGTGAAGTTGTGACCCGGCTTCTCGCTGTAGGTCTGGTCGCCTTCGAAATCGTGCACCGCGATACGCACCTGCTGACCGGCTTTCTTGCCGGGACACACCGCGTGTACCGTATGGCCGACCATCAACAAGGCCTGAAAGGGCACCATGGTCTCGTAATCCTCGGTGAAATCACCGGTGAGCATCAGAATCTTCTTTGCAGCCATGTGGTTCTCCTTGGGTTGAGTTTGACAGGGGCGTTGTGCAAGGGACATCGCACGCTCAGGCGGATGCTGCGTCACCGCGCCTGGCGTCAGCAGTCGACCGAGTAGGACCAAGCATAAAGGATCGCGACGCGAGGGTCGACAGGCTGGCGGAGCGGCGAAGCACTGCCGACGCAGCAAGCAGGGGAACCAGCGCCGTCATCAGGTGTCTGTTGACTACCTGCGCACCGCGCTCCTGTCCGGAGGTTCTGCATGCCCCATTCACCGTTCGGCACCCTGTCCCGCTTCACGCCTCCCGGTCAGCCGGAGGCCCTGTTCTATTCCTTGCCGGCGTTGATTGCTGCCGACGTCGGCCGTGTCTCCTGCCTGCCGGTGTCGCTGCGCATCGTTCTCGAAGCACTGCTGCGCCACTGTGATGGTCAGCGGGTCACCGAGCGGCACATCCTTGAACTCGCCGAGTGGCGGCCGCGCGCCGCGCGCAGCGAGGAAATCCCCTTCGTCGTTGCGCGTGTCGTCCTGCAGGACTTCACCGGCGTGCCGCTGCTCTGCGATCTCGCCGCGATGCGCCAGGTGGCGCAGGCACGCGGCTTCGATCCCCGGCGTATCGAACCGCTGGTGCCGGTCGATCTGGTCGTCGACCATTCGGTGCAGGTCGACTATTACGGCACACCGCAGGCGCTGCAGCAGAACATGGCGCGCGAGTTCGAGCGTAACCGCGAGCGCTATCAGTTCATGAAATGGGGAATGCAGGCCTTCGACACCTTCCGCGTCGTACCGCCGGGTGTCGGCATCGTCCATCAGGTCAATCTCGAACACTTGTTCCACGGCGTTCGTCAGCAGGAAAGCGCGCGTGGGCGACTCTGTTTTCCCGACACCCTGGTCGGCACCGACTCGCACACCACGATGATCAACGCCGTCGGCGTCGTCGGCTGGGGGGTTGGCGGCATCGAGGCCGAAGCAGCGATGCTCGGTCAACCAGTCTACTTCCTGACCCCCGACGTCGTCGGTGTCGAACTCAGCGGCTGTCTGCGCGAGGGCGTCACGGCCACCGATCTGGTGCTGACGGTGACCGAGTTGCTGCGCCGTGAGAAAGTCGTCGGTACCTTCGTCGAGTATTTCGGCGAGGGCGCCAGCAGCCTCTCGGTCACCGACCGCGCCACGCTGGCCAACATGGCGCCGGAGTACGGGGCGACCATGGGCTTCTTCCCGGTCGACGAGAAGACCGTCGGCTACATGCGCAGCAGCGGCCGCAGCGAGGCCGATTGCGTGCTCTTCGAGGCCTATTTCCGCGCCCAGGGATTGTTCGGAATTCCGCGTGCCGGTGAAATCGACTACTCGCGGACGGTGCGCCTCGATCTGGACAGCATCGTCCCCTCACTGGCCGGCCCGAAACGGCCGCAGGATCGCATCGCCCTGCCCGAGATGGCCAGCCGCTTCAACCACCTGCTCAGCGCCCCCGAGTCGGCCGACGGCTTTGCGCGGCCGCCAGAGACCCTCGGGCAGCGCTACCCGACCGAGCGGCCGGGAGTCGATCTCGGCCACGGCGACGTGCTGATCGCGGCAATCACCTCGTGCACCAACACCAGCAATCCGGCGGTGATGATCGCCGCCGGTCTGCTCGCCAGGAAGGCCGTTGCCAAAGGCCTGCGTGTGCAGCCGCACATCAAGACCTCGCTGGCGCCCGGCTCGCGGGTGGTGACCGATTATCTCGAACAGGCCGGCCTGCTGGCGCCGCTCTCCGAACTCGGCTTTGCGCTTGCCGGCTATGGCTGCACGACCTGCATCGGCAACGCCGGTGACCTCGATCCGGCGTTCAACCAGGCGATCGCCGAGCACCAGTTGGTTGCCGCCGCCGTGCTCTCGGGGAACCGCAACTTCGAAGCACGCATCCACCCCAACCTGCGCGCCAATTACCTGGCTTCGCCGCCGCTGGTGGTCGCCTTCGCCATCGCCGGCCGCGCCAATATCGACCTCGACCACGAGGCGCTGGGGAACGGTAGTGATGGCCAACCAGTGTATCTGCGTGACGTCTGGCCAACATCGGAAGAAATCAACGCCGTGCTGCCGTTCGCGCTCGATCCCGAGACCTACCGTCGGCGTTACGCCGATGTCAGCGCCGACCAGGACCTGTGGAAAGCGATTCCCGCGCCGGTCGGCGAGGTCTACGACTGGCCGCCATCGACCTACATCGCGCGGCCACCGTTCTTCGAGCTACCGGAGCAGGCGGCAGGCGACATCCGCGGCGCCCGGGCGCTGCTGCTGCTCGGTGATTCGGTGACCACCGACCACATCTCGCCGGCCGGTTCCTTCGGCGAGACCACGCCTGCCGGCGCCTGGCTGATGCAGCAGGGGGTCGCCCGTTCCGATTTCAACTCCTACGGCGCCCGCCGCGGCCATCACGAGGTGATGATGCGCGGCACCTTTGCCAACGTGCGCATCCGTAACCTGATGCTGCCGAAAGATGCCGAGGGGCGCCAGCCGCAAGGCGGCTATACACTCTTCGCTGGCGAGCAGACGACGGTCTTTGCGGCGGCGATGCGCCATATCGAGCGGGGAACGCCGACGGTGATTTTCGCCGGCGAGGAATACGGCACCGGCTCGTCGCGCGACTGGGCGGCCAAGGGCACGCGCCTGCTCGGCGTGCGCGCGGTGATTGCGCGCAGCTACGAACGAATCCACCGCGCCAATCTGGTCGGCATGGGCGTGCTGCCGCTGCAGTTCGTTGGTGACGACTCGCTGACTTCGCTCGAACTGCGCGGGGACGAGACCTTCGACATCCTCGGGCTGGGTGACGTCATGCAGCCGATGCAGAAACTCGATCTGGTGGTGGTCCGCGCAGATGGCCGGCGAGTCGAACGGCCGCTACTGTGCCGGATCGATACGCCGATCGAGGTCAGCTACTATCGTGCGGGCGGCATCCTGCCCTACGTGCTTGGGGAATTGCTCGGCGAGCCGGCTCGCTAAACGCCTTGTCGCGTGCTCGGCAAGAGTCACGCCAGTGAAGAAGCAAAACGCATGCCGAGCCGCCGAAGCGTTCTTTCGGCGGCCAGCACGCCGCGGTAATGCGCCTCCTCGAACAGCGAAAAGCCGCTGACATCGGCGTGGGCGAAGCGCAGGCCTTCGCCATCGACCGCGAACTGCTGGCGCGCCGCACCCGAGATCAGCCCAGGCACTGGACGGGCCATGGCGTGGCCGTTGCGGAAGACGTCCAGGCGCGTCGTCAGTTGCCGGATGTCGGGGTGCGGCTGCTCGAGTTCGGCGAGGATCTGTTCTGCCCAGACCTCGCGCGGCGTGTCGCGCAGCGTCTCGCGGCCGTGCTGCGGGGTCAGCGTATCAAAGGTCCGGTAGCAGGTGAATACGCTTGCCCCCGTCCGCAGGCGCATCTGCTGGTGGGTGGCCACCACGTAACCCAGCCCGGCACTGCCGTAGAGGACGTTATCCCAGGCGGGCGGTGCGCCGGCACGCTCGTCGGGCAAACGCGACAGCGTCAGGTTGGCGACCAGCCAGGGCGCGTAGCTGTAGCTGCGCGCGGCGGCGTGCAGCCGCGGCTGACCGGCGAAAACATGCGGGATGAGGAACAGCGGAGCCGCCCAGATCAGTTGCTCGGTGAGCAGACGCAGCGTTCGCTGCTCGTCGGGCAGCCACAGATCGACGGCAAAGCGGCGAGCGTGCGCCTGCCGGTCGGCATCGGCGACGCGAAAGGCGAGCGCTGCGGGCAGCAATCGCTCGCCGGCGTGCGTGCGGATCGAGCGCAGCATGCCGCTGGCCAGCCAGGCATTGCCTTCCGGCGCGGTGAGAACGGTGTCGCTGCTGGCGTTCTGCGCCTCGCCGTCGCGACAGGCGAAATAATGGATGCCGGCCCAGGCCGAGACCGCCGCGCTGCCGGTCCCGTAATCGTCACGGCAGGCGTAGTTGACGTACCAGTGCAGCTGCGGCGAATCGAGGCCCTGCGCGAACAACCAGTCGCGCATGCTGATCTGGTCGAGCGCCAGCAGCTCGGGAACCCGGCTTGACAGCGCCATCGGCAGGGCAAAGGCGCGCCGCCCGTGCTCATCACGTTGGCGCCTGAAGCCCTCCATGAGGTCGGCGAATTGCCGGTACTGGCGACGCTCGACGGCGTCGGTCTGCGGCAGCAGACCCTCCTGCCAGCGGCCGTTCCGATACAGCCTTTCCTGCGGTGTGGCGCACAGGTAGCGCTCGTCATAGACCGCTTGCGCAGCGCGCGCGTCGCCCAGCAGCACGCCCAGTTCGGCGAGCAGCTCGCGTACGGCGGTTGCCTCGCGTGTCGGCAGCGGCAGGTAATGCGCGCCCCAGGGATAGGCGCTGACGGCGTTCCGCCCGGCGCGCGAATTGCCGCCCGCTTCGCTTTCGAGTTCGACGATGAGGAAATCGGCGAAGCCGGAACGGGCAAGTTTCCAGCCCGCGGCAAGTCCGCCGATGCCGGCGCCGACAATGACCACCGGGACCTTGCGGGTCTCGCCTGGCGGTGCGAAATTCGCTTCACGCAGGAGATGGCCGAGATCAAGCGAAGCCCCCAGCAGTTCACCAGGCGGCAGCGCTGTCCGCTTGTCGCCGCAGCCGGCGAGCGACGCCACGCCGGCTGCGGCGACCGAGGCCAGGAAATCGCGGCGATCCATCGCGCTAGCGGATCACCTGCCGCCACTCCTGTTCGAAGTAGCGTACCAGGACCTGGTTGTTGAGGCGGTTCACTTCGGCGTCAACGCGCGCCATGTCCTTGGGAAACAGGAATAGCAGCGGCGTCGTCGCGGCGGTCAGGAAGCGCATATCGACAGCGTAGGACTGTGGCGGCCGATAGGCGCGGCGACCCGCCAGCACAAAACCCCATTCGCCGAACGACGGCACCAGCGCGTGATACGCAGTGGCGATCAGACCGACGCTCTCGATCGTCGTGACGACGCACCAGAACGATTGCCGCGCGTAGAGCGGCGAGGTGGCCTGGATGACCGCCAGCGCGTCACCGTTCAGGTGTTTTTCGAGCAGGCGGTAGAACGAGGCGCTGTACAGCTTGCCGATCGCAAAGTTTGATGGATCGGGAAAATCGACAACGACGAAATCAAAGCGATCGTCGTTTTCCTCGAGCCACTGCAAGGCATCGGCATTGACGACTCGCACCCGGCTCGAACGCAGTGCGTCGTGATTGAGTTGGCGCAAGGGCGGTGCGCTCGCAAAAAGCCGCGTCATCGCCGGGTCGAGGTCGACCAGCGTCACCGACTCGATCTGCGGATACTTGAGAATCTCGCGCAGCGCCAGCCCGTCGCCACCTCCGAGTACCAGTACACGTCGGGCTGCCGGCAGGCTCGCCAGTCCCGGATGGACCAGCGCTTCGTGATAGCGATACTCGTCGCGCGAACTGAATTGCAGGTTGTTGTTGAGATACAGACGCAGGTCATCCTTCCAGCGGGTGAGGACGATTCGCTGATACGGTGTGTTCTCGGCATGGACGATTTCGTCGGCGTACAGGTGACCCTCGGCGAGCGAGGTCAGCTCGCCGGCAGCGGCAAAAGCCGCGAGCAGCGTCAGCACCGAGATTGCCCCTTGCACGCGCAGCCAGCGGGCGTTCGGTAACTGCTCGCGAAACAGCCAGCAGGCCCACAGCGCGACCGCAACATTGAGCAGGCCGAACAACAGACCGCTGCGCATCAGCCCCAGATGCGGCACCAGCAGCACCGGAAAGAGAATCGAAACCGCCAGTGCGCCAAGGTAGTCGAAGGTCAGTACCTGCGAGACAAGGTCCTTGAACAGCAGGTCGCGTTTGAGGATGCGCATGATCAGCGGAATTTCCAGTCCGACCAGCACGCCGATGGCGAAAACGGCCAGGTAGAGCGCCAGTTTGAACGGCCCGGTCGACCAGGCAAAGATAAAGAACAGCACCGCCGCCGAAAAACCGCCAAGGACGCCGACCAGTAGCTCGACCTGAATGAAACGTTCCACCAGATGCTGTTCGAGGTAACGCGACAACCACGAACCGATTCCCATGGCGAACAGGTACGTGCCGATGACCGTGGAGAACTGGGTCACCGAGTCACCGAGCAGATAGCTCGCCAGCGCGCCGGCGATCAGTTCGTACGCCAGCCCGCAGGAGGCGACAATGAACACCGAGAACAGCAACGCGTGGTTCATCGGCAGGCTCGCCCTGCGCTGGAGGCCCGCCTGCGCACGCCGCGGCGATCCCCGGGAGGGTAGTCGGGAGCGCCTGAGCGAGGCCGTTGCCGACAGCCTGCTGCCCCCGGCCGGTGGATGATTGGGTGTTGCATGCGCGGCATTCTATTCCCAAAAGCCCGGCATCCCGGTAGCTGGCGAGCAGTGATCGGGTGCCCGCGAGAATCGCGGACGCGACTTTCCGACCCGCTGTACGTCGCCCGTGGCGAACAGACATCAGCGAGTCGAATTAGGCTAACATTCTTTCCGGACCGCCTGCTGGCCATCATTAGCGGCCGCTGGCGAACGGCCAGCGCCGGCACGCAGCGGCCTGTTGTCGACGGAACCTGGATAACTGGACGATGAACCACGTGGAAAAACCCCTTGAAATTGCCCGCCCGACGCTGGCGATATTGTCTGTCTGCGTATTGATCGCCGCTTCGCTGTGGATCCTGCGCCCCTTCCTGCCGGCGTTGATCTGGGCGACGATGGTTGTTGTCGCCACCTGGCCCTTGATGCTGCGAGCACAGCGGCGATTCGGCAATCGGCGTCTGCCGGCAGTGATTCTGATGACCTTGCTGGTTCTCCTGGTACTCGTCGTTCCCCTGTCCGTAGCCATCGCCACCATCGTTGACAACGCCGATGAGCTTGCCGAATGGGGCAAGTTTCTTGGCGCGTTGCGTCTGCAGTCACCGCCCGCCTGGGTCGGCGAAGTGCCGTTCATCGGCGCGCGGCTCGAACAGGCCTGGTGGCAGGCGGCAGCGAGCGGTGGCACCGAACTGGCCGCCAAGGTAGCCCCCTACGCTGGCAACTTCACCCGCTGGTTCGTCAGCGAGATCGGCAGCTTCGGATTGGTTTTCGTACAGTTCCTGCTCACCGTCGCACTCGCCGCCGTCCTCTACGCCTCTGGCGAAAAGGCGGCCGGCGAAGTACGGCGTTTCGGCTATCGGCTCGGCGGCGAACGCGGCGAGGGCGCCGTCGTACTCGCCGGTCAGGCGGCGCGTGCCGTGGCACTGGGCGTCGGCGTCACCGCCGTCGTCCAGTCGATTCTCGGTGGCATCGGTCTGGCCATCGCCGGCGTTCCCTTCGCTCCCGTCCTGACCGCCGTGATGTTCATGTTCTGCATCGCCCAACTTGGACCAGTCCTGGTGCTGGCGCCGGCGGTTTTCTGGCTGTACTGGGGCGACAACACCGGTTGGGGAACCTTTCTGCTGGTGTGGACCCTGTTTGTTGGCACGATGGACAACTTCCTGCGTCCGATGCTGATCAAGCAGGGTGCCGACCTGCCGCTGCTGCTGATCCTGGCTGGCGTCATTGGCGGTATGTTGGCCTTTGGACTGGTCGGCCTTTTCGTCGGCCCGGTGGTACTGGCCGTCGCCTATACTCTGCTGAACGCATGGCCCGCCGATCTGCCGGTAAACCCGGCTACCGCTTCTTCGGGTATTACCAGCGCAGCGGACGACGAAACCAGGGAGCCGTGATCGGCCCGCGCACAGATCCCTGGACGTCTTCGCTCACCGGGTCCGTGCCGTAGCTTTCCCCTGGAGCGCATCACGAAACGCGACTCTGCAGCGTGCTAGAATCCGGAGTCCTCCTTCGTTCCAGTCGGATTGAAATTTGCCATGTTCTCAGGAATCGTCGCTGCCGTTGGCCGGATTACCCGCATCACTCCTCGCGATGACGGCGCAGCCACCGTCCGCCTGACGGTCGAGGCTGGCCAGCTCGGACTCGACGACGTCAGTCTTGGCGATTCCATTGCCTGCAACGGCGTCTGCCTGACGGTGGTCGACCGGCAGGACAACTGTTTTTTTGTCGATGTCTCACCTGAATCGCTGGCCTGTACTGTCGGCCTGGCGGCGCCGGGACCGGTCAACCTCGAGAAGGCCCTGCGCCTGGCGGATCGCCTCGGCGGGCATCTGGTGTCCGGCCACGTGGATGGCGTCGGTGAGGTCCTGCGTTTCGCTCCGGTCGGCGACAATCGCCTGCTCGAAATCCGTGCCCCGGCTGCGCTCGCCAGGTACATCGCCCGCAAAGGCTCGATCACCGTCGATGGTGTCAGCCTGACGACGAACTCGGTCGACGGCGCCAACTTCAGCATCAATCTGATCCCGCATACGCTCGAAGCGACCACTCTCGGGGGGCTGCAGGCGGGTAGCCGGGTCAATCTCGAAATCGACCTGATTGCACGCTACGTCGAGCGGATGCTGGGTGCCAACAACGTTGATCTTTAAGCACCCTGCGCACGCTATCGCCCGCCGGCGCTACGAGCAGGGCACTGCACACCGCGTGGTGAGGGCGCCAAGAGTCGCGTTATGGGCCACCGCATCGTGCGGCACCAACAGGTATTTCCAGGGCTTTCCGCCCTGCGTCTGTGAATACTCGCTGGCGTTCCTGCACCAGGTTGCCGCCGCATCGGCTTTGGCTTTCACGTCACAGGCCTCCATGTCCCTGGCGGCTTTGGTCTCGATCATCAGGTTGCAATCGGCGCTTGCCGCAACGAAGTCCGGCACGTACTCGGGTTGATTGGCGCCAGAGCGGTAGTAGATGTTGAACTGTCCCGCAACGGGTCGGAACCAAAGCAGCGCGTCGCGCTCCAGCACGCAGGCGAGAACACGCTCGGTGTCGGAATGAAACTTCTGCACCGGATAGGCGCACTTGCCGAACCCGCCATAGACGTACTGCGCGATCTTGCCCTTCTCGTCGGGGGCCTGATGCAGCGGCAGAATGTCGCCCTCCGCGGTAAAGGCGCAGTGCTTGAGCGGCGTGAAGCCCTGACTGATGACGACTTCGGATTCCGAAACATCCTCGAAGTAGTGCAGCGCCATTTGCAGATGGATGTTTTCGGCGATGGTCTTGCCGTAGTTGCCGAGGATGTTGTGCAGTTCGTCGTCGGTCTTCAGGTAAGTCCTGAAGTGCGCAACGGCTTGCCCCGCTAGCGCATGGATCAACTCGGCGTGGTCGTCGTAGGACACTTCATCGTAGTTGATGAGTTCGCGAACGATGTAGTTTTCCGGTTGCCCTTCCAAGGCCGTCGATGACTGTCCATAGAGGATCTGCTTGCCGGTCTTCAGCCCCTGGCCGACCAGCGCCATGTCCTGCGGCTGGAAGTTCATCTTTGATACATCAAGCTGGAACACCCTGTAGCCACTCTTCACCGGGCCTTTGGGCACGACCGAGATGCGCGGAATGTCAATCGTATGCTCGATCAGCACCGCTACGGTTTTCTGCACAACGGCGGCCAAGGGTGACGGCGCATTTGCCAGAAGATCGCCGTGTCTTGGCGGCATGCGCTCCTGAACCCGCTGGACGATTTGCTGCTGGATGGCGGCTTGCGTCAGCGCGGCGCTACTTGGCACAAGGGATAGCCCTTGTTGCTTCTCGCGGCTGATTTCGGCGATCACGTCCATGGCGATTTGCGCAATCTGTCGCTCTTCGCCAGTATGCAGAACCATCGTCGGAGCCGACGTTCCATACTGCGCGCCGTTGCCCGCAGCGCCGGCGATTTGTGTTGTGCCTGTTGCAAGTGTCCCGAGCAGCGCATTGGCGGTAGGCTGCACTGAAATACTCTTCAGGCTGCTGCCACTGCCGCTATCCGACGTCAGCACCAAGGCCTGCATGCGGATCGGCGAATCGCCGCGTCCCGCCTCGTCGATGACTTCCTGAAATTTGTCGTGGGCGATGATGTTCAGGCGATCCACCACGTCGACGCCGGTCTTGCGGCCATACGGCAAACGCAGGCCGCGACCGATGGACTGCTCGATCAATGTGCGGGCATTCGCGGCACGCAGCGGAACGATGGTGTAGAGATTGGTCACGTCCCAGCCTTCTTTCAGCATGTTCACGTGGATCACGATTTCGGTCGGCTCGTCATAGCTTTCCACCGCCAGCAAGCGCCGGATCATTTCCTCTTCCTGGGCACCGGAACGGCTCGAATCGACCTGAATCACCTTGCCCTTGTAACGGCCAGCGAAGGAGGCTTCGGATTCGATGTTCGCCATCAACGCGGCGGCGTGCGTTGTGTCGCGGGCGATCACCAGCATGAAGGGCTTCACCAGCTTTTCGCCGGTCTGCTGCGCGTAGGTCAGCAGATGGACCTTGGTTTCCTCATGCACCCGCACACCATCTTGCAGCTTGATGGTTTCCAGCGCACCGGCGCTATGGGCGCTCGGGTCGAAGTTCTGCTGCGTGACCACCGCCGGCTCCTTGACGAAACCATCCTCGATGGCTCGCGCCAGCGGGTAATCCATCACCACGTTCTTG
>RRZU012681606.1_pt1 | contig 11984 bp, 9 predicted proteins | sample 2165561 | NCBI WGS metagenome assembly RRZU01 (sample SAMN10456909, study PRJNA506462) | wastewater metagenome | isolation source: wastewater sludge | place: USA: Moscow, Idaho | reverse complement strand
ATTTAGATGTGTTTTGATACCTATATCAGGGGAGTATACCTGTAGCTAAAGATGCACGAATGATTTTGTAAATTTCAATATTGCTAGATAGAAAAATTGTACTTTTGCATGTTATAAAATTTCAATGAAATATGGGTAAAATTATTTTCAGATATGGTGCTATGGGTTCCAGTAAGTCTGCTCATTTATTAATGACAGGATATAATTTTGAAGAGAGAGGAAAGACCGTCGTTTATGCAAAATCGAGTATAGACACAAGAGATGGAGAATATATTACTACCCGGTCGGGGATACCTCCTAAAAAAAGTTTGACCATTCCGGAAAACTCGAATCTGTCAATTTTATTTGGTCATCTTCAGAATCAATCCGTGATAATGATCGACGAATGCCAGTTCTTGTCTGAAAATGATATTAACCAATTGAATAAACTAAGCATAGAAAAAGACTTGGTAATAGTATGCTATGGGTTAAGGACAGATAGCGATAGCAATCTCTTTCTCGGTTCAAAAAGACTCTTTGAAATAGCAGACGTGATAGAAGAAATAAAATCATGTTGTTCCAGATGCGCAAGGAAGGCTACCATGAATTTATACTTAGGAGCTAAAAAGGATGTTGTTCTTATCGGCGATGCCGGTTATTTACCCATATGCAGGGAGTGCTATTTTAGATAAGGGAGGGGGCTGGGTTATTTCAGTCCTTAATTAGCTCTTTCATTTGTGCATAGCGTCCCCGGACAATACCTTCTGCGTCGGTCAGTATAAAAGTGGGTGTACCTACAATACCGTAGTTACGGAAGTTGTCTCCGTCAAAGCCTTTGAAGTCGCAAATCTTATCTGTCCATGGGAAATCTGTAGCCGTGGATTCGAATACGTCTTTGTCTACATCTGCCGCTATAGAGATAATTCGAATCTTATTGTCCTTAAGTAAATTGTATTTTCGTTTTAGAGCTTCCAGCTCATAATGACAGTTACCACAATTAGTTTCGTAAAAAATAATCAGACTATTCTTGGGCACGAAAAGGCTGTCGTTTACAGCAATCAGTGGTGCCGGTTGTCCATTCAGCGGCATAGTCAGATACTCCGTACCAAGTTCGACCAATAGGTTATCCTTGGCGTATCTGCTGAATAAGCGGATAATAGCTTGCGTCAGTTCCCGGCGGATATAAATATCATTGCTACATCTGTCGAGCATCTGTCGGCTATTGGACAAAAGTAAGGTGTCGTTTGCCGAGTTTGTCTGCATCCATGTTTCGAGTGAGAGCTGCCAGAAACCGCTGTTGAACAATGCGTTAAAGTCAACCTTGTCGACTATAAATTCCCTTTGTTCTTCTAATAAGTCATTTTGTGATATTTTGAAAGAACTAGCTGCTCCTGAAAGGTTATTCAATATCTCCATTATACGGGCAGCAAGCAAAGGACTGTCATTTATTTCTTTTCTGAGAACCTGATATTCATTTTCAATCTTTTGTAAACGCTGCTCGGGAGGAGCCAGCGGAAAGGACAAAGTCTGATTTTGCAACTGGTTTTCCACTTCGGCATATTCAGTTATAATCCTTTTTTGACGGGCAATAGCATCAAGCAAAAAGCTGTTTTCCGGCGAACCGGTGAATGTGGCTTCTGCGTCCCTTGTTTCGGGTTCACTCATCGAGATCTGTTCTTTGCCATTGATAACGATATTCCATATTTTCCCATATTCTCTGACCGAAAAACGTCCTACTCCCTTATAATTTCGAGGTAAGGTGATAGACGCCTTGCCAGCTGCATCCAACTCTCCGGTGGCAATGGTATCTTGTTTATTTCCTTCCAACAAGCAGAAATAATAGTCCCGCCCGGCGTAATAGGGTAACCGGACAGATACAGACTGGGCAAAGGATATCACAGATAGCAATAATAGTAATGACTGAATACTAATACATTTAATAATCTGATGCATTAATGTCTTTCGGTTTTCTATATTTTAGAATAAGTATATTTTTTAAACAAATGAGTTAATCGCTTTTAATGCAACGCAACGCATAGCCAGATGCACGAAAACTATTGTTAGCGGGGGATATGCCTTGAGCCGTGAAATTCAAGCTGTAAGCATTAGCTGCGATGATACTTACACTCCAATAACTGCCAGTCTGACCTTGATTGTAAAAGCGTCCATCGGTGTTACCTCTATTTCCATTTGCTGGCAGAAACATTGTCGTAATAACCCCGTCGGGCTTGATCTCATAACCACGGCTGTAATTAGTTGTAGTACCGTTATACCAAACCCAGGTGTTAGCTGTAGCTGTAGCTGCAGAACCAGATATACTTTCGCCTTTATACAGACTACCCCATTCGTCCTGTACCGGAGTACGCCAAGATGTTTCGGTATCGGTACAAGCGTCTGTCGCTCCACCAGTGTACCAAAATGGCTGATAAGTGCCGTTTTCTTTATAATGGGCGCAAGGATCATTTTGAATAAAACGTCCTGAGCGCCATAGCAAATCGGGGTTACCTGCACCGATAGCCCAGTTTTCAATGTTGCTATCATAAATATACTTTCCATAGAAAGCCGTACTGCTTGTTGCTACTTGCTGGTAAGGTTGCGCTGTGCTCATTCCACTACAAAGACTGCCACTAGCAATAGTAAAAGTACCTCTAGCTACAGCAGCAACAGTACGCAGTTCGTGCCCATCTGCAATCCGTCCCCACTGGAAAAGAGAACCCCAAACGTTTTCTTCTCCTGTTATGTAAGTATGTACATTGGCACTAGTATTGGTGAATGTACCTATATTGTAGTTTTTCTGTCCCTGAATGGTGATTCCATTTTGTGCACCGAGGTTAAAGCACATAAAAGACAGCCATTCCCCTGCATTGTTTTTAGCACCGCAACCTACGGCTACTTCGGCTATATCCGACTCCAACTGTGCACCCAATGAACTGGTAGCAATGCAATAGAACCGATAAAAGCCTGCATTGTTCGCATTACGAGTAGTTCCTTTGATTACACCCGAAGGTGTGAAAGAAGCTGTTGTAGCTCCCGTTCCCGAGACCGTTCCCGTCCCGCCGATGGGAGTTCCGATGCGTACATGCACATTGTTCCCGGTCACCTGATACCATTGATAAGTCCAAGCCCCTAGACCGTCTACTGTAAAAACAAGTGGCGAAGTTGTTTCGGTGCCCAGCTCGTAGAAAGTGAATTTGGCTGGTTGTCCAGTGATGGCTGATATAATCTTATTGATCTGCGATGTAACCCATAATGCCCCGTTCCATGTGTAAACGGCAGGGTAGAGAGTGCTGCCTACTCCGTTGTCGGTGATATTGTATACCATCAGTCCGGCAAGACGCTCTCTCAAATTGTCGGTGTCGGCAATATAATCTGGGTCAGTAGTCGGAATGAAAGGCTCCAGAGTATTGACATTTACAAGTTTGACCCGTGGTAACAGTATGCCACCGTCGCCCAAAGCAGAAGTTATATTATCGTCATCCGTAACCGAAGATACTGTGCCTGTGGCACCTTGTCGTGCTTTCAGATCGAGCAAAGCTGCCCGTCGGGGTTCTATTATCGATCCAAAAGTTACTTGCGCATACATAGATGAACCCAAGCTAAAAATCAGTATCGGTAACAATATAGCCTTACATAAAGCTTTCTTTAGTTTTTTCTTACGATTAACTCGTCTCATGTAATTTTTTTTTAGTTTGTTTGGAGGAATGGTTTATAGCCTTCAGCAAGTCTCTCGTTTCGTTATGTTCCATTATATATATTATAAGCCTTAGTAATAAGTGAATGAAGGCAGTAAAGCCTAGCTTGAGACAGAGTAGATCTATACTCTTCTTTTACATTGTAATAAGTTGTAAAGATTTTTCTATTCATTTCAATAACTTTTGTCTAAGTTATTTTACTTTATCTTACCTTTTTTAGGCTTTTTTTATTATGTTTCGAATTCAAATTTTCCAACTTCGAAGTTGCTAATTATTCTTTAAATAAAATTAGGTATAAAGGTATTTCTTTTTTTCTTTTTTTCTTAATAAAATCTTCTTTTTAACGATTAATTTCATAGATAGAGACTAAGATACGAGGTTTTTTTACTTGTTAGTAATTGGTCAAGGTAAATTGATGTTGTTATACAATAGTCATTTTGCTGATGATATAGCGATTTTACACTAAAAAACTGAATCTTTTATTGATACGGATGGCTATTGTTTTTGTACATAAAAACAATGCGGAAAAAATATGATACAAGCTTTGAGGCTGCCAATACTCATCAGGCTGGTGTATGGAAAAGAGGTATATAATAACTTCTAACTTCCTCCAACAAATTGTGATCCACTGTTTGCACTATATGAAGATATCTACTTTGAGAACATAGCTTAGGGTTATCCGATATTTTATTATATTTGTCGTAATAATGAAAATATGAAAGTATGATGAAAGGAATTATTCTAGCCGGAGGCAGTGCAACAAGGCTTTTCCCCTTGTCGAAAGCGATATCGAAACAGATCATGCCTGTCTATGACAAGCCGATGATATATTATCCTTTGTCCACATTGATGTTGGCCGGAATTCGCGAAGTATTAATTATATCTACTCCTCGGGATTTGCCGATGTTTAAAGAACTATTAGGCTCAGGTGAGGACTTAGGTATGAAATTTGAATATAAAGTACAGGAAGTTCCGAACGGGTTGGCACAGGCTTTTGTTCTTGGTGCCGATTTTTTGGCGGGAGAAGCGGGTTGCTTAATCCTTGGCGATAATATGTTCCACGGTCAGGGCTTTTCTAAAATGCTTAAAGAAGCGGCCTCTACTGAAAAAGGCGCTTGTATTTTTGGCTATTATGTGAAAGATCCGCGTGCATACGGTGTGGTCGAGTTCGATGAAAAAGGAAAGGTTATCTCATTGGAAGAAAAACCGGAGAAACCAAAATCAAACTACGCTGTACCCGGATTGTACTTTTATGATAAGACTGTTACTCAAAAAGCCAAAGCTTTGAAACCCTCGGCCAGAGGAGAATATGAGATTACAGACCTTAATAAATGCTTCTTGGAAGAAGGTTCTTTAAAAGTTCAATTGTTTGGGCGTGGATTTGCGTGGTTAGATACAGGCAATTGTGATAGTCTGCTCGAAGCAGGAAACTACGTGGAAACGATACAGAACCGACAGGGTTTTTATATCTCATGTATCGAGGAAATTGCGTGGCGTAACAAATGGATCGACGATAAACAACTTGAATCTTTAGGTAGGAAGTTGGATAAAACTGCATACGGTCAGTATATCCTTAGTCTGATAAATTATTAATAAGATATATGAAATTTACAGAACAAGAGTTAGAAGGTGTTTGGGTAATAGAGCCTAAAGTATTTCCCGATGAAAGGGGATACTTCATGGAATCATTCAAGAAAGAAGCTTTTGAACAACACATAGGAACGGTAAACTTTGTACAAGATAATGAATCGAAATCGACTCGTGGAGTTCTGAGAGGATTGCATTACCAAACAGGCGATTATGCTCAGGCAAAATTAGTTCGTGCCCTACAAGGCCGTGTTCTTGATGTGGTTGTTGATTTACGAAAATCATCACCGAGTTTTGGTAAGCATTTAGCTGTGGAATTGACTGATGAAAACAAAAAGCAACTATTCATTCCAAGAGGGTTTGCTCATGGTTTTTTGGTCTTGAGTGAGGAGGCTGTTTTCTCTTATAAGGTAGATAATGCATATGCCCCTTCGCATGAGGCTTCTTTGTTATGGTCTGATCCAACTGTTAATATAGACTGGAGAATAGATGAAAAAGAACTCCTTTTGTCTGCAAAAGATAAATCGGGGAAGCTGCTTTCAGAAACTATTCTGTTTGACTAATGGCTAAACAAATAAGAAAAAAGAAGATAAAAAAAAAAAACAGTAGAAAGAAGAAATCTGATCAGAAAGTAAAATATATTCTTATTGCTGCACTCGCCTTCTGTTTGGGGATTGCAGCATTCTTCATTATTAAAGATTATTTTGGAGAAGATGAAACATTCGAATCCAATAAGTACTTCATTAAAGGGATAGATGTGTCCCATCACAATCCGATTCTGAATTGGGATAATGTTATGGAGCAAGGCATAACCTTTGCCTATATGAAAGCTACCGAAGGCAATGACCATGAAGACCGGAACTATCCGTTCAATTATGATCTGGCGCGGAAATCGAATGTCAAAGTCGGCTCATATCATTTTTATACTTTTGGACTATCGGGAAAAGAGCAGGCTCAACATTTCTTGAAAACTGCTAAATTTAATACAGGCGACTTGATCCCGGCAATAGATGTAGAGCATTCTGCGATAAATACTTATAGCAAAGATGATAAGTATGTGAGTTTGGTTATTAAGGAATTGAAAGTGCTTGAGGCAGAGTTGTACGAGCGTTTCGGAGTACATCCTGTTATATACACCAACAGGGATTGCTACAAACTATATATCAAGAAGAACTTCCCTGATAATATAATCTGGATGTGTGATTTACATAACGAACCGTCCAACGATCTTAACTGGAAAATATGGCAATTTTCTCACAAAGGAGAGATTCCGGGCATAGATGGACATATTGATTTGAATTACTATCGTTATACATTCGACGAGTTTAAAGAATTATTGTTACCTTGAACCACCTAATATTGGACTCATGAAACAGAGATTGATTATCGTACTTTTATGCACTATATTCTTTACTTCATGTTTTGAAGAAGATCAATACGTCAACACTAAGAAAGGTAATTTCGAAGCATTATGGAAAATAATGGACGAACACTACTGCTTTTTTAGCTATAAGAATGTTAACTGGAATGAAGCCTATACACGTTATTCGGAACGCATTAGCGAAGATATGAATAATGAAGCCCTGTTTGCTGTACTTGCAGAAATGCTTGCCGAGGTTCAGGATGGTCATGTAAATATGGTCGCGAACCATGAAGTTGCCCGTTATTGGAAATGGTTTGAAGACTACCCCGATGACTTCGATACTCAAATACAGAAAAATTATATCGATACCGATTATAGTATTGCCGGAGGGCTGAAATATAAAATACTTGACGACAATGTAGGTTATATTTATTATGGCAGTTTTACCAGTGGTATTGGCGAATCTAACATCAATCAGGTACTCGACCGAATGTCTCTTTGTGAGGGAATTATCCTTGACATCAGAGACAATGGAGGAGGTCTGTTGACCAATAGTGACAAACTGGCGTCACATTTCTTTAATCAAAGAACGCTTGTAGGGTACATCATGCACAAGACAGGTAAAGGACACGACGATTTTTCAGAGCCGTATGAGATTTTTGTAGAACCGTCGGATGGCGTTAAATACCAAAAGAAAGTAGCTGTATTGACGAACCGCAGTTGTTATAGTGCAGCAAATGATTTTGTCAATTCGATGCGCTATGCTCCCAATGTTACAATTGTTGGTGACAGAACCGGTGGAGGAAGCGGGCTGCCTTTTTCATCTGAGTTACCTAATGGATGGTCTATACGTTTCTCCGCATCTCCAATCTTGGATGCAGGGATGAATCAGACTGAATTTGGTATTGATCCTGACGTGGAAGTCGATATGACCGATGAGGATATAGATAGAGGCCTGGACACTATTATCGAAAAAGCCCGTCTGATAATCAAAAGCAATTAATAGAGCTTCGAATTTCCCTGATGCAAATTGACATATTGATGTTAATATTCCTGAAATAGCAATATGCTTATGCTGTTTATATATCTAAATTATGTTGTAAAACAGTTTTTATGGTCATAATGTTTTGAGAAAAACTATTCAGATAAAAAAAGCTTTTCATAACTTTGTCCTGATTTTAGAGATGTTTGAATTCCAATTATTTACATTATAACAGCTAAAGCCATGGTGAAGATAACGAGAGAAGCGGCACTGAAATATCATAAAAACGGCCGCCCCGGAAAGATAGAGGTTGTACCTACAAAACCCTACAATACACAAACTGACTTATCATTAGCTTATTCGCCCGGAGTAGCAGAACCATGTCTTGAAATAGAAAAAGATCCGCAATTAGCTTACGATTATACAACAAAAGGAAATTTGGTAGCTGTTATCTCTAATGGTACGGCTGTTCTCGGATTGGGAGACATCGGAGCTTTGGCCGGAAAACCCGTGATGGAAGGAAAAGGACTTTTGTTTAAAATATATGCCGGAATTGACGTTTTTGATATTGAGGTCGATGAAAAAGATCCGGAAAAATTTATTCAAACCGTAAAAGCCATATCTCCTACTTTTGGAGGTATAAACTTAGAAGATATAAAAGCTCCCGAATGTTTCGAAATAGAAAGAAGGCTGAAGGAAGAGCTTGATATACCTGTTATGCATGACGATCAGCACGGTACGGCCATTATTTCGGCAGCGGCTTTGTTGAATGCATTGGATATTACCAATCGGGATATTTCAAAGATTAAGCTGGTGGTAAATGGAGCCGGAGCATCAGCCATTGCATGTACTAACCTGTACATGAAGTTTGGTGTGCGCAAAGAGAATATTGTCATGTGCGACAGCAAAGGGGTGCTGACCACAAGACGTGCAGATCTTTGCGAATCGAAGAAGAATTTTGCGATAGATAGTGATATGAGAACGCTTGACGAGGCAATTGAAGGAGCAGACGTTTTCTTGGGACTTTCGACTGCAAACGTTTTGACTAAAGAGATGATTCGGAAGATGAACCAGAACCCGATCGTTTTTGCATTAGCGAATCCCAATCCTGAAATTTCTTACGAAGAAGCAATGGAGTCTCGTGAAGATATTATCTTCGCCACAGGACGTTCCGATTATCCAAATCAGGTGAACAACGTTTTGGGTTTCCCATATATATTCCGTGGAGCTTTGGATGTGCGGGCAACTACTATAAACGAAGAAATGAAACTTGCCGCATCAAGAGCCATAGCTGGTCTGGCTAGAGAACTTGTGCCGGATGTTATAAATACCGCATACGAAATAAAACGACTGTCTTTCGGACGCGATTATATCATACCTAAACCATTAGATCCCAGATTGCTGACGGCGGTATCTGTTGCTGTGGCCAAAGCGGCAGTGGAAACAGGTGTAGCGCGCAGGACAATCGATGATTGGGAAGCGTATGGAAACCGGTTGACCGAAATGCTGGGTTATAGCAACAAATTGATCCATCGTCTAACTAGCTTAGCCAAGAGTGATCCTAAACGTGTCGTATACTGCGAAGGCAATCATATTAATATGATCAAAGCCGCAGTATTCTCCAAAAAGGACGGTATTTGCCATCCTATTCTGTTAGGTAGTGAAAAGAGGATTAAGAATATTGCTCTTGAAAACGGAATAGAATTGAATGGTGTTGAAATAATAGACCATCGCAACATTCTTGAGGATGAGCGTCGTAGCCGTTATGCGAAAATATTGAGTGATAAAAAATCGAGGGAAGGTATTCGTTATCAAGAAGCTTTTGAGAAAATGAGTGACCGTAACTACTTTGGTATGATGATGGTAGAAACGGGCGATGCAGATGCTGTTATTACCGGTATTTATAGCCATTATCGCGAATTTGCACGCACAGCACTCGAAGTTATAGGGTTGCAGCCTCAGTATAAGCATTTTGCTGCTATGCATATTGTGCAAACAAAGCGAGGTCCGTATTTTCTGGCAGATACATTGATCAATCGCTGGCCGGAGGAAGATGTGCTGAAAGAAATAGTGAAGCTTTCGCATGATACAGTGGAATATTTCGTTACAGAGCCTGTTATGGCTATGTTATCCTTCTCTAATTACGGGGCTGATGACGATGGTAGTCCGAAAAGTATATCGAATGCGATCAAGTATTTCCATGAAAATTACCCGGAATATAATATAGACGGCGAAATGCAGTTGAACTTTGCGATGAACAAAGATCTTAGAGATAGGGCATTCCCGTTCAACTCCATCAAGGGTAAAGACGTAAACACCCTGATATTTCCAAACCTCAGTTCAGCTAATATATCCAGTAAACTGCTTATAGAGCTGGGTATTGCAGGGGAGAGTATTGGCCCTATTCAGATGGGGTTGCGCAAAGCAGTTCACTTTACCGATATAGAAAGTTCGGTACGCGATATAATTAATCTGACCACTGTCGCTGTTGTAGATGCAATAGCCCATAGTGGAAATTATGAGTAATAAAACTAGACTTAAACGGTTGATGAGAATGGGGATATTTAAAGATGTCCCCTTCTTTTTGCTTCAGGACTTCTCTTTCGGAATGCCAAGTATTTCTTTCGAACGCGATATTGCCTGATTTATATTGTCACAGATATTCCCTTCGCCTATCATTGTGGGAATATCAGAGCTTTCTATCATACGATGTACTTCTTTTCTTACACCCGACAATATTACTTGTATCTGGTCATTCATTGACTTTTTGCATAAACTTTCCAGATTGTGCAGACCTGTGGAATCGATGAATGGGACTTTTCGCATGCGTATGATTCTTATTTTCGACTTATCTCCGATAACCCGCATACTTTCTTCGAACTTATTGGCAATGCCAAAAAAGAAAGGGCCATCTATTTCGTAAACCTCGACACCGTCGGGAAGCATCAGTATTTCGTCATCCTGAGTGTATTCGCTTTCGTTTGTCAGATCGAGCTTATTTTTGAAAACGGATACATGAGTAACTTCATTCACCCGTTTCAGGAATAAAACGATGGCTAAGAGTAATCCGACTTCTATTGCAATCGTCAGATCGAATATTACTGTAAGAAAAAATGTGATCAGCAATACGGCTACATCTGATTTCTGATTTTTCATCAGAGCCTTGAATGTGCGCCACTCACTCATATTGTAAGATACAATAACCAGCACCCCGGCCAGACAAGCCATTGGTATATATTGAGCCAAAGGCATCAGTAAGAGCAATATGAGCAGTAATACAACCGCATGTACGATTCCGGCTATCGGAGTTCTCCCTCCGTTGTTAATGTTGGTCATTGTACGGGCAATAGCACCTGTGGCAGGGATACCGCCGAAAAGAGGCGTCACAATGTTTGCAACTCCCTGTGCTATGAGTTCCGTGTTTGAATTATGCTTTTCTCCACCGATTACACCGTCGGCAACAGTTGCAGACAATAAAGACTCTATGGCACCCAGCATGGCTATTGTGATAGCCACAGGCAACAGATCGCTTATTGCAGCCATATCAATATTGGGTATATCAGCATCTGGCAGTGCTGCATTTATTTTAAAACGGTCACCAATCGTGTCTATACAGTCTATTCCTGCATACATTTTGAGCAGATATACTCCAACCGTTACTATGATGATAGAAACCAGTGATCCCGGAATTTTTTTTATTAAGCGTGGGGTTAAAATTATAATGAGAATGCTGATTATGCTGACTGCTGTGTTCCACCAGTTTATCGTGTCGAAATGCTTGAAATACATGATCCATTTTCCGATAAAATCACCGGGAGCTTTTTCTCCGCCAAAATTTAATCCGAAGATGTCTGCTATCTGGGTCGTGAATATGGTTACGGCAATACCGCTGGTAAATCCGACGATAATAGGATAGGGGATAAACTTGATAATTTTTCCAAGTTTAAATATTCCCATCAGTACCAATATAACTCCGGCAATAATTGTGGCTATAATCAAACCCTTTATACCATGCATCTGAACGACGCCATATACAATAACAATGAAAGCACCTGTAGGCCCGCCTATCTGTACCCGGCTCCCTCCCAGAAAAGATATAATAAAACCGGAGATAATAGCAGTGATAATCCCTTGTTCGGGTGTGACGCCGGAAGCTATCCCAAATGCCAAAGCCAGAGGCAGAGCTACAATGCCGACAATAAGACCCGCCATAAGGTCTTTGACGAACTTATTTTTGTCATATGTATTCAGAGAAATAAAAAACTGGGGCGTAAAGTCCTTCCTGATGTTATCGAGACGTTGCTTATTTTTCATGTCAAAACAAAGCAGATGAATTAATATAATTTAATGTTTTCACACTAAAGACCGGATGTAATATAAT
>RRZU011542278.1_pt1 | contig 11985 bp, 9 predicted proteins | sample 2165561 | NCBI WGS metagenome assembly RRZU01 (sample SAMN10456909, study PRJNA506462) | wastewater metagenome | isolation source: wastewater sludge | place: USA: Moscow, Idaho | reverse complement strand
CTGCTACAGAGACAACGGAAGCCCCTGCAACAGAAGAAACTACTCAGCCTGAAACGACAGAAAAAGAAGAGCCTGCTGCAACAGCAGTAGAAGCTCCTGAATTCGAAGGTACTGCCATCGAATTACGTCGTGGATATGCAGCCCCTCATGGCGAACAAGCATTTTCAAGTATAGGTGTTGCACTAGAAGGAGACAAAATTCTAGATGCATCTATCGATGAATATCAATTTGGAGATCCAAATGAATTTGAAGCCGTGCCGAATTCTGACAAAGACTTTGGAGAAGGATACGGAGAAAATGTTGCCCTTTATTCTAAAGTAGACAACGATGATGTTTACAGCACATTGATGAAAGACAAAGGCAAGGCTACAAAATCTCTAGACGATAATTACGAAGCGATAGAAGAATTTGTAAAGAACAAAACAATAGGCGAAGTAAAAGCTACTATCGACGCTTCCGAAGCAGGGAAACCTGTAGATGCAGTCAGCGGCGCAACTTTAGTGGATACGGTAGGATATTTGGAAGCCATTGTCGATACGGCTGAAAATGGATTTATCTCTGACGGAGCATACGATCCAGCAAATAGTGAAAACGTAGAACTTGAAAGAAAATTATCAGCACCTCACGGAACAAGAAGTTTCGCAGATGTTATAGTTGCAAAACAAGGAGATAAAATCGTTTCTGCTTCTATAGACGAATTCCAGTTTATGGAAGGCGAACCTGTACCAAATGCAGACAAAAAATTTGGCGAAGGCTTTGCAGATATGAAAGCTCCATTAATTTCTAAAGTTCAAAACGATGCAGCTTACAGCACCGTTATGAAAAACAGCGGCAAGGCAACAAAAACTTTAGGAGAAAGTTATAAAGGGATCGAGCACTTTGTTGTCGGAAAAACAGACGAAGACATTATGAAAATTGTAAATGAAAGTACCCCTGGAGAAACAGTAGATGCTGTATCCAGTTCCACATTAGTAGACACAGCGAATTATCTAAAATCTATAGCTGAAGTAGACTAAACAAAAAGATATAAACCGGCTTTAACAGCCGGTTTTTTTGTGTCTTATTCTGGGTATAAATTGCCTAAGGGTAATATTTTTTGTTATAGAACGAAAGGAGTTTTTATTATGAAAAGATTTCAAGATAAGGTAGTTATTGTAACCGGTGCCTCTGCAGGCTTAGGCCAAGGAGCCTGCCTCAGACTTGCTGAAGAAGGAGCGAACCTCATTCTAGTGGCGACAAACGAAGAAAAACTTAAAAAAACAGAAGAGATGATAAAAGAAGTAAATCCAGAATCGAAAACCCTTATTGTAAAAGCCAATGTCGGCAGTGAAGAAGAAGTAAAAAACTATGTCGATAAAACTATGGAGGTTTTTAACCGCATCGACGGTTTCTTCAACAATGCAGGTGTCGAAGGAAAACAAAACCTCACCGAAGATTATGGATCTGAAGAATTTCAAAGAGTGGTGGATATCAATCTGAATGGTGTCTTTTACGGAATGAAACATGTGTTGAAAATAATGCATAAACAAGGAGAAGGCCGCATTGTAAACTGTGCGTCGGTGGGCGGTATCCGCGGCGTTGGCAACCAATCCGGCTATTCTGCAACAAAGCACGCAGTCGTCGGCCTTACAAGAAACTCTGCTGTAGAATACGGCCAGTTCGGAATTAACATCAATGCCATCGCACCTGGGGCTATCATGACAGACATGGTGGAAGGATCCCTTCGTCAAATGGGTGGAGATGATTGGGAAGCTGTTGGAAAAGAGTTTGTAAAACCAAATCCCATGCAGCGTTTCGGGAAAGTAGAAGAAGTTGCCGGGGTGGTAGCTTTTCTATTATCTGAGGATGTAGGCTTTGTAAATGGCCAAGTTCTTCCTATAGACGGCGGACAATCTTATAAATATTAATTCAAAAAATCTCCTGAAAATTCAGGAGCTTTTTTTACGGAGACAAAACCTTGAAATAAATGAATAATTAATATTTTCCTTTTTTCGATTCTTTTCATTCTTGCTTCTACTTTAAATATTTTATGGAATCTTTACTTAAACTGCCTTAGTATTTTAGTTGTTTCTATTATACTCAGTTGTGCAGTCGAAAATAATAAAACTATTTGGAGGAGAAAAATGAAGAAAAATATCATCACAAAAGTTTCTGCTGGAATTTTAGCAGCAGCAATTATTGCAGGAAGCTTTCCTGCACAAGCCTTTGCAAATGAGCAAGAGTACGAACTGGATTACATTATCAACAACCCCTACGAATCAGTAGATTGGAAGAACTTTGATCAATATAAGGCAGACTTCCATGCCCATTCTAGAAACTCAGATGGCGGAAACCTTACCTATGAAATGGTAGAAGACCACTATGCAAAGGGATATGATATCCTTGCAATGACAGATCACAACTACACAACAAAGGGTTGGGAGAACGCTGGTGAAGGTGCTATGTCTCCAGAAAGAAAAGCTGAAATTGAAGCTGGTGTTGGCCGAGACGGAAGAGGTATGCTTGATTTCTCTTACTCTAATGAGCAATCGAGAATAGACCATATCAACTCATTTCTAGTTGACTGGAACAACACATCTCCTGCAACTATGGCAAACACGTTAAAAGAAATTGAAGAAAAAGGCGGAATTTCTCATATCAACCATATGGGACGTTACACTGGTTATAAAACTCCAGATTCAGCAAATGATCCTGCTCAAATTTCCAAATACGTAAATCTTTTAGACAGTTTCGGTTCTTGTGTTGGAATGGAAATTATCAACAAAATCGATAACGAATCACGTTACGACCGTATCCTTTGGGATAATGTATTACAAGAAATGCTGCCACAAGGAAGGCAAGTATGGGGCTTCTCAAATGATGACACACATGGATTAAATGCAACAGGTTATTCTTTCAACATGATGCTAATGCCTGAACTTTCTATCGACTCTACAAGATCAGCTATGGAAAATGGAACCTTCTATTCCGTATCAAGAGTGTCTAGAGTGGACGGCATCAACGCTACTTACCCAGATGGAACAGAAATGCGTGGAAGCGGAAACAGCTCCACTACTTATTTATTAGATCAATCTACACCTTCTATCAATAATATTGCTGTGGATCAAGGAGAAAACAGCTTGACTGTAGAAGGAAATGATTATACTACCGTTGAATGGATTGCAGATGGTAAAGTAATCGCAACAGGAAACACAATCGACTTGAACGACTATGAAGATCAAATCAATTCTTATGTAAGAGCTCAACTTAAAAGCGAAACAGGGATTGCTTTTACACAGCCTTTCTCTCTTACAATCCAAGAGCCAGAAGCAATTGAAATTGAAAAAGCAGATGCTAAGAAAAATCAAGCAAACATCAGTTTCGATGTACAGGCTATCCATGGAAAAGGATATGTTCTTTATCTTTCTGAAATAGGAGAAGAAGGAAGCTTCAAAAAATATAATAACGTAAATTATAAAAGAAACGGAGTTCATATTCGAGGACTTGAAAGAGGTAAAGAATATTACGCTTATGTAGTTTTTGTAGAAGATAATGTGATTACAGAAAAATCTGAAGTCGTTTCTTTTAAAACAAGCAAGTAATCTTAAAAAACCTTTCTCAATTTGAGAGAGGTTTTTTTATTCCCCTAATCTTTCCTATTCCAATCACAATTGGTTATAATACAATTAACGAATAGAATTGAGGTGTATTATGGAATCTATTAAATTTGCAAAATCCGGAGAGGAAACCTTGTCGATCCCTTTGAAAATGCTAACTCGCCATGGCATCATCGCAGGTGCAACGGGAACGGGGAAAACAATAACATTAAAAGTTTTAACAGAAGAGCTGTCTTCCAAGGGAATTCCAGTATTTCTTTCTGATGTAAAAGGTGATCTTTCCACCTTTGTACAGCCTGGAGAAAAAACAGGCGGCGTAGAAAAGCAGCTGGCTAAAATCGGCGAAAAAGAATGGGATTTTCAGACCTATCCTGTAGAATTTTTCGACCTCTATGGAGAAGAAGGCACAAGACTTCGGGCAACCATCAGCGAAATGGGGCCTCTTCATTTAGCAAGACTTTTGGAACTCAACGATATCCAAACAGGAATTCTTCAGATTGTATTCCGTTTTGCCGAAGACAAAACCCTCCTTATGCTAGATCTAAAAGACTTAAGAGCCGTAATTCAGCTTGTATCAGAGTACTCCTCTGAGCTTTCAAAAACCTACGGCAATATTTCAAAACAATCCATCAATGCAATCCTGCGCTCCTTAATCTCCATAGAAGACCAAGGGGGGAATTTCTTCTTTGGAGAGCCTGATTTCAAGATAGAAGACTTTCTAAAATTTGATGACAAAGGCTACGGTATTATCAATATCCTTTCTTCGAAAAAGCTCCTTCTTAATCCTAAGCTTTATACAACCTTTCTCTTCTGGCTTTTAAGCGAGCTCTACGAAACATTGCCAGAGGCAGGAGATATTGACAAACCCAAACTCGTCTTCTTTTTTGATGAAGCTCATCTTTTATTTACAAAGGATGCTAAAATTCTACAAGAAAAAATGGAGCTTATCGTGCGGCTGATTCGTTCGAAAGGAGTCGGCATCTTCTTTGTAACTCAGAACCCTACAGATATTCCAGATTCGATTTCTTCCCAGCTTGGCAATCGAATTCAGCACGGACTGCGAGCATACAGCCCGAAGGAACTTTCTACTGTAAAAAAAATCTCCCAAACATTTCGCAGCGACGAAAGTATCAACATCGAAGAAGCGATTACGAACCTTTCTGTAGGAGAAGCTATCGTATCTTATCTGCAAGAAGAAGGGACACCGTCTTTTGCAAAAAAAGCTGTGGTTTATCCTCCTAAAAGCGCTATGGGAACCCTCGACCTTCCTTCCCTTCAAATAGAACTTGAAAAATCTCAACTTTTCAGAAAATACGCCTCAGATATCGATTCTTTCTCAGCTTATGAGAGCCTCAACCAGCTGCAAAAAGAATCGGAGCCCCCTCAAGAAACAGAACCATCAGGAGGGTTAGGCTCCATTCTAGAAAACATCTTCTCGGAACAAAAGAAGGGCAGACGGACAAGATCCATGGGGTTAGATCGAATCCTAGGAAGTGCTCTTTCAAGCTTCGGAAGAGAATTAGGCCGGGAAGTGGCTAGAGGAGTTTTCGGCAATAAAAAACGATAACAAAAAAAGGATGGAGTTTTTCTCTCCATCCTTTTTTTCTGCTATTGTATTATAATGCCTTTTCCTTAAGAATTTTTACAGATTTTTTGTTTGAAATTTTTGAATAGTAGATTTCTTTAATCGATACTTTTCCATAACTAAACCTATCGAAATAGGTTTAGTTCAATGAGTCCAGCTGTTCTTTCTTTTTAATCCGATCAATAATCCATTCCATGATGGGTGCTGTTACCAGAATTGATCCTATCGTTCCTAATCCCCAAGATGCTCCCATTAGAACACCTAAGACCATCATTAGGATATCAAGGCCCCACCTGCAGTAGGAAAATTTAATATGGCAGCGCTGATGAAGGATTACCGACATAGCATCCATGGCTCCCGCACCGAAAAACTGCCCCACATAATACCCTAAACCAATCGCCGTAAGAAGACATCCTGCAGCAAGGACTACCACTTTTAGAAGGATCCCCATCTCCGGTATCTGAAGAGGCGAAATCAGAAACACTCCGATATCGATAAAATAGCCAAAGAAAAAAGTAGTCAGTACAGTCCCCACACCAATCAGCTTTCGATCTAAGATAAACAAAAGGATTAGAAAAACAATATTAATCACAATCCCTGCTAACCCATAGCTTAAATTAAAAAAGATCGAGGTTCCTTCGATCATCGTCGCTGAAGGATTGCTTCCCCATCCCAAATCATATAATAATGCTGTCCCAAGACCTGCTATAAAAAGCCCCAGCAAGACCTTTCCTGTTTTCGTAATCATTCGATTCCAGTCCATATTCTATCCTCTCTTTTCACAGTTGTTATACTTTCTATTATATAGGAAAAGGAGAATTTGTATAGAAAATGCTGCTATAGAAAACTGTATACAAAGTTTATTAAAACCGAAAAATTTATGTTTCTATTCTTTTAGAACTGTTCCACTACTTTCTCCCACTCGGCTTTTCGTAAAAAATCTATCCCCCCCTTTATCCAGCCCATAGAAAAAGAGCAGTCTACTAGACTGCCCTTCTGCAAACACTACTGTTTCTCGATTTCCATTTGTACATTTCCAGAAAAAGCATATTCTCCACCAACAATAATTACATTTCGAATCTTCTTATCCCTTAAATACTGCTTTGTTTCTCTTGACAATTCGATGGGATTTGTTAAGAGAATGACAGCATTTCTTTTATTCACAAGAGGTGCAGCGGCTAAAGCATCCGGATAGTTCATACCATTTGCTAGGATGACTGTATCCACTTTTCCGATGTTCATATGTTGTTCAAAATATTTGGCTACTTCTACAGCTGTGCTATAACGGTTTTTCCCTGCAATACGATAATCTCCAGAATAATTAGGATCTTTATCTCCATAATGTTTTAATACTGCTTCTCCCCCTACTGCTATCAGAGAAGAAAGAGTCTCTCCTGGAGGAACCATATAAAGGGGAACAAAGGCCTTCCCTGCTAAAGGAGCTACACTTAAAGCATCTGGATAGTTTCCGCCGCTAACGGCCATTCCCTAGTCTCCTATGGCATCATATTCTCCTGTTTTTGGTCTAAATTCATAACGCAAATCCCAAATTTTAGAAGCCGTATCGTAACGATCCTCTCCTGCTTCCCTTCTTGTCTTCAGACCTAGACCCTTTAGTCGGGATTCAACAGAATTCCCAACCGCTGCTTCTCCACCTAAAATAATAGCTTCTTTCGCTCCAAGTCTTTTGATTTCTTTTTCCACCGTAGAATCTATACTATTTTTCCGCACTAGAAGAATCGGCACTTTGATCTGTGTCGCTAAAGATCCTGCCATCAAGGCATCGGGATAGTTCCCTCCATAGGCAATCAAAACCATGTCTGCTTTCTCAAAAGAATCTTTGCTGATTTCAGCAGCCGTTTCGTAACGGTCATCTCCAAAAAGTCTTGTGACCTGAATTTTCTTTGCAAAGGCTTTTGATGGCATAAGCAATAACACCATTAACAATGCGAAACACACTTTTTTTTCACAACTCTCCTCCTTTATCCATTTTCACTATCCATAAATTCTTGTATCACATTTTCAGAAACTACTTTTTCTCCTCCTACAAGAATTCCGTTCTTGATAGATTCCCTTCTAATATCTTCCCTCGTTTTCTTCAGACACAATTACAGCGTATTTCATCCTTCTTTCGAATGTACCTCAGCTGATCTTAACTGCTCCCTCATAGCAATTCTTCCCCTGTATTCGTTTTACATTTATTCCTTCCGCTTCTGACAAAACAGACTCTTCAAAATATAGAAAGAATAAATATAAATGACAGACAGATCAGAATTTTCCCTAATCCGGAAAGTATAACTCAATCTCTTGTAAAAACGATATCTTCTTTAAGATTTTCTTCCCTCTTCAAAGCAAAAAGTATTCTACTCATAGTATATCTCTCCTACATATAAAAACATCCCCCATATGGGGATAGAATATCTGAAGTGTTTTTTGAAACTTGAATAATTTGTATCAATCTAGGCCCTCTTTCTTATCTAAGAAAACAGCGGGACAATCGACATGGTTTGAAAAGAACTTTTTTAAAACGATTTTCATAAATCACAAATTTTTTTATTTCTCCTTTTTATTGACTTGTCCAATATATAAAGTCTCTATGCATTTTTCAACTATTAAATCTGCTAAACAAAAAATCGAGCTGCTCTAAACAGCTCGATCTTTCCCTTGACGTCCTTCAAAGATAGTACATTACTATTATACTTTATTTTGTAATGATTGTAAGCTTTTAATTCCTAGCAAATACATTTCTTCCTAGGTTGAGATCTGACATCCATACTCCTTATAGACTTCTAAAAAATTCTACCTCTAAAGTTCCTTAACCTCAAACCTTGAAAAAAGACACTAAAAAAGGGATAGATTTCTATCCCTAACATTCCCATTAAAATTCTAATTTATCTAATGCAACTTTTCCTTTTTCATCATAATGAATTCTTTGAATTTCAACTAGATGTGGAACGTTGTCGATTTTTCTACATTCTAATAACCAAACATTTTTATCTTTGTTTCCAGTAGCTTTTAATGCTTTTTTCATAATCTTAAGCATAGAATATGGATGTTCCGGTTCTTTGATCGTTACTAGAGAAGGTTTTGCTTCTACACTTTTTTGAACAAATTCCTCAAAGTTTTCCACTGCAAGACCAGGCAATAATAGATAATCTACATCATCTACGATATCGTCTAATTCTTTGATCTTCTTAGTGCTATAGCCTTTTGTCATAGCCATTAGTGTTGCTAATAAAGGTCTAACAGCTGCTGATCTGTGTCCAGAAGCAATAACAGAATCCTTCGCGTCTACTGCTTTTTGGATTACCTCTGCCTGCTCCTGAGTCATAAACTCTGAGTCAACTTGTTTTTGTAACATTGGGTTCATAATGTCCTCCTTAGAGATTTTATTATTATTTTATGCTTTCCTGTTACTGATCCTCTTCTTCAGAAACAGAGAAGCTATTCCATCCATTTTAATCTTTGTTAATATATATTATCTCTCTTTTCTACATTGATTTGTGTTGGATTGACAATAGTTCTACAAAAGAGATATAGATTTTTTCAACTTCCTATACAAGATAGTTTCATTATTTCCATGCTAACACTATCATGTCAAAACACCAGTAAAAAAGAATGAGAATTGTATTGTTCTGTTAATTTATTGACATTTAAAAACGGATTGAACTTCTGCTTATATTATAAACGATGGTTTGCTTTCGTCAAGTTGTGAACTTTTGCATATCGATAATTTTTAGATAGCTCTATTACATTACTCCCTCTATTTTTTAGAGTAATTCTTTTTGCCTCTCTAACTCTATTGCATAACAAACCTCATCCTTCTAATAGAATACAACCTTTCATCAAAAAAACCTGTATCGCAAAAATGCAATACAGGTTTTTATATTTTATTCGTATTTGTAATCGTATTTGATTTCTCCTAATTCTCTGCAGCGGTCGTAATCTGTTACGACACCACGTACATATTTCGCCAATAATACTAAACCTATTAAGTTAGGAAGAACCATAATAGAGTTTGTCATATCTGCGATAGACCACACAAGACCGATATCTTTGAATAAGGATCCGATTATGATAAAGGCAAGAACAACGATTCTATAAGGCAGCAGTCCCTTCTTGCCAAATAAATATCTAACATTCGTTTCTCCGAAATAATACCATCCTACAACCGTTGTAAAGGCAAAGAATGTTAAACAAACGGACAACGCTATCATACCTGCATTACCGAAGGCTATTCGGAAAGCTTCTTGAGTTACTAAAGCTCCGTCAAGACCTGCTATCTCATTTGCTCCTGTTACTAAAATTACAAGAGCCGTTGCAGTACAAACCAAACCTGTATCGATGAAAACACCGACCATCGCCGTTAAACCCTGCTCAGCAGGATGCTTCACATGAGCTGTAGCATGAGCTTGAGGTGTAGAACCCATACCGGCTTCGTTAGAGAACAAGCCCCTAGCAACTCCATAGCGGATAGCAGACTTCATTACTGTACCGGCTGCTCCTCCGGCTACGGCCTGTGTACTGAAAGCTTCTGAAAAGATTAAAGAAAAGACTCTACCAACTTCAGAACTGAATTTTACCATAACAATAATAGCTAAACCAATATAAACAATCGCCATAATAGGAACGACCATCTCTGCGAAATTGGCAATTCGAGTAATTCCTCCGATAAATACTAGAGCTGCAAGGAGTGCAATAGCAATTCCTACTACAACTAATGGTACTCCGAATGCGGCATTAACAGAAGATGCAATGGAGTTAGATTGAGTCATATTGCCTACAAAACCTAGGGCTACTATAATAGCTACTGCAAAAAATCCAGCTAAAAACTTTCCTAAGCTTTTATTCTTTAACCCATGGCTAATATAATAGGCAGGTCCCCCGACTAAATTGCCCTCTTCGTCCTTTGTTCTAAAAATCTGCGCTAATACGGCTTCTGCAAAAATCGTACCCATGCCGAATAGGCCAGCAAGCCACATCCAGAATATAGCACCTGGTCCACCGGCTATGATTGCTGTTGCTACTCCAGCAACGTTACCAGTCCCCACTTGTGCAGCTATGGCTACGGCTAAGGCTTGAAAAGAGGAAATTTCACCAGCGGCTTTTCTTCTAGCGTTTTCTTCTTTATCAAAAACACCACCAAATGTTTGTTTTATTGCTGCTGGAAACCTCAAAATTTGTGGGAATCCTAAATATAATGTAAACAAAACCCCTACTATCGGTAACCCAAATAATAGTATTTTATCCCACATTATCCCATTAACTAAATTTACAAAACTAACAAACGCATCCATATAATAATCTCCTTTTGATTATATTTTTATTTCGTCCCATGAGCCGTAATATTTACCTCCTTTCTATCGATTTATTAATCTTTGCCTTTCCTTCTCCCACACTGTCCCTTGTCTCTTGGCCTTGGGAGATCGTTATCCTCTTAGGAAAGGAAAGATAGGTCTACACATATTATTATTAAACGGCTCTTCTATCCAAATCCTAACATTCATCCTGTTTTATGTAAATTAATTCAAGAGCTCTTCTGTTTAAAAACAGATTTGAAACCGTTTTCTTTTCTTCTTTTATGAATATTTTTAAAAATATTATCCATATTTCTATAGATACTGATTAAAAAGCAAAAAAATAAATGCACTTCCCCAGAAATATCATGACCTTTTCTTTCCCTTTTTATAACTAATATCTGTGCTCAAATTCGATGAAATGCATATTATTCACAATTATTGGATTTCTAGTATGTATTTATTCAATATTGAAAGAGTTTTTTTCTATAAAAAAATAAACTTACAAGAAAATAAGTATAAATACAGTCAATCTTTTTTATTACATTTTAGTAACACTTCTGGAGAATTTCAAAAAAAACAACTAGAACCCTAAAGCCCCAGTTGCTTTTTTATAATACTCTACAAATTATTCATATTTATAATCGTATTTAATCTCTCCCAATTCCTTGCACTTGTCATAGTCCTTAGAAGTTTGACGGACATATTTCATTAAAACAAGTAATCCTATCAAGTTTGGTAAAACCATAATAGAGTTTGTCATATCTGCGATAGACCATACAAGTCCGATATCTGTAAACATAGAACCCATAATAATAAAGATAATTACTATCGCTCTATAAGGTAATAAACCTTTATCGCCGAAAAGATACTTCACATTTGTTTCTCCAAAATAGTACCATCCAACAACTGTTGTAAAAGCAAAGAATGTTAAACAGATAGATAAGGCCATTTTCCCGAATGTACCAAAAGCAATCGTGAAGGCTTCTTGAGTTACTAAAGCACCATTTAATCCAGGAATTTCGTTTGCTCCTGTTAATAACACTACAAGTGCTGTTGCTGTACAAACAAGACCTGTATCGATAAATACACCAACCATTGCTGTTAAACCTTGCTCTGCAGGATGTTTTACGTGAGCTGTCGCATGGGCTTGCGGTGTGGAACCCATACCGGCTTCGTTTGAGAATAATCCCCTTGCAACACCATAACGCATCGCTTGTTTGATCACGGTTCCTGCAACACCGCCCCCTACCGCTCTTGTACTGAATGCTTCTGAGAAGATATGAGAGATTGTAGGAATAATCTGATCGTTAAACTTAAACATTACAACAATCGCAAGACCTATATATGCCGCCGCCATAATCGGTACGACCATTTCCGCAAAGGATGCGATTCGTGAAATCCCGCCGATAAAAACTAAAGCAGCCAAAATTGCCACCGCGATTCCTACAACAACAGATGGCACTCCAAACGCTGCATTTACAGAAGAAGCGATAGAATTTGACTG
>RRZU011336308.1_pt1 | contig 11985 bp, 10 predicted proteins | sample 2165561 | NCBI WGS metagenome assembly RRZU01 (sample SAMN10456909, study PRJNA506462) | wastewater metagenome | isolation source: wastewater sludge | place: USA: Moscow, Idaho | reverse complement strand
TGATTACCGGCAGCAGCTAGGCCCAGGCCCCTTCCCAGAACGAGCGCCAGACTTCTTCTTTGAGGGCTTTTTCGTTCATCGTCAACTGGGCGTTGCGTGACTGCCACCACCAGACGGCTGCCAATGCAACACCCATCATCAGTCCGGGGGCAATCCCGGCGAGAAACAGTTTGGAGATCGAAACACCGCTGGCGACACCAAAAATGATGAAGGGGATCGACGGCGGGATGATCGGGGCGATGATTCCGCCCGTTGCGATCAGACCGACCGAGTTGCCGGGCTGATAGCCCGCCCTTTTCATCATCGGCAGCAAGACCATGCCCAGGGCGGCCGTATCGGCAGCCGCCGAACCGGAAAGGCTGGCCATCAGCACCGAGGCGATGATCGTCACGTAGCCCAGTCCCCCCTGTTTGTGGCCGACAAGTTTCAGCGGCAGGTCGACAATACGCTTGGAAATGCCGCCCGCATTCATCAGCTCCCCGGCCAGCACGAAGAAGGGGATGGCCAGCAGCGAGAAACTGTCGGCACCATGGATCAGGTTCTGCGCCATGATCTGGATGTCGACCACATTCATGTACACCATCAGCGACAGGCCGCACAACAGCAGGGAAAAGGCGACCGGGATGCCGATGAAGATACAGCCCAGCAGGCTGGTGAGAAAGACTAGGATCGTCATTGTGCGACTCCTTTACCGGACAGGGAGCGCCAGATGCGTACGAGCAAAAGCAGACCGATTACCAGTCCGGTCGGAACGCCAGCGAAATAAAGGGTGGCGACCGGAAGCTCGCTGATCATGAGGTAGTTGGTGGTGTTCAGCATGGTCAGCTTCCAGCAGCCGAGGACGATCAGGGCGCAGCAAGCGAAGACGGCCAGGTCGCTGATGATGGAAACCACACGCTGGGTGGGCGGCGACATGCGGCTGAAGAACGTATCAACCCGCACGTGACGGTTGCGAATGAAGGCCGAAATGGCCCCCAGGAAGGTCAACCAGACGAACAGATAGCGACCCAACTCCTCGGTGACCATCAGGTTGGAGTTAAAGCCGTAACGCAGTACGACATTGAGGAACACGAGAATGGCCATCAGGGCGATGATGATGACCATAAGCCACTTCAACAGCCATACCGCAGGGTTTTTTTCAGACATCACGCTTTTCCTTTCTCTGTAAAACCTCTGGCTTCCCATCTCGTCGCCATCGACGGCCATGGTGTGCCATTGATCTTATCGGAAGCTGGCGAGCCAGTCGCTTGGCAAGGTTTGCCATGGCTCACACAGGTACAACCTTCCGAACTGATTTTGATATGTGCGGAGAGTGGGCGTGTTCTCTGCGTATTCTTGTGATGGTTTGCTGTATGCTGTCTCTTCTGTAGAGAGGCATGTATACATAACCATCTTAATGATACCGCATGCAAAAGAGAAAAAGAAGAGTCAAATATTTTTTGTCTTTTTGCATTAAAATCACGTCATGAGCCTCGAAGACATCAACAACTTTGCCAATTTCTGCTCGACTCTGAACGAACCCCTCTCCCTGGGCGGGCGATTCCACCGGTATTTGCGGGCCAGCATCATCCGTGCCAGTCTCCTGCCCGGCCAGCCGATTTTTGAAGTCGAGATGAGCAACCGCTTTGCCATCAGCCGACAACCGGTGCGTGAGGCGTTCATTTCCTTGAGAAATGAACGCCTGATCGAGGTGGCACCGAAAATCGGCACCTACGTCCGCAAGATTTCGCTAAAAGAAGTGCTGGACGCCCGCCATGTTCGTGAAGTTGTTGAGGTTGCCATCGTGAAAGAAGTGGCCCGACAACACAAAAAAGAACTGATCGAAACCCTGCGCCAGTTGGTGGCTCAACAAAGACAGGTCAAGCATGGTGACAACCATGCTTTTCTGCTGCTCGACGATGCTCTGCACCGGAGCATTGCCCTCCATGCCGGACGGGAATTCGCCTGGCGTGTCACTGACAGCGCCAAGGCGCAGATGGATCGCGTCCGCTTTCTCTCCTACGATCTGGCATCGCCGTTCGAGGAACTGATCGACGATCACGCCCAGATTATTGATGCCATCGAAGCCAAGGATGCCGCACAGGCGGCGCAGATCCTTGAAACTCATGTGCGCCAAGTCATGCAAACCCTGCCACAGGTAGCACAACACTATCCGGATTATTTCATCGAGTAAGGTACCGATTCAGACAACATCCCGATCCGGAGCAAACAACAGTTTACGGCATGCTCCCCCCATCATCAGTCAGACGATGTGCCTTTTCCGTATTTCTTGTGGTTTTTTCGGTATGACGTCCCTTCTACAGGCCCCATGCATACATGGATACATGGGGTGGCGGATAATACCGCATGCAGAAGAGAAAAAAAGATGTCTGTAATAGAGCGGCTAACGTCCCATCCAGCCACCATCGACGGTGATGATGGTGCCATTGACGTAGTCGGAAGCCGGGGAGGCAAGGTAAATCGCCGCGCCGACCATGTCTTCGGGTTTGCCCCAGCGTCCGGCCGGGATGCGCTCCATGATTTGCCGGCTGCGGGTCGCGTCGGCGATCAGGGCGGTGTTCATTTCGGTATCCATGTAGCCGGGGGCGATGCAGTTGATGTTGATGCCCTGGCTGGCCCATTCGTTGGCCAGCGTCTTGGTGAACTGTGCCACGGCCCCCTTGCTGGCGGCATAGGCGGGGACAAACAGCCCGCCCTGGAAAGAAATCAGCGAGGCGATGTTGATGATCTTGCCGTGACCCTGCGCGAGCATCAGTTTGCCGACTTCCTGGCACATGAAGAAAACAGCGTTGAGATTGACGTTGAGCACGTAATCCCAATCCTTCTTCGGGAATTCCGCGGCCTTGTGGCGGCTTTGCACCCCGGCGTTATTAACCAGGATGTCGATGTGGCCGAATTCTTCCTTGACGGCGCTGACCAGCGCGGGAATGCCTTCAACATCGGCGAGGTCATGGATGAAGTATTTGCCCCGGACGCCACAGGCCTGGATCTGGTCGATCACGTCCTGGTCAAGTTTGCGCCCGACCACGGCGACATCGGCCCCGGCTTTGGCGAGTCCGATCGCCATGGCCTTGCCCAGCCCCCGGTTGCCCCCGGTAAATAAAGCGACTTTGCCTTTCAGGCTGAATAGGTCAAGCATGATTTTCCTTTCGTGATTGGAGATTGTGGTGTCAGGACGGTTCGCGAACCGCCCCTACGACATCCTGAACAGCATCTTGATTGTTTCACCGCCTTTGAGCAGTGAGCGGAAGACTTCCGGTGCCTGCTCGGGCGTGGCTTCGGAGAGCAGCAGCTCGAAATCCATGAAGCCGCTTTCGAGGATGTTCATCGACAGCTCGAAATCGCGCCGTTCATAGACGCGGATGCCGATCACCGTCAACTCCTTGAATTCGACTTTCAGGAGGTCAACTTCCGGCGGCTTTTTGTAGGAGCCGACGATCACCGCCGTGCCCTGAACGCGGATGACATCCATCAGCAGGGTCTGGACACTGGGGTGCGCGGCACAGTCATAGGCCAGATCGGCGTTGAGTCCACTGGTGTATTCCAGGATACGGGCGCGCACGTCTTCGTTGGCGGCGTCGATGGTGGTGAAACCGAGCTGTTTGGCGACATCCAGACGATGCGGGTTGGCCTCGATGACAATGACGCTTGAGGCACCAAAATACTTGAGACAGGCTGCTACGCACAGGCCGATCGGCCCGGCACCGAAGACCACGGTACGATCTCCCGGCCGGTAACCGGAACGGCGCACGGCATGTACACCGACGGCCAGCGGCTCGATGAAGGCCCCGTGCTTGAGCGACAGCGAGGGCGGAATCGGCATCACCAGATCGACCGGCACCTTGACGTATTCGGCCATGCCGCCGTCGCAGTCGATGCCGATCAGGCGCAGGGTGTTGCAGACGTGGGCATAGCCGTTCCGGCAGGGTTCGCAATGACCGCAGGAGAGCAGCGGGTAGGCAGTGACCGGGGTGCCTTTCGGCAGGGTCGGATGACCTTTCTCGATCAGGCCGGAGAACTCGTGGCCCATCACCAGCGGTGCTTTGGCGCGGGGGTGGACGCCCTGATAGATGTTCATGTCCGAGCCGCAAACGCCGACATAGGCGACGCGGATCAGGACTTCGCCTTCACCGGGTTCAGGGATGGCCTTGCTTCCGGCGACAACTTCATGCGCGCCTTTATAGAGGATGCTTTTCACGGGATTGCCTTCTGTAGAAACAGCAGCTTACATTTTGTTGACCTGATAACGGGGCGTTTCGCCACGCAGGACGCTGCGGACTTCTTCGGCGGCCTTGCGCTTGAGTTCCTGTGCCGCTTCGGTCGAGTGCCAGGCCATGTGCGGTGTGCACAGGAAGTTTTCGTACTTGAACAAGGGGTGATCGGCCGAGGCAGGTTCAATGCCCAGCACGTCGAATGCAGCGCCCGCCAGACGTTTTTCGGCGAGCATTTTTTCCAGTGCGGCTTCATTGACGATATGACCGCGCGAGGTGTTGACCAGATAAGCCGTCGGTTTCATCAAGCGCAATGCGGATTCATCGAGCAGGTTGCGTGTTTCGTCGGTGAGCGGGCAGTGGATCGAGACGACATCGGACTGGCGCAGCAGTTCTTCGAGGCTGACCAGCTTGACGTAGTCCGGCAGGCGTTCGGCGCAGGCGTAGGGATCGTAGGCGAGGATCTGCATGCCCAGCGCGTGGGCTTTCTGTGCCAGCGCGCCACCGATGCGGCCAATGCTGATGACGCCGAGGGTCTGTACCTGATGGCGCACCACCGGCATCACCTGACGGACGTCCCAGATCCCTTGTTTGACCTGGGCATTGGCCTGAACGACCTTGCGCGTCAGGCAGAGCATCAGGGCCAGGGCATGATCGGCGACTTCGTGCATGCCGTAATCCGGGACGTTGCAGACGATGATGCCCCGTTCGGCTGCTGCTTTCAGATCAATGGTGTCGACACCGACGCCATAACGGGCCATGACCCGGCAGTGTTTGAGTTCGCCGATGACCCGGCGGCTCAGGGGCGCGTACTGGATGATCAACCCTTCGGCATCGGCGCACTGCGCGATGACTTCGTCTTCCGTCCGGCATTTCAGCCAGGGTAGTCCGTCGCTGGTGTCCGCCAGCACCTGTTTTTCAATTTCAATATCGGCGTGATCGCAATCCGTGACATATACCTTGTGTTTCCCTGACATATCTGGCTCCTGGGGTTGAATGATGTTGCGCTTTTTTACGAAAAGTAAACAAAACCTTTCGCAGCATTATAGCGAGTTGCCCTGGTGACCGGAGAGTAGATTGAAGCGGAAGGGCAGGCGTCGTGTCCACACGAGGTTCAGCTATTCCTGCCCGCCAGCTTCAAAACTTCCGCCCAGACACCGTCGTCGACGATGATGCCGTTCGCCCGATGCTCCTGACGGATACGCAGGGTCGATTCTCCCGGGTAGCTGACACGGCTGCTTTTTTCGTCCGGCGTCGACGAATTGACGTAATCGGCCACGCTGTCGGCAACCTGTTGGGTGAATTCCTCGCCGCCCAACTGGCGTGGGTCGAAGACGATGAAAACCTGTGAACAGCCGGTGCAACTGCCTTTCTGGATTTTGTCGATTCCGTTGGTCGGCAGGCCTTCGGAGAGCAGGGCGGCCAGGGTGTCCAGAAGAATGGCCAAGCCCGAACCTTTCCAGTAGCCCGTTGGCAGAATACGCATCGACTGCTCGATCGGGCCGGGTTCGGCGGTCAGCGTACCGTCCTGATCGAAACCGCCGGGGAAGGGGAGTTGCTCGCCCTTGAGCCGGGTGACCTGCAGTTTGCCGTAGGAATATTGCGACATGGCCATGTCGAGGACGATGTTTCCCTTCTGGCGAGGTACGGCCATGACGAAGGGGTTGTTGCCAAGACGTGGATTCTTGCCGCCCCAGGCCGGCATGCACGATTCCGTATTGGTCCAACTGATGGCCAGATAGCCCTTGTCGGCGGCATGCCAGCCATAACTGCCTCCCCGCATCCAGTGGGTCGTATTGCGCAGGCTGACAATGCCGACGCCTTGTTCGCTGGCAATCGCCATGGCGCGATCAACGGCAAAGAATGCGTTGAGAATCCCCGGCCCCTGATGGCCATCGTAAATTTCGATGACGCCGAGTTGTTTGACCGGCGATGGCTTGGCATTCGGATCAACCCAGCCGCGTTGCAGATAATCGACGAAACGCGCCACCCGGTTCAGACCGTGCGAATAGACGCCGTCGCAGCTTGATTCGGTATGGGTGCGGGCGCAGATCAGCGCGTCGTGCTCATTCATTCCGGCCCGGACAAAGGCTTCAGTGATGACTTGCTGCATGGTTTCAAAGGGGATGCGGGTCATCTTTTTCTCCTACCAGTTCCACAGGGTGCCGTCTTCCAGGCGGGCGACCGGCAGATAGGCGGGTTCATAGGGATATTTCTTCGCCAGTTTTTCGTCGATTTCGACGCCCAGGCCCGGTTTGTCGCCCGGATGCATGAAGCCATCGTTGAAGCTCCAGCCGCACTGGAAAACCTCCATCGTCTGTTCGTGGTAGCCCATGTATTCCTGCATGCCGAAATTCGGTGCCCACAGGTCGAAATGCAGCGCCGCGCCCATGCACACCGGCGACAGATCCGAGGGGCCGTGGCAGCCGGTACGTACCTGATAGAGAGCGGCCAGGTCGGCAATGCGGCGCAGGTGCGTGATGCCGCCGGCGTGGGTGACGGTCATGCGGATGTAGTCGATCAGTTGCTCCTGAATCAGCTGCTGGCAATCCCAGATCGTGTTGAACACTTCACCGACGGCAATCGGCGTCACGGTGTGCTGACGGATCAGGCGGAAGGCTTCCTGGTTTTCTGCCGGGGTCGGGTCTTCCAGCCAGAACAGGCGGTATTCTTCAACCGACTTGCCCAGCCGCGCGGCTTCAATGGGCGTCAGGCGGTGGTGCACATCGTGCAGCAGATGCGGCTCGAAACCGAATTTTTCGCGCACGGCAGCAAACAGTTTGGGGACGTAATCGAGATATTTTTCGGTCGACCAGGATTGTTCTTCCGGCCAGCCTTTGGTCGCGGGTTCGTAAGCGCCGCCCTTGGAGACGCCATAGACCGATTTCATGCCCGGTACGCCGCACTGCGCACGAATCGCCTTGAAGCCTTTTTCCTGATATTTGGCAAAGGCATCCAGGGTTTCCGGAATATCGCGACCCGTGGCGTGGCTATAGACCATCACATGTTCGCGCGAGGCACCGCCCAGCAGTTGATAAACCGGCAGATTGGCGATTTTCCCCTTGATGTCCCACAGTGCCATATCGACCGCGCCAATCGCCGACATGGTCACCGGGCCGCGCCGCCAGTAAGCGCCTTTATAGAGGTACTGCCATACATCTTCAATTTTTTGCGGATCGCGGCCAATCAGCAGCGGGCAGACATGATCCTTCAGATAAGAGGCGACAGAAAGCTCACGACCATTCAGTGTGGCGTCACCGATCCCTGTAAGTCCTTCATCTGTCGTAATTTTAAGAGTGACGAAGTTTCGTCCGGGGCAACACACGATCACTTCTGCGCCAATAATTTTCATCGCTGTTCCTTTGGGTGAGTAAACACTGTTTATGTCTACTACCATACTAATCAAGGGGGGCTTATACTGTCAATGCCGTGCCGTCACCCACAAAAAAGGATCGCGCAATGCCTGAAAATGAAGTGTCGCCCGCAGCCAGAACTTTCCAGCCACTTGAGTCGGCCCCGATCAGCACGCAGCTTTATCACCATTTGCGCGGGGCGATCATCCGGGGTGAATTGCGGCCGGGGCAAGCGTTGTCGGAATCGGAAATTGCCCGTCAGACTTCGACCAGTCGCCAGCCGGTGCGCGAGGCCTTCATCAAGCTGGCTGAAGAACATCTCCTGAGCATCCAGCCGCAACGCGGTACTTTTGTCGTCAGGATTTCGGTGGCCGACGTGCTTGATGCGCGTTTTGTCCGCGAAGCCATCGAACTCGCCGTGGTGCAGGAAGCGGCGCTTTCCTCGACGCTTTCCACCGTCAAGGAACTGCGTCATCTGATCGCCTTGCAGAAGTCGGTCGGCTCCGGGCATAACGAGGAGTTTCTGGCGCTGGACGAAGAATTCCATCGCACCATCGCCCTCTCGGTCGGACGAGCGCATGCCTGGCGCGTCATCGAGAAAATCAAGGCGCAGATGGATCGTATCCGCTATCTCAGCCTGGATGACGCCACACCGCTTACCCTGTTGATCGAACAGCACAGCCGGATCGTGGATGGCATCGAAGCGGGCGATCCGACCGCAGCGTCAGCGGCAATGCGGACACATCTGCGGGAAATTACCGTTTCGCTCCCCGATATTGCAGCGCGCTTCCCGGATATTTTTGCGCCGGAATGAAGGGGAGGGGGCAAGGGTGATACCGTCTGCGGCAATGATCCGGCAAAACAAACGGGGTTACCGGGCGCAAACTGAAAACGACAGCTACCTCTTCCCCGGCAAGTGCATGGCATTTATTTGATTGTCTTGAAGAAAGTCAAAAATTTTCCCCGTTTTTGATATACAGTCTGCGTATCAGTTGTCCCGTAACCTTGCCTCGGCTGTTGCACAGAATGAAAAGCATTGATCGACAAGCCCGTGTTTTTTTCATCCATCTGTGGCTCACACTCGGCCTGTTCTGTTGCGTCATTATTGCCCTCGTCGTCTATTTGCGGGCTGACCGGCAACTTGCACAGGCCAATCAGCAGCTTGTCACGTCCGTCCGGCTGGCCAACGAGCTGCGCAATTCCTCGGATGACCTGACGCGCATGGTGCGTACCTATGTTGTCACCCGCGATCCGATCTACAAGGCGTACATGCAGGAAATCCTGGACATCCGGGACGGCAAAAGCCCAAGGCCGGTGGATTACAACCGCATTTACTGGGATCTGGTGCTGGAGCAGGGCAAGCGCCCTCAGCCTTTCGGCCCTCCGGAGTCCTTGCTCGGATTGTTGCGGGCAGCGGGCGTCAATGATGCCGAGTTTGCCAAGCTGAATGAAGCAAAGGAAAAGTCCGAACAACTGACGCAGATCGAATTTACCGCCATTCATCTTGCCGAAGCTTCCGGGCCGCCGCTGGGGCCAGCGCATGCGACGGCCATCGGCCTGCTGCACGACAGCGCCTATCATCAGGCCAAGGCGGAGATCATGAAGCCGCTGCACGAGTTCGAATCGCTGATTGAAACTCGCATGCACGAGGAAGTCCGTCAGCTGGATGAGCATCTGGGGCGTGTCCGCTGGTTGCTGATCCTCTCCGGTCTGGCATTGCTTGCCCTGCTGCTGAGTGCCCGGCGCACCCTGCACATTTTGCTCGGTTCTCCGCTGGAGGCGTTGTACAAGCGGATTGAACTGCTGGGTAGCGGTTGTTTTTCCGCTCCCATGCCACAGGACACGGAGCCGGACAACACGCTGATGGGCAAACTGGTCGAGGCACAGCTTCACCTGCAACAACTCGACAGCCGTCGTTCTCAGGCCGAAGCCGAGCTACGCAAAAGCGAACAGCGATTTCATGATATTGCCAGTGCATCGGGTGACTGGGTCTGGGAAACGGACGCCGATTTCCGGCTGCTGTATCCCTCCGAGGGCGTTCAGGATCAGTTGGGTTACCAGTCGCACGAACTGCTCGGCAGCCTTCCATCTGATTTCATGCTGCCGGAAGATGCGGAGCGGACACGTGGGCAGATCGAGACAATTTTGTCCGGGAAAACCGGTTTTCGCGATCTTGAACTGAGAATGCTGGATAAAAAGGGTCGGCCACGCATCATCCTGAGCAACGGCAATCCGATCTTTGATGCTTCCGGGCAGTTCACCGGCTACCGTGGGGTGATCCGCGATCTCTCCGAAATGCAGCGCGTTACCCTGGCGGCCTTTGAGTCCGGCGAAGGCATGAGCATTGCGGATCGTGAAGGGAATGTCATCCGGGCCAATCAGAGCTTTATCGATACCACCGGCTACACGGTCGATGAATTGCCGGACCGGAGCATGGGTATTGTCATGAGCGAAAGTTTCGGCGAACCGTTTTATGCCGAAATGTGGAAAAAGCTTGGGGAAACCGGGCTATGGCAGGGAGAAATCACCGACCGGCGAAAGAATGGCCAGCTCTATCCCAAATGGTTGTCCGTTTCAGCCGTCAAGGACGGCAAAGGCCAGGTCACGCACTATATCTGCACCCATTTCGACATGACCGAGCACAAGGAAGCCGAAGACAAGATTGTCGAACTGGCTTATTACGACCAACTCACCGGCCTGCCCAATCGCACCCTGTTTCATGACCGGCTGGGGCAGGCGGTAGCCGCCCCGATGCGTAACGGGATGTATGGTGCCCTGTTCTTCATCGATCTGGATAACTTCAAACTGATCAACGATACCCTGGGGCACGATACCGGCGACCAGTTGCTCAAAATGGTCGGCGAGCGCCTGGTTTCCTCTGTCCGCCGGGAAAACACCGTTGCCCGTCTGGGAGGGGACGAATTTGTCCTGATCGCCCAGGAGCTGGATAGCGTGGAGCTGCAGGCTGCCCATCTGGCGGAGATCATCGGTGTGAAATTGCTGGAGGTGCTGAATAAACCCTATCCGCTGAGCAAGGCGTCGCGCCACTGTACGCCGAGTATCGGCATCACCCTGTTCAGCAACAACGCCGGTTCAATCGAAAAACTGATGAAGCAGGCCGATCTGGCCATGTACAAGGCCAAGGCTGCCGGGCGCAACGTGATCCGCTTCTTCGATCCGGAGATGGAAGCCTACGTCAACCAGCGGGCCGCCATGGAAAAGGAACTGCGCGACGGGATCGAAGCGCAGCAGTTTGTCCTTTACTACCAGCCGCAGATCGACGGCGACGGGCAGATCACGGGCTGTGAAGTCCTGTTGCGCTGGCAGCATCCCGGACGCGGCCTGATCCTCCCTGACGACTTCATTCCGCTGGCCGAAGAAAGCAGCCTGATCCTGCCTCTGGGGCAGTGGGTGCTGGAAGAGGCCTGCAGGCAACTGGTACGCTGGGCCAGGGAGCCGGGGCTGGCGGAACTGAGCATTTCAGTCAATCTCAGCGCCCGCCAGCTTCATGACCGGAGCTTTGTCGACAATACCCTGTCAGCCCTGAGCCAGAGTGGCGCAGACCCCGAAAAACTGGTGCTGGAATTCAAGGAGAACATGCTGCTTGACCGTAGCAGCGAAATCATCGAAAAAATGTATGCCTTGAAAGCGATCGGTGTCCGCTTTTCTCTGGATGATTTTGGGATCGGCTACTCCTCCCTGGCCAGCATCAAGGGACTACCGCTGGATCAGCTAAAAATAGACCGCTCCTTCTTGCACGAGATTCACACAGACCTGAATGCTGTGGCCATTGTCGGCAGCATTCTGGCGCTTGGCGAAAGTCTGGAAATCGAGACCATCGCCGAGGGTGTGGAAACCGAGGAACAACGCGAATTTCTCGCGTCGGCAGGCTGTTTTTCCTGGCAAGGCCATCTGTTCAGCCCCCCCTTGCCGGTCGATGAGTTCAAGCACCTGTTATAACTGCCCACCCACCCCCTTGAACTTCTCGACAAAGGCAGCGATTTTCTGGAAGACGGTCTGCTTCCTGGTCAAAAATTGCGGGTTCAAAGGGCTCATTCTGGGCAGGAGGGCGTTGAGTTCCGTACCGTTCTCACTGGCAAACTCCCGCTTGAGCGAGTTGGCGAGGTAACGCCGGGCCGCATCCGCATTCAGGCTCTCGGTGGTGATCAAGGCCTGCGCTTCGCGCTGCTGCTCCGCTTGGGCGAAGGTGAAGAAGGCGTCAATCACGCTGGCCTTGTCGCCAATCTGGTCCAGATCGGTCTGATTGATGAAATCGACTAGCAGGCTCTCTTTCGCGCGATTGCCCAGGCTGGCCCGGATCACGCGGCGCACCTCATCCACCAGCGCCGATGTGCTCTTGATCTTTTTGTTGTGCTCGAAGATCAGTGCCAGAATGTAGTCCAGATTGATTTCCTGCGATT
>RRZU011945969.1_pt1 | contig 11986 bp, 5 predicted proteins | sample 2165561 | NCBI WGS metagenome assembly RRZU01 (sample SAMN10456909, study PRJNA506462) | wastewater metagenome | isolation source: wastewater sludge | place: USA: Moscow, Idaho | reverse complement strand
TTAAACAACTATTTTAATCGAAGTTAGTTTTTCTGACTGAAAATCCAAGGCCCAACAGATGATTTACATACTTTATGCGGCCAATAAGCGTTAAGAGGGGTAATGTGTCCGGCTACCGGCTTTTTAAATATTATGTATTTATAATATTATAAAAATGCCCGGGTGCACAACTGTAAGAAAATTAACCGATGAAGAACCAGCAAATTCCTGCAGATTATTCCAATAATCCTGGCCTGAAGGTAAGCTATAAGGCGCCGGCTCAGCCAGACCTGGATTCCATTTTTCTGTCACTTCCCGATATCGTGCTGATCACCACGCCTGATCTCCGGATCAAAACTTGGAATTTCCGGGCAGAGGATTTTTTTGGACTTAAGGCTGCGGCCGTTAGCGGTCAAATCATCCAGGAGGCCATCAGGCTGACCTTTATTGACACAAACTGGGACCATGTGATTCATGAATTAAACCTGAAGTCTGTCTGGCAGGGGGATATCATGATCGATAACGATATCATTGGTATGCTGCGTTTTCAGGCGAGAATAAACTGTGTTTTTGATTCCGGTGGCGCCGTTCAGTCTTTGGTCATGGTGTTTCAGGATACCAGGATTGCCAACCGCAGCCAGGGCGTATTAAGCCATGCGGAGATCAAGTACAGGACTGTTGTTGAATCTTTGTCTGAAGGCGTCATTCTTTTGAAGCCCGACCTGACGATTGAAGCGTGTAACGCCAAGGCCGCAGAGATACTGGGTACTTCAACCGAACATCTCAGGGGTCGTAAAGTGAATAGTGCAGCCTGGAATGCCCGCCGGAAAGACGGATCGGAATTTCCGGTAGAGGAGTTCCCGGCGATCGTATCGATGCGCTCCGGCCAGGAACTCAATGATGTGATCATGGGACTGATCAGGCCGACGGGAGAAGAAGTGTGGATATCCATCAACAGCCGGCCCATCTTCCGCGATCGTTCCACCACACCGGAAGCCGTGGTGGCTTCTTTTAAAGACATCACATCCGAAAGGCTTGCATGGAAAAAAGTTCAGTTCAGCGAACTGATGTTCCGGAGTTTTATGACCAACAGTCCCTCGCTGGCATGGGTATACGATGAAAAGGGAAATCTCGTGTATGCGAATACGTTATTCATGAATTACATTGGCATCACTGAAGCTGATTTTGGTAAGAATATCTATGAGTTTTCTGAAAAGCAGGTGGCAGACAGGATTCAGTCCCGCAATAGTGAAGTCATAGCAACCGGTCAGCCGGTGATAACAGAAGACACCCTCCATATCGAAGGGCGTGAGATTCATTTCCTGGCCAATTGGTTCCTGGTCCCCGGTAAATACGGTATGATGATCGGCGGGCAGGCCATTGATATTACGGAAAAGAAAAGGCTCGAGAACGAACTGCTGAAAGAACAGGTTCAAATACAGAAGCAGGTCAGCCAGGCAACGATCCAGGCACAGGAGCATGAACGTAATATGATCAGCGCAGAACTGCATGATAATGTCAATCAACTGCTCATCAGTTCGCGCCTGTTTATCGGCATTGCACGCAATACACCGGATCAACAGGATGAGCTGCTGGAGAAAGCCACCAATTACCTGCTGATGGCCGTGGATGAAATAAGGGCCCTCTCCAGGAGAATGAATTCCAAGGTGGTGGGCATCGTGGGCCTGAAAGAGAGCATACTGGAGATCAGCAATAACATGAAAAAGCACCGTGACATGGATATCTGTTTGGATATCGATGAAAGTCTTTCCAAAAAACTATCATCTCATCACCAGCTGATGATATTCCGTATCGTGCAGGAACAGACGTCCAATATCCTCAAACATGCTGAAGCCGATTCGGCCGTTATCCGCCTGAAACATGAAGGCGATATGGTCAATCTTCAGATATCCGATAACGGGAAGGGTATCAGCATCGAACAGCAATCTCATGTCAAAGGGATCGGGCTCATCAATATCTCCAATCGGGTCAATGCATATAACGGAACCATGGAAATCATCACCACACCGGGTAAGGGTTGTACACTCGACATTCATTTTCCGGTGGAAGGACTTTCCGCCATGCTTGATCAACAACAATAGTTTGAGTGAGTCAAGATCCGGTCAATTAATCCTCCAAAGGATATAAGATGACTTTTACCATCTCATCATGCTGAAGGGTCTTTTTGAAATAATACCCAACCAGGCTTAAGCTGGATTCATCGGCCCATGTGAGTACTGGATATAAAGGAAAGAATTTTCTGAGCACAGGGTATTGAAAGTAATATCCCGATAATGAACAAACGGGATGTTGCTCAAGGTCTTGCCGGATACTGCCGAGCATATTGACTAAACTGTCTTCACTGATCACATAAGGGTTGAAAAAGGGAACGTAATAGCTGGTATAAAATCCCCGGTCGCTAAAGGCTTTCAGCAATGCGGGCCTCGATGACTCTATGATGAATTTGCCATCAAGGGAAAATCCCTCCCTGAGTTTGAGGGCTTCCTCCAGTGCGGGAGCAAGGTTGCCGCTATCAAGGTTCTTAAAGTCCATCCAGACAGCGCCGCCCGCAGTTCTTTTATTTTTTTCGGTCAGTAATGAATCAGCCCGCAGGGTAGACATACGACCGGAGTCATGATACACCAGGAATTTTCCGGATGCCCGATCGAAGTACGCGTCAAATTCGATACCGCCCCTCTTTTCAGGGACTTTATCCAACCATTCCGGTTGGTTGACCCCCCGCGTCCAGCTTTTTTCACCAACGTTTAGCGCCAGGGAGAGGGGTTTCACCATTGAAGGTTTTACTTTATCGGTAAATGGTTCGGGTAGTATGACACGGCTCATCCCTTTGTGCAGTATGATATCAGTGCCCAGTAATCCCAGCAGTATTAAAGCCGAAACAGTATATTTGTTTTTTATGAAACCTGGTAAGTTCATTCCGGGAGTTAATAAGTAAGGTCCGATTGAATGAAGAACCCGTACAGATACATTCAGCAATCGCTCAGCGCGCCGGCCCTATTCATATTAAAGCTACTCATTTTACATTTCCTGCTCAAATTGCTTTTTTTTTCGGTCAATTTTCCCGTTTCCGGTACCGGCGAATGGATGACGGTATCCATCACCGGTAAACTGATCTACTGGGCGATCACCAACGATCTCCTCGTTATTTGTTTGATTCAGCTGGCCTGGTTCATGGTATGGACCATCACAGGTTTTTTCAGGTCAGGATGGTTAACGGCCATAGTTTCCTGGATATTCATACTGGTGCATTTTGTGGCGCTTCTCCTGAATGTTGTGGATGTCTTTTATGTTCATTTTCAACGCCAGCGTGCCAATGCCGACCTGCTTTATGTAACGCAACACCCATTTCATAAAACACTGGTACATCATCCCTGGTGGACCTTGCTTTGTCTTATACTGGCCACCGCTCTGCTCTTTATTATTTACCGTTTTTACAGGGGCCTGAAACAACAGTATGATAAGGGCTGGAGGCCCTGGTTACCCGCGCTTTTCCTGGCTTTCCTGCTTTCATGTGTACTGTTCATTTCACCCGGCAGGCAGATGCCTACTTACCCGCTTGTCGGCCTCAGCAGTAACCAACTGATGTATGTGCAGAATTCTTTCCACAGCTTCCTCTATTCCGTTTACCGCAATCATGATGGTATGGTGAAACGGTTCAGGTATATGCCTGAAACCGAAGCTAAAATGATGGCAGCGGCCGAAAAAAGAAACAACCTGGTTTATGATTCCCATCCTAAAAAGAACATCGTGTTGTTCATCATGGAAAGCATTCCCCAGGATTTTTTTGACGAACAGGGTTCATATAAAGTGGCCATGCCCTTCCTTGATTCCCTGAAATCGCACAGCCTTTACTTCGACAGGGCGTACAGTTATTCGCATAATTCCAATAAGGGGATCGTGGCCATCTTGGGCGGGATGCCTACCCTGACGGAAATACCATTATACCATTCCACATACACCGGTCTTCCAATGACCGCCATCGGCAGCCGGTTGGCTGATTCGGGTTACAGGTCGATGTTCTTTATCGGTGACGATTACGACGATTTCGGGTTTGCAAAATGTACACACTGGATGGGATTCGACCGCTATTACAGTAAAGAGGATATTCCGGGCTTCAGGGGAATGGCTTCCCATACCATGGGTTTGCATGATGAGTATGTGCTCAGGTTCATGTTGGGTGAGTTGAACCGTCAGCAAGGCCCATTCTTCGCTGTACATTATAATACGTCTACTCATTATCCGAACGACCTGCCGGCTACTTACAGGGAAGTGTACCCGAAAGAAAACCGGTCGGACCAGATGAAGAGCATGTCTTATTACAATCGGTGTTTGGAAGAATTTTTCAGCAATGCTGCCCTGCAACCCTGGTTTCGCCATACGGTATTTCTTTTTTGTTCAGACCACTGGATGTTCCCCGATACGAAGTCGCCTGTCTCCGATGTGGTTCAGAGTTTCCGGATTCCCATTATGCTGTATGATCCGGAAAAGCAGGCAGGCGCAGTGATTCGGGAACCTGTGAGCCAACTTGATATGCTCAACACCGTCTTGGCCATTGCCGGGGACCGGGCCACCTATATTTCTTATGGAGAGAACCTGCTGGACACGGCGAGGTTGCAGAACCGGGTGATCATCAGCCGTGAAAATGCCAATCTCTACCAGGCATTCGACCGGCATTTTGTGTTGGGATTCAACCCGGTCAACGGAAAGGCGGAATTTTTGTATGATATCCGGCAAGATCCCGGGCGTGTCAACAACCTGGTATCGGTGGCAATGTCAGACAGGAACAGGCTGGAAAAAAATATTCAGGCTTTCCTTCAAAGGGTATCGGCACAATACACCGATCCCAACTGGAAACGCTGAACAGCTGATTAACTGACCGAACTTCCATTGCCGGCTGCTTCATCCGGGCTGACAAAATGCAGTTTGCCGCTGCTGTCTTCAGCCATCAGGATCATGCCGTTGCTTTCGATACCGCGCATTTTTCGCGGAGCAAGATTGGTCACCACCACCACTTTTTTGCCAATGATGGCGGCCGGGTCAAAATGCAGGGCGATGCCGCTGACGATCGTCCTCTTTTCAAAACCAAGGTCAACTTCCAGTTTCAGCAGCTTATCGGCTTTTTCCACTTTTTCGGCAGAGAGGATCGTGGCCGTCTTAAGATCTATTTTGGCGAAATCATCGTAAACGATCTCCGCTTTTACGGCTGGTGCCGTATTTTTTTCCATTTGCCCGGTTGTTTCCATATTTTTTTGCTGCGATAATGCTTCGCTTTTCTTTTTTAATTTATCTACCTGTTCGGCAACTTCGCTGTCTTCCATTTTACGGAACAGCAGTTCAGGTGCCCGAAGGGAATAACCTACACTTAAAAGTTTGGTTTTGCCTGCATTTTCCCAGTCAAGGATCTTATCCACCACCTTCATCATACGGCAAAGGGTAAGCGCCGTATGGGGCAGGAAAGGATTGGCGAGGATGGCCAGGTTGGCTGTCAGTTGCAGGCAGGCATGCAGGCTATTGTCGATTTTTTTGCGGGCCAGCGTTTTTTCTTCTTCGGTTGCCTCGGGCTTATCCAGTGTTTTGGCCAGGATCCATGGTTCTTTTTCCTGCATATAACGGTTACCCTTACGTGCCAGATCGATCAGTTCAAAAAGGGCGTCGCGAAAACGGTATTGTTCGATATGTTGTTCGATCAGTTCTTTGGTAGATTTTGCGGCGGCCAGTATGTTTTTGTCTGCTTCATCCAGCATATCGGTATGAAGAGGCGGAACTTTGCCGTTGCACAACTTGTGCATCAGAACGAAAGTGCGGTTGACAAAGTTTCCGAAAATCGCCACCAGTTCGCTGTTCAGCGCGTCCTGGAATCCTTTCCAGGTGAATTCGCTGTCCTTGGTTTCCGGGGCGATCGCTGTCAGGTAATAACGCAGCGCGTCCACCATCATGCCTCCGCCGTTTTCTTTTTTCACAAAGTCCTGGATATAATCTTCCATTTCAATGCTCCAGCCGCGGCTGGTGCTCATTTTATCGCCCTCCAGGTTCATGAACTCATTGCTGGGTACATTGTCGGGCAGGATATATCCCTTCAGCTTCAGCATCACCGGGAAGATGATGCAGTGGAACACGATATTGTCTTTACCAATGAAATGGACCAGTTTGGTGTCTGGGCTGTTCCAGTATGGCGTCCAATCTTTGCCGTTATCAATGGCCCATTGTTTGGTGGCGCTGATATATCCGATCGGGGCGTCAAACCATACATACAGCACTTTTCCTTCACTGCCTGGGATATTCTCAGGTAAACTAACGCCCCAGTCTAGGTCGCGTGTGACGGCGCGCGGATGAAGGCCGGCATCCAGCCAGCTCTTGCATTGACCAAGTACGTTTGTTTTCCAGTCTTCCCGGTGATCTTCGAGTATCCATTGTCGCAGGAAGCCTTCGTGTTTATCCAGGGGCAGGAACCAGTGGGTGGTCGATTTTTTAACAGGCGGCAACCCGCTTAATGTGCTCCTGGGGTTGATGAGCTGTTCAGGACTGAGTGAAGTGCCGCATTTTTCGCACTGGTCGCCGTAGGCATTGTCATACCCGCAAACGGGGCAGGTTCCTTTGATATACCGGTCGGCCAGGAAAGTTTGGGCCGATTCATCAAAATATTGTTCCGTTTCCTTTTTCTCCAGCAGCCCCCGATCGTTCAGCGAGCTAAAAAACTCCCTGGCGGTCTCATGGTGCAGCGGATCCGACGTACGGTGATAGATGTCAAAGGAAATACCCAGGTCGGCCATGTTGTGTTTCAGCAACTCATGGTATTTGTCAACAATGCCCCGGGGGGTTGTATTTTCCTTCATGGCCTGTATGGTGATGGCGGCGCCATGTTCGTCGCTGCCGCATACGAATACCACATCTTTTTGCTGTGCCCTGAGGAACCGGGCATAAATGTCGGCAGGCAGGTAAGCGCCTGCCAGGTGTCCGATATGTTTGGGCCCATTGGCATAAGGAAGGGCCGAAGTGATCAGGTATCTGCTTGGGTTGTTCATATGTAATGTTCCCGGCTGAAGCATCATGTCCGGCTCCAGAACGCCTTTCTGCCGGATGGCAGTTCGGGCACTTCAACCAGTTGCTATTGCCCGGCCGGAAGGCAGCAAAAATACCGTAAACAGGTGCATTGCCCAAATCATTTGCCCGGCAGGTATCAACACCTCATGGCCAATTTGCCGTTTTTCAGTACATTGGAAGCCTTTTATTATATGCGTTTCCACCTTCGGTACTTATCATTCATCCTGCTATTTCTCTCACCGGGGGTTTATGGCCAGCGGCAACCCTGTGCTTTTGATGAGGCCAGGACGGAGATGCAACGGGCTTACCCCGAACAGAAAATGAGGGAGGAAGCGATGAATGCCAGGATCGCAGCATGGGTGTCCTCACATGCGGGACAATCAACTGAACCGGGCCGCTATTTCCCGAATGGTCCTGATTTTATCATTCCCGTTGTGGTTCATGTGGTGCATAATGGCGAAGCGGTTGGGGCCGGCACCAATATCAGTTATGCCCAGGTTCGCAGCCAGATCGATGCGCTCAATGCGGCTTTCAGCAAATACAGCGCAACTGCCAATTATTACCAGGCCTTGGCAGGTTCACAGTTCGGTGCAGTGGCGCCTGGAACCCATGCGGTGGATACCCGGATACGTTTTTGCCTCGCCACGAACCCGGGTAATGGCGTCTCGTGGACCAGTGCTGCCGAACCCGGTGTTATGCGGTACAATGATCCCGCAGCTTCCCGGCACGCTTACACGGCGGCGAGCCAGACCCAATTGGCCAACCTGACGCAACCCGGCGGTGTTTTTCCTTCCGATAAATTTCTGAATGTTTGGGTGGTAACGGCTATCCGTTTCGGCGGTGCCGTAAACTCCGGTGATTGTCCGGGTATAGAAGGTTATGCAACCATCGCCGGATATACAGGCCCGCAGGTACGACTGATTGAAGGCGTAGTGATGCGCAGCGATGTGTTTGGTGATAATTTTATTACAGGAAACAGTTTTAACCTGCAACCCAACAACAATCCCGCTTGCCCCAACGGACAAAACAATACCCTGGCCAACCGGGGTAAGATTTTCGCACACGAAGTGGGCCATTTTCTAGGCCTTTACCACACTTTTCATGAATGCAATTCCTCCGTTACTGCTTTATGCAGCACTACGGGTGATCTAATTTGTGATACCAATCCATGCGATCAGCCGGGAGCTGCCACAGGCTGCGGACTATCCGACATGCCGGAGAATTTTATGTATTACAGCGACGATGCCACCCTGAATACATTTACCATCGGGCAACGAGACAGGATGCATGGTATGCTGAACACGGAACGGGCCTCACTGGTGGAAGAATCCAATGTTTTGGCATCCGGCGTGCTCGGCCCCTATGGTTGTTTTGCCGGTACGGTCATGGCCGAATTCACCAATGCCAATATTATTTGTGCAAACACCGCGATCGTTTTTTCCAATGTGAGCGGTAGTGGCAACCTGGCCAACCAGTGGCAATGGACGGTTACCCCTTCCCCCGGGGTTACGATCAGCTCCCCGAACGCGGCGTCAACAGATATCAGCTTCCCAACTGCCGGAACCTATATGGTTGAACTAACGGCAAGCAATAGCGGCAGCCAGGTCAGGACGTTTCAAAAAAATATCCAGGTAACAGCCTGTCAGTTGCTTGATTGCAGGAAGAATCAGCAGAAATGGATTTTTGGCTGGGGATACTCCGGGGTTGATTTCAGCAGCGGCTCACCGGCTACGTATATTCCGCCGACCAACTTGATAAATGACGGTAACCAGGAATCGTATTACGTGGAAACCGATCCGCAAACGGGAAATGTCCTTTTTTATACCAACGGATCTTATGTGTATGATGGTTCATTTAACAAGATCAATACAACGTCATTTCATCCGCTTGCATCTTTGGGCGGCACGTATAACTCCAGTGCTCAGATCATCATCATTCCTTTTCCGGGACACGACAAACAGTTTTTGATGTTCATTCCCAACAGGGGATGGGATCAACCACCTCTCGTGTCGGTGGCGAACAATTATCCGGCCCATATGATCATCCTGATCGATGCCAGCGGGCCTGCCATCACAGCGGTTCCTTTCAGTTGCAGTACCGCTGTGGTATCGCCGGGCATTACGTTTAATTACAACCTGTACGCATACTCGGAACAAATCACTGCCGTACCGCATGCTAATGGCCGTGATTACTGGATCCTGTTTCCCTGTTTATCCACTTCCGGCAATTTATATATGGCCAGTTTCCTGCTGCATCCCGGCGGACTCGTGCAGAAATCGGTCGCATTGGTGAAAAGCAACACATTTATCGCAAATATCGGGTACGGGCTTTCTGCCAATCCCCAGCATAACCGCATTGCCCTGAAATATCAGAATAATGCTTTCCAGATCCAGCTGGCTACACTGCCTTTTGATCATGCAACGGGTACATTTGGGACTGCGATCAACTATAACCTTGCCTCAGAAAATATCGGTTACCCGGGTGGGCTGATCTTTTATGACGAGACGCATGTGTATATGAGCAAAACGATCAATTTCCCTTCGCTGGGGCTGATGGATGTAGACCTGCTGACCGGAACTGTCAGCAATTTTGCCAGTACCCGTGATTATGGCCGGCTGGCTTACGGACCCGATGGGCAGATCTATGTACTTGAAAAATTTAGCTTGCAGGGTGCAGGCAGCCAGGCGCTTGCCAGGGTCGACAGGGTCGCCGGCGCTCCGGTGGTTACCACGGTCATTCCGGGGCCTCAATTTTCGCCCAACCTGCCCGTTAATATGGGCCTTAATTTCTGGAACCTGCATGAGAATATTCATTGCGGTCCAGCACCCGCCCGGCTGGATTTCACCATCGAACGGGTCAATTGTAATTCCTTCAAATTTGTTCTGACCGACAGTGCAGCCTGGTCAAATTATACATTGTTATGGGATTTCGGCGATGGCAGCCCCGCTGTCAGCGTTCCATCATGGCAGGCGCAATACCATACTTATGCTACACCGGGTACATTTACTGTTACACTTCAGTTAAGCATTAACGGTTGCCTGGGTTCTGTGAACCTGCCCGCCACGCCAATAGCACACCCGGTCAGTACAGTCGATGCCAGTGCACCGCTAACGATCAACGGACCCACTTCTGTTTGTATCAGCGGACAAACCCGTGAAATTAACTATTCAACGATTTCAAGCCCGGACGCAACCTACAGTTGGACCGTGACCGGTGATGCCCAGATAAGGGTCCCGGCTTCCGGGATCGGAGTTTCCAATGCCTGGGTTTTATTCGGTCAAACGGCAGGGCCGCGTACGATCACGGTTCAAATGACGGAAGGAGGATGTACGGTTTCGGGAAGTGTAACGGTAACGGGTACACTCCCCGGGCAGGCCAATGCCGGACAGGATGGAGCCATTGGTGTCTGCGGCGGGAATCAATCGGTTATTGACCTGTTTAGCCTCATCTCCGGCGAACAGACCGGCGGTTACTGGACGCAGATCAGCGGAACGGGAGGCAGCTTCAATGCGGCCGCCGGTACATTTACTCCGGCTCCCGGCCTCACCAGCAGCGAATTTCTTTACATCATACCCGGCAATACGGGCTGCAGCTACCCCGATACCAGTAAGGCCACCATCAATGTCGTTAATCCTGCGGGGGCCGGCTTCGATGGCAATACAAACGTATGCCAATCAGCCGGAGGCCAGGTGAACCTGTTCGGCCTCATCACCGGAGAGTCAACCGGGGGCATTTGGGAAAGGGTCAGCGGAACGGGTGGTGTGTTCAATGCCCCGGCAGGAACTTTTGATATAACGACTACGGCTACCAGCAGTTCATTCCGGTATATAATCTCCGGCGGAGGATCTTGTGGAAACGATACCAGTTTCGCCCTCGTTACGGTTGACCTCCCGGTCAATGCCGGCGTTGACGGTCAGTTCAATATTTGTGACCTGCAAAGTACAACGTCATATGCCCTCGAAACATGGATCAGCGGTTTTCAAACCGGAGGGGTTTGGTCACGGATCAGCGGCACCGGAGGCGTTTTCAATTCAACGGCGGCAACATTTACAGGGCCCTTCACACCGGGAATCAGTATTTTCCAATACCAATTACCCGGTAACGGTAGTTGTCCGGCAGACAATGCAACGGTTACGGCCACAGTAGGTGATTTTAACCCGGTTCCGGATACCGATTCGATTATTTGTAATGACCGTACAATCGATTTGAACAACATATATGATCTGCGTCCTTACATTATCATCCGTAATTGGCAATTAAACGGGCAGGACGTGGATAATTCATCTGCTGTAAGCCAGGCCGGAACGTATAATATTGTTATTACCGACGGAGGCAATTGTTTTGATACCGTCCATGTAATTATAACCAAGCTTCCACCGGTTTCTGCCAACGCGGGCCGGGATACCATAGCGGTTTATAATCAGCCACACCAATTGACCGGTTCGGGCAATGGAAGCGTGCAATGGACATGGTCTCCTGCAACGGCAGTGGTATCATCGTCGCAGGTTCCCAGGCCAGTAGTAAGGCTGACCGATCCGGAGTATCTGTTTGTTTTGCAGGTATCCAACGCAGCCGGTTGCGTGGGTACCGACAGTGTTTACATAAAAGTATTGAAAGGGCCCGCCTACTATATCCCAACAGCGTTTACCCCTAATGGTGATGGACTGAACGATGTGTTCTCCGCAATATCAGTGGGTATCAGGTCAACCGAATGGTTCCGGGTGTATAACCGGTATGGCCAGGTGATTTTCGAAACCAAAGATCCCTCCCAGGGCTGGAACGGAACCTTCAAAGGCAAACAGCAGGACCCCGGTACATTCACCTGGATGATCAGGGGTACTGGTAACAATAACCGGGTCATTGAGATGAAGGGAACGGTGGTATTGGTCAGATAAGCTCCCATCTGCCGTTTATTAAACATCCTCGCATCGGCATAATACATCCC
>RRZU012051271.1_pt1 | contig 11988 bp, 6 predicted proteins | sample 2165561 | NCBI WGS metagenome assembly RRZU01 (sample SAMN10456909, study PRJNA506462) | wastewater metagenome | isolation source: wastewater sludge | place: USA: Moscow, Idaho | reverse complement strand
GAATGTATTAAAAGGGCTGTCGTTCCCGACACAGTTTGCTGTTGACTATGCCACTTCGTACACTCCCTCTTACGACAATACGTATGCGGCATTTACCCCTACATCGTCCCATTACAACGGTAAGGATGTTCTTTGCAGTCTGGTAAAACAAAATAACGATAAAAAATCCGGTGTCCAAAATATTAGTGGAAGTGCCAATCGTCAGACAATCGCATTCTCGGGTCAGTTGAATTACACAACCTCCATTGATGATGTACATAACTTCAATGCAATGCTCATAGCCGCAGGTTATCAGCAGACCGAATCGCAAGTGTACCATCGTACCGGAAATGCTAATCTGGGATTATATTTAGGTTACAATTATTTGAAAAAATATTTTGTTGAATTCAGCGGAGCCGAAGTTCATTCGGCAAAATTGGCCAAAGGACACAGAAATGCATTTTCACCTTCGCTCACGCTGGGATGGAAATTAAGCAACGAAGACTTCCTCGCCGGAACAGCTGTGGACGACATGATGCTTAGCCTCTCAGGAAGTATCCTAAATACTGATTTGGATATCTCTGATTTTTACATGTACGAAGCCAGCTACGATCAGGCAAACGGAGCCTGGTGGGGATGGAATGACGGAGCTTCAGAGCACTCCACAAATTCAATCAAGGGAGCTAATAAAGATCTCACTTTTGTCAAGAGAAAAGAACTGTCAGCTAATTTGAAAACATCGTTGTGGAAAAGATTGATCACTGCCGATATGTCAGTCTTCGTTAATTCTACCGAAGGATTGGTGATCAGACCATCATCAGTTTTCCCGAATTATTTCTTTACCTATTATCCCGATGCTTCGTTTGTACCCTATTATAATTACAACAACGATAGCCGCAGCGGATTCGATTTTAATGTAAATGTGAATAAGCGTTTGGGTGAAGTGGATTTATCATTAGGCGTTTCAGGAACGTATTATACCACCAAAGCTACCAAACGGGACGAAAACTATCAGTATGATTACCAAAACAGAGCTGGGAAACCGATTGATGCCGTGTTTGGACTGGAAAGTATGGGATTTTTCTCAGACCTTGCCGATATTGCAAGCAGCCCGACACAGAAATTTACAGAAGTGGTTCCCGGTGATATTAAGTACAAAGATCAAAACGGTGACGGTGTAATTGATCAGAAAGATGCAGTATATCTCGGTAAAGGAGGATGGTATGGACTCCCGTTTACGATGGGTGTAAACTTCACCGCAAAATGGAAAAATCTCACATTATTTGCCCTTGGAACAGGTGGCTGGGGTGCTTATGCCATGAAAGACAACACCTATTTCTGGGTATATGGCGACAGAAAATACTCTGAAGTAGTACGTGGACGTTGGACAGAAGCAACCAAAGAAACAGCCGTTTATCCTCGTCTGACAACTCAGAGCGGAGACAATAATTTCAGAAATTCCGATTTCTGGATGTATAAAAACGATCGGTTTAGCCTGGCGAAAATCCAGTTAACGTATGATTTCCCGAAAAGTATGCTCCAGAATTCATTCATCCACGAAGTGTCGGCATACGTGAGCGGATCTAATTTATTGACCCTATCCAAAGAACGTGAAATATTGGAAATGAGCGTGGGAAGCGCTCCCCAAACACGTTTTTATAATGTAGGTTTGAAAGTAGCTTTCTAATAAATAAGTAACAAAACAGGAATAGTATTATGAATAAAATAGTAAAAATTCTGGCACTTATAACGCTGATAACACTTTCAGCATGTGAAGATGTATTCACACCTGCAATTGAAAATATTCGTGGAATAGATGCCATGTATCAGGAACCAACGTATGCGCAGGGTATCCTTGCAAATGCATACATACTTCTTCCATACAACTCCAATCCAACAAGCGATGTAGCAACCGATGATGCCGTATCAAACGACAATGCAAATACATACAGGCTTATGGCTACAGGCGCCTGGACTGCCAGTAATAATCCGGTATCGCAGTGGCAAAACAGAAGAAACGCCATTCAATATCTGAATATTTTTCTGGATAATGTAGATAAAGTGGAATGGAGTAAAGATGAGACAGTACGCAAACTGTACACCAACCGATTAAAAGGTGAAGCGTACGGTCTGAGAGCTTTGCAGCTTTATTATCTGTTGATGGCTCATGGCGGTTGGACAAGTGATGGAAAACTGATGGGAGTACCCATTCTTACAAAACCGGAATCGACCTCTTCGGATTTCAATTTGCCAAGGAATACATTCCAGGAATGCATTCAGCAGATTTTTGACGATGCGCAACAAGCTATCGAGTTGCTCCCTGTCGACTTCGGAGATGTTGCTGATGATGCTTCAATTCCGGCCAAATTCAAAGCTTTAGGTGTAACCAAATCGGGAGATTACAACCGGGTGAATGGAAATATTATGAAAGGCCGTATCACCGGGCGAATAGTAGAAGCTGTACGTTCGCAGGCTGCACTTTTGGCAGCCAGCCCCGCATACAACACCGGTACAACTGTCACCTGGGCCGACGCTGCAAATCATGCTGCCACCGTGCTCGACAGAATCAACGGAGTAAGCGGTTTGGACAAAAATGGAGCAACCTGGTACACAAATACGGCTGAAATCACTGCATTGGCTGCAGGTTCAAATCCTCCCGAAATTATCTGGAGAAGCGATAAAAGCAATTCCACAGATGGAATAGGGATAGAACTGGAAAAGAATAATTATCCACCTTCACTTTACGGTAAAGGACGGGTTAATCCAACTCAAAATCTGGTTGATGCCTTCCCGATGGCAAACGGTTACCCGATTAGTGATGCACAAAGCGGGTATTTGACAACTAACCCGTATGCAAATCGTGACCCACGCCTTACCAAATACATTCTGGTAAATGGAGGAACTCAGGGACCGGGCAGCAGCGTAATCACCACCGGAACATACGGTACAAATAATGATGCAATCAATAGAGAAGTAGGTTTGTCAACCCGTACCGGTTATTATCTGCGAAAACTTTTGCGACCCGACTGTAACCCGGACCCGAATTACAACACGGGTCAATACCACTATACCGCCCGTATTCGTTATACCGAAATTTTCCTGAACTATGCCGAAGCAGCTAATGAGGCTTTCGGACCTACAGGAAACGGAACTCATGCTTACAGTGCTTACGATGTGATTAAGGCCATTCGGGTACGTGCAGGCGTAGGGACTTCCAACGGAGATGCATACCTGGAAAGCATAAAAGGTGATAAGGAGAAAATGCGCGAGTTGATAAGAAATGAACGCCGTTTGGAACTGTGTTTTGAGAACTTCCGGTTCTGGGATTTGCGCCGCTGGAAAGTGAACATGAATGAAGCTGCTAAAGGAGTTCAGATAGACAGAAATAATGACCAGACGCTGCAATTTAAGCCATTGAATGTGGAAAACCGGGTGTACAAAGATTTCATGTATTATGGACCAATTCCTGATGATGAAACACGCAAGTGGACCAATTTATTACAAAATGCCGGTTGGTAAAAATGATAGTAACAATAAATTTAAAAATTATAATCACATGAAACGAATAAATATAGTATACATACTGGCCGCAGGACTTTTTTCGGTGTTGATTTCCTCGTGTCGAAATCAGGATATAAAATTTCCTGATTATGACTACAGTACGGTATATTTCGCTTACCAATACCCGGTAAGAACCATTGTGCTTGGCGAAGATATCTATGATACCAGCCTTGACAATCAACACAAGTGCATGATATATGCAACTATGGGAGGTGTTTATTCCAACGACCAGAAAATTGCAATTGATGTTGCTGTAGATAATACACTCACCAATAATCTGTTCTTTGCAGCAAGCAATCCCGTGCAGGCTATGCCTTCGAATTATTATCAGCTGGCATCCAATCAGATTTTGCTCGATAAAAGCCAGCAGGGAGGTGTGGAAGTACAACTTTCTGATGCATTCTTTGCCGATAAAAATTCGTTGAAAAACTCGTATGTCATACCGTTGCGGATGACAAAGGTTGTAAATGCCGACTCCATCCTCTCCGGTAAACCGAAATACAGCGGTGCTGTAAGAGGAAATACTGCCGACTGGGATGTACTTCCTAAAGATTATGTACTTTACTGTGTAAAATTCATCAATCAGTGGCACGCCAGTTACCTTCGCCGCGGGGTGGATCAAATCACGAATAACGGAACCAGTTCTACCGCCATTCGTCATAAACAATATGTGGAAATCGATGAAATCAGCAGCCTGAAAACAGCTTCACTGATGACGAATGAATTTCCCGTTTCTGTTGTGAATGCCACTGGAGATAAACAAACCTGTACCCTGCTGCTTACTTTTGACAGCAGCAATAAGATTACAGTCTCAACTACTACCGAAGGATTTACAGCAACCGGTACGGGTACTTTTGTACCCAAAGGTGAGAAAAAGAGCTGGGGCAACAAAGACCGCGATGCGATATATCTCAATTACAACATCACGTCCAGTACAGGTGTTGCGTATGCTACCAAAGACACACTGGTAGCCAAAGACCGCGGTGTAAAACTTGAAACATTCAACCCTTTGTATGTGAAGTAATTAATTAATTTAAATCAAAAGAAAAATGAAGACAGTCAATAGAATTTTGATGCTGATTACTTTCACGGTTTTCTTTGTAGCCTGTGCAGATGACACAAGACTTGATTATGCTGTAGAGAAACCGGAAAATATAGCCATAGCAGAATATTTAAATAATTACGATGTACTGAAGGCTTATGTAAACCGTACTGAAAATCCGAAATTTAAATTAGGTGCCGGTGCAAGCCTTTCGGAATATGTAAGCAAAGGCCTGGTGTATCAGTTGCTCAATAGTAATTTTGATGAAATTACAATGGGATATGAAATGAAACACGGTGCTGTCGTGCAAAATGACGGAACGTTGAAATTAGACAATGTTCAGACTTTGATTAAAACAGCACGGGAAGCCGGAACCACCGTTTACGGACATACACTGGTGTGGCACGCCAATCAGAATGCCAATTACCTGAAAGGTCTGATTGCTCCTAAAGTTATTCCCGGAAGTACCGAACCTGCCTGGGAAGTAATTGCCAAACAGGATTTTGAAACAGGCGATGCATCCAACTACGAGTATAACAACAATGCGGTCGTGTCATTCACAGCGGCAGGTGCAGGTGCTGCCGGAAAAGGACGTGCTATCAAAATTACGAATGCTGAAGTAAGAACAAATGAGTGGGACTGCCAGTTCTTCGTAAAATTTGCCCCGGCTATGAAAGCCGGCGAAAAGTACATCCTGAGAATGGATGTACGCTCCGATGGCCCAGCCACATTTGCCACACAGGCACATGTAGTACCCTATCAGTACAAACACTGGGACTTCTTTGGAAGCATATCTTCAACAAGTACGTGGTCTGAATTTGTGAAAGAAATAACTGTTTCGGCAGATGTTGCAACCACAGGAACCATTGCCTTTAACCTTGGTAAAACAGCTACGAGCTACTACTTTGACAATATCAGGCTTGAAAAATTCAATGAAAAAGGGGGAAATGTACCTGTTGACGCCGGATATGCCATGGTACTTACCAATCCTCAGACTCAAAATCCCTGGGAAGCACAGGTTGGAACCAACTTTGATGCATTGAAAAACGGCAAAAAGTACAATTTGACTTTCTGGGGCAAAGCCAACGCAAGCGCCACTCTTACTGCTGACCTTCAGACACCGTCAGGCTCTTATCCTTCAAATAGTTTGGGCTCGTTTACGCTGGGTACCAAATGGAGTGAAATAAAATTGTCAACAACAGTTACAGCTGCCGATCGCACCCGTTTCTTATTCAATTTTGGACAATACGTTGGCACCATCTACATTGACAATGTAGTGTTGGTGGAAGACGGAACGACCAATAACCTGATCGGAAACAGTGATTTTGAAATCGGAGCAGTCAGTGGCTGGAACGGAGCATGGAATGGCATTGCAAAAATAGCCATTTCAGCAGATGGAAAAGGATTTGGCGGTATGGGCTCGGGTGATATCATCATTCCGAAAACCGACGAAGAAAAACGCCAGCTCATAGACGCTGCTCTTGAAACCTGGATATCCGGTATGCTGGGAGCTACAAAGGATTATGTCAAAGCATGGGATGTGGTAAACGAACCGATGTCTGACTGGCCCGATCCAACGAAACTCAAAACCGGAATCGGCAAAACCGATATGGCTGCCGATGAATTTTACTGGCAGGATTATCTGGGTAAGGATTATGCCGTGAGAGCCATCCAGCTTGCCCGTCAGTACGGAAATCCGGATGATTTGCTGTTTATCAATGATTACGGACTGGAAGGTGCTGACCAGAAAAAATGCCTGGGATTGATCGACTATGTGAAATACGTTGAAAGCAAAGGTGTAAAAGTGGATGGTATTGGTACACAGATGCACGTTACGTTGGGTACGACTTCACTGGATGCTATAATTGCCATGTTCAAAAATCTGGCTGCTACCGGAAAAATGATTAAAATATCAGAACTCGATATGGGGATCAGACCCGAAGGTACTGCAGCAAATTTGAAAACCGAACAGGTGACACTGGAACAATCCAAAGCCATGGCTAAATTCTATCAGGATATTATCAAAGCCTACTTTGACAATGTGCCCGCTGCTCAACGCTACGGAATCACTCAATGGGCAACTACTGACAGTCCTTCAGGCTCATCCTGGAGAGCAGGCGAACCAATTGGTTTGTGGACTTCCGGCTATAACAGAAAACACACCTACGGCGGTTTCGCCAACGGTTTAGCTGGCAAAGTACTGTTCTCTCCATCAAATTAATAAACCAAATAATTCCTCTTCTTCATATTCGGAGAAGAGGAATTATTGTGTTTACTCTTTTTTTTCTTTTTGTTAGAATTCATTTCCTGCACTAATCCATAATCTTAAAGTTTTGATTTGAGAAAAAATTAAACATGAAACACCCATGTTTAACAAAAATTTTGGACACAAAAGTGAATGATTAAAAAACGCACAACAAATCATAGACGCTCAATATTCCTCCGTCAACTGACGGATTAGGGGGCTGATAAATAAATTATACATGAAATATTTTATAATTACAAGTATAATGTTACTAATCAATCTGACAATGCCTGTTCAGGCTGCAAAACCCTTGAAACCCTGGACTAAAGGAGCTTTTGAAACTCAGACGTACCGCAATGTCTTTGTTGAAATGGGTTATAAACCGGAGGCAGTCAATTCAAAACTGGATGCAATATTCAACGATCTATTCTACGGTCCGAATAAAATTTACTTTGAAGTGGCCGACAACATGGCCTATATTTCCGACATCAAAAATCACGATGTACGGACTGAAGGAATGTCGTACGGGCTGATGATAGCTGTGCAATTTGACAAAAAGGAGATGTTTGACAGGCTCTGGCGTTGGGGAAAGAAATATATGCAGCATCAGGAGGGACCGATGAAAGGCTATTTTGCCTGGAGTTGTAAAACAGACGGCACACGCAATGCGTTCGGACCGGCCTCCGACGGCGAACTGTATTATGTCACGGCTTTGATTTTTGCTTCCAATCGCTGGGGCAACGATACCGGAATTAATTACCTGGCCGAAGCGCAAAATATCCTGAATTGTTCGCAGGAAAAAACAGGCGAGTTTGGAGTTGTGCCTTTAATACATCCGAAACACAATTTAATTACCTTTGTACCGATAGGAAGAGGGGCCGATTTCACAGACCCTTCTTACCATGTTCCGGCGTTTTACGAAGTCTGGGCCCGCTGGGCAGAAGACGGACGCGCCGATTACTGGCGTGAGTGTGCCGTAAAAAGTCGCGAATACCTGCATAAATCCATCCATCCTGCAACCGGTCTAAATCCGGATTACAACAACTATGATGGAACTTTACTTAACAGCGGCAGAATTATCGGCGATGCTTTCCGCTTTGATTCCTGGCGTGTGCCGATGAATGTCGCATTGGATTATTCCTGGGTAAATGTGGATAAAAAATGGCAGCAGGCCTATGCGAATAAAATTCAGAAATTCCTGTATTCCAAAGGTTTGTACACATTCGTTGATCAGTATAACGTGGACGGAACGGATGTGAAAGAAATACTGGAAGCAGGTGAACACAAGGCGTTAAGGCACTCTTTGGGACTTGTAGCAACATCAGCTGCCGTTTCAATAGCCGCCAAAAACAAGATGAGCCGCGAGTTTGTCGACCAGCTTTGGAATGCAAAACACGAGCCCTATGAAGACGGTTATTTTGATGCGTATTACGATGGTTTGTTAAGGCTATTTGCATTTATGCATTTGAGCGGCCGGTATCAGATTATTTTTCCGGCTAAATAAAAGGTGAATAACCCCGCAGAATATTTTTTTTTGATTATTGGATGTTTCCAATATAGGATAATTATAAAAAAAACAAATGATGAAATTATTGCTCAAAAACCTGTTCTTTATTGTTTTTCTATCTGTTGGACTTGCTACTTCAGCCGTAGAGAAAGCTGAAAATCCAATTATTTTTGCAGATGTACCCGATATGTCGATGGTAAGAGTAGGAGATACCTACTACATGAGCAGCACTACCATGCACATGAGCCCGGGTGTGCCCATCATGAAATCGACCGATCTGGTGAACTGGACACTGGCAAGCTACTGCTACAATACGCTGGACGATGTGGATGCGCTCAACCTGGAAAACGGAAAAAATGCGTACGGCGCAGGCTCATGGGCAAGCTGTATCCGCTACGTAAACGGTACATTCTATGTTTCCACATTCGCTAATACCACCGGTACGACTTATATTTATTCTACCAAAGACATAGAAAAAGGACCCTGGGAAGTGAAAAAATTCAAACCTTCCTATCACGACCACACCATTTTCTTTGATGATGACGGCAAAATATACATGATATGGGGAGCGGGACGATTGCGAATGGTTGAACTGAAGGAAGATCTCACGGGCGTGAAAGAAGGCACTGAAAGAGTTCTGATTGAGAATGCAAGTGCTCCTGCCGGTAATAATATTATGCTCCAATCCGAAGGTTCTCAGTTATTTAAGGTCGGTGGAAAATACTACCTTTTCAATATTACCTGGCCCCGAAACGGAATGCGAACGGTGGTCATTCACAGAGCCGACAAAATTACAGGTCCTTACGAAGGACGTCTTGCATTGCAGGACCTGGGCGTGGCACAGGGAGGATTGATTGATACGCCGGAGGGCGTTTGGTATGCCTATTTATTCCGTGATTACGGAGCGGTAGGACGTATTCCGTATTTAGTTCCCGTGAAATGGGAAGATGGCTGGCCGGTTTTGGGAAAAGAGGGAAGAGTTCCGGTTTCACTTGACTTACCTGCAGGCAAAGGACTTATTCCGGGAATTGTTCATTCGGATAATTTCAAACGTAAAAAAAACGATCCAAAACTTCCGCTGGTATGGCAGTGGAACCACAATCCGGATAATTCGCATTGGGATGTAAACGGGAAAAAAGGCTATTTCCGGATTATTACAGGACGTGTGGATAGCGATATTCTGACGACTAAAAACATGCTTACACAGCGAACCATAGGACCAAAATGTGAAGGAGAAACCCGGATTGATGTGTCTGCAATGAAAGACGGAGATGTTGCGGGGCTCATACTTCTGCAGTCAAAATACGGATATACAGGCGTGAAATTCGAGAATGGAAAAAAATACATTGTCATGGTAAATACCGGCTCCGGCGTGCCCGTAGAAGTGGAAAGAATTCCGCTGAAAGGTCAGAAGGTCTACTTCAAAGCGGCGTGTGATTTCACATCCAAGCGAGATATAGCCGATTTTTATTACAGCCTCAATGGAAAAAAATGGAACAAAATCGGTTCTCCCCTGAAAATGGAATACACACTTTCTCACTTCATGGGATATAGGTACGGATTATTTAATTCTGCTACCAAAACGGCTGGAGGTCACGTAGATTTCGATTATTTCAACATAAATTACACGAACTAAAAATACAAATTCAACGAACATGAGAAAAATGCAATTTAACTTATTCCTTTTAAGCCTGATAGGATTAATGACCATAAATCCTTTTGCAGAAATGAAAGCGGTAAAAAAGTCAGCAATTAACAACCCCGTTTTCACCAGTTACGTTTATCAGGGTGAAGATCAGGTATATAAAAATTATCCGTTCAAATCGGATGAGTTTTACAATCCCATTTTGCAGGGATGCTATCCCGACCCGTCCATTACCCGAAAAGGGGATGATTATTTCCTGGTTACTTCCACTTTTGCCATGTTTCCCGGGGTTCCCATTTTCCATTCTACCGATTTGGTAAACTGGAAGCAAATCGGACATGTGCTCGACCGAAAATCGCAGCTGAAAGTGCAGGATACCGGTATTAGTGCCGGAATTTATGCGCCTGCCATCAAATACAATCCCATCAACGATACGTTTTACATGATTACCACGCAGTTTGCAGGTGACGTGGGCAATATGGTGGTGAAATCAAAAGATCCTTTCAAAGGCTGGAGCGAAGTTTACAAGCTGAAATTCAACGGAATAGATCCTTCTCTCTTTTTCGACGACGACGGCAAAGCCTACGTGGTGCACAACGATGCGCCCGATCCCGGGAAAGAACTGTATAACGGGCACCGCGTGATAAAAATATGGGAATATGATGTGGAAAATGATCAGGTTATTCCCGGATCTGATAAAATGATTGTTGACGGAGGCGTAGATCTTTCAAAAAAACCAATTTGGATTGAAGCTCCGCACATCTACAAAAAAAACGGCATTTATTACCTGATGTGTGCCGAAGGAGGCACCGGCGACTGGCACAGCGAAGTAATTTTCACGAGCGACAATCCGAAAGGCCCATACAAACCTGCTCCAAACAATCCTATTCTGTCGCAGCGCTATCTCAATCAAAACCGGACGAATAAAATTGACTGGGCCGGTCACGCCGACCTGGTGGAAGGTAAAGATGGAAAATATTACGGAGTTTTTCTGGCCATTCGCCCCAATGAAAAAGGAAGAGTAAATACAGGACGCGAAACATTCATCCTTCCGGTGGACTGGACAGGCGTATATCCGGTGTTTGAAAATGGACTTGTACCGATGGAACCAAAACTGAAAATGCCGAAAGGGGTAGAAAATAAAACCGGAACGGAAGGATTTTTCCCGAATGGAAATTTTACATTCACAGACAACTTTACATCGCAAAACCTCGATTATCGATGGATTGGCATGAGAGGCCCGCGCGAAGATTTTATCACCACTTCTGAGAAAGGGTTGAGTATCAAACCATTTGCTGTAGATATTAATAAAGTGGCTCCGGTTTCAGCCTTGTTCCAACGCCAGCAGCATCAGAATTTCACGGCAACAACAACCCTGAAGTTTACTCCTAAATCCGAAAAAGAACTGGCCGGTATTACATGCTACCAGAGCGAACGGTTTAATTATGTATTTGGCATTACCAAAAAGGACAAAGACTTCTACCTCCTGCTGCAGAGAACCGAAAAAGGTCAGTCAAAAATTATTGCCAGTACCATAATTGATGTCAAAAAACCGGTTCAACTGCAGGTTACAGCCAGAGGAGAGGATTACCGGTTCAATTATTCAACCGACGGTGTGAACTTTACCAATCTTGGCGGCACAGTTTCCGGCGATATTCTTTCAACCAATGTAGCCGGCGGATTTACCGGAAGCCTGATTGGACTTTATGCCACATCGGCCAACGAAGCACAGCCCTAAATGTAGTTCGCTTTTCGATGTTTCTTCGGTTAATTTTCGTATTATCAATAGTGGTTTAACTAACTTAATAAATAAAAACATGAAACATCCATGTTAAAAAATACTCTTGACACACAAGGTAATGATTAATAGCGTGTTCCATCTGTTCTTAATTTAAAAAAGGGCATAATTAAATAACGCATAAAAAATGACAGACGCTCAATATTCCTCCGTCAGCTGACGGATTAGGGGGCAGATGTAAAAATTACAATCACATGAAAAAATTTATTTC
>RRZU010208927.1_pt1 | contig 11989 bp, 8 predicted proteins | sample 2165561 | NCBI WGS metagenome assembly RRZU01 (sample SAMN10456909, study PRJNA506462) | wastewater metagenome | isolation source: wastewater sludge | place: USA: Moscow, Idaho | reverse complement strand
TAACTCATCATCACGTTCGTAATTTTTAAGCAAATTAAGGGATGGTGATGCTCCAAATTCGGTTAATAATCTCAAATCATTTATGATAATTTCTCTTGCAAGCTCACCATTGTCTGTGAGTATTAGATTTTCTAAATCTTCAAAAGAAACTTCTGTGATGTTGTCTTTCAATTCAAGTTTGGAAACAATTTCACCAAAATCTCCAACCAAATTTCTTTGCCAGCAGATAGCATTGTTGTCACCTTGGAACTCCCTATTTATTAGTTCCTTAAAAGAGGAAACTGTTTTGATTTGATGATGGTCAGAAATTGTCTCAGACATATTAATACGTTATAAACTAGACAGATAACTATAAACTCAGAATAATACCATTTTCTTTCAGTTGCTGAACCGGTTTGGAAAACCAGAACAGTTCAAAGTCTTCAAAATCCTTTTCATACAGATCCTTGAGTTGCTGAAGTGTCAGTTTCTTAGAATTTTTTATGCTGTATGAGCTGATGATCTCAAGAAGCCACTGTGCTATATTTTGATCCAGTTCAATTTTTATAATATTGGTTTTGAGATGGAAAGTGAGCTGTGTCAGTTTCCAGGAATTCCCTTTTTTGGTTTTGATGATATGATTTAGCAGAGCTTTATTTTCGGTAAAAATCACTTTTGAATTGGCTTTGAAACTGAATTCTTCTTCGTCCAAAAGACAATCATGAATATAATCGGGGTGAATGGTTGTTTTCGGGATTTTGAAATCAAACCACTCCTGCAACGGCAGATCGAAGTTGATACCATGCATATAGTTGAAAAGTGATTTCTTCAGACCAAAAGCAAATTTTCCGTGGTCAATGCCGGTTTTATCAATAAAATCTACATCATTATTCGCAAACTGAATCTCCTGCAAAACAGGCGTCACGCCAAACTCCTGTGGATTTTGTCCCACTGGAGAATGCGCCGTCATTGCAAACTGATGCCAGAAGCCGCTTTGCAAAACGCCCATCTCAAACAGTTGCCGAACCATCTCAAGAGAGTCCACCGTTTCCTGAACAGTCTGGGTCGGGTAGCCGTACATTAGATAAGCGTGAACCATAATTCCCGCCTCGGTAAAATGCCGTGTAACTCTCGCTACCTGTTCCACAGAAACACCTTTGTCAATGAGTTTCAGAAGACGGTCGCTGGCAACTTCCAGTCCACCAGAAACGGCGATGCAGCCAGAGAGTTTCAGCAGGAAACATAGATCCCGGGTAAAGCTTTTTTCGAAACGGATATTCGTCCACCAGGTTACTACCAGATTTCTCCTAAGAATCTCGAGAGCGACTTCCCTCATCAGAGCCGGCGGTGCGGCTTCGTCCACAAAGTGAAAGCCGGTTTCTCCGGTCTGCTGAATCAATTCTTCCATTCTGTCCACCAAAATTTTGGCAGAAATCGGTTCATAGATTTTAATATAATCCAGCGAAATATCACAGAAAGTACATTTGCCCCAGTAGCAACCGTGTGCCATTGTGAGCTTGTTCCAGCGCCCATCACTCCATAGGCTGTGCATTGGGTTCGCCACTTCTATCACCGAAATATACTGATCAAGTTTTAAGTCGGAATAATCTGGTGTCCCGATTTCCGATTGTTTATAATCGTGCCTTTTAGAATTGTTTTTATAAGTTACGTTGCCATTTTCCAGCAGGAAAGTTCTTTTAAATTCTGCGTCATCATTAGCTTGTTTTTGGAGGCTACGGGTTATAACTAATTCCAAAGGTAATTCGCCATCATCCAGAGTAATAAAGTCAAAGAATTCAAAAACCCGGGCATCTTTTAAATCCCGAAGTTCCGTGTTTGGGAAGCCTCCGCCCATCGCTGTTTCTACGTGTGGATAATGTTTTTTTATAAACTTTGCGCACCGGAAAGCAGAGTATAAATTACCTGGAAAAGGCACCGAAAAGCAAACCAGTTTTGGCTGGACAATATCTAATTTTTCTTTTAGAATTTTTAAGGTGATATGATCGGTAAATGTTTCCGCGGCATTGATTTTAGAATACAGTTCGTCAAAGGAATTGGCACTTTTTCCCAGCCGCTCTGCATACCTGCTGAATCCAAAGTCCGCATCAATATTTTCCACGATATAATCCGAAAGATCTTCCAGATAAAGTGTTGCAAGATGCTTAGCCTTGTCCTGCATTCCCATATTCCCGAAAGCAAAGTCCAGATCATCCAACTGATTGAAGCGTGACGCTTCCGGAAGGAAGTTCATAGAACAGATCTGCCTGGCCAATGTTGGGTTTTGATTCTGAAGAAACATTAGCACCTGATCCACTGTATAGATATAATCTTCTCTCAGCGCCCATATTCTCTCAGAGTTTTCGGAAAAATGCTGATGGTCTATGTTTGCATTAAAGACCTTTCGCAGTCCATCGGAACAAAATAATTCCAGAATCACCTCAATTCCGAGATCCATCTGGAAGCTGGAAAACTGTTTGGTATTCAGAAAACCTTTGATGTAAGCTGTTGCTGGATATGGTGTGTTGAGCTGGGTAAATGGCGGCGTTATGAGCAGGAGATCTTTCAAAAATGATATTTTATGCAAAGTTACGTTTTTACTACTTTTCCGCTCAAGCAATTACTTTTTTTGAAAAAAAAATAATAATTATCAACTTTAGAATGGTTTTTGATTAGTGAGATTTTCTTGTAATCGAAAGAAATGTGTTTTCTAAATATTATTCTGTTTGATTATAACTCAAAAATATAGTTTATCGAAAAATTGTAAGTATTTTTGATCGTTTAAGAATCTTAAAATTATAAAAACAGTACAGTCTAAAAATCTATGGTTTTAATTGTCGATGATAACCAGAACAATATCTATTCTTTAAAGAAATTATTAGAGTCTAATAATTTTCAGGTTGATACTGCAGATTCCGGTGATAAAGCTTTGGTAAAAGCGCTTAAAAATACCTATTCGCTAATTATTCTTGACGTCCAGATGCCAGATATGGATGGCTTCGAAGTTGCGGAAACTCTTTCTGGCTATAGCAAAACAAAGGATATTCCTATTGTTTTTTTATCCGCTGTAAATACCGAAAAAAGATTCATAACCAAAGGTTATAAATCAGGTGGTATAGATTATGTCACCAAACCGATTGATCCTGATATTCTGCTGCTGAAAGTAAAAACTTTTTATAACCTTCAGGAAAATAACCTTGCACTCAAAAAGAACCAGCAAAATCTGGAAATGGAAGTGAAAGGGAGACGTGAATCTCAGGCTACGATGAAATCTCAGATTGATCATTTTCATCTAATGCTTCAGGCATTGCCTCAAATTGCTTTTACTCTAAATGAAAATGCAGAAGTTGATTTCGTCAATTGTAAGTGGTATGAGTATTCCGAATCCACACAGCAGTTCCCAGAAACACATCCTGAAGATAAGAATATCAGAACAGAATTCGAAGAATGTAGAAAAAGTGGAAAAGCTCTTGAACTTGAAATCAGAATAAAAAATATCGATACAAACGTTTACCGATATCACCTGCTGAGGATATCACCTGTTTTTGAAGGAGATTCTGTAAAAAACTGGGTCGGAACTTTTACGGATATTGATGATCAGAAAAGGATAGAGCAGGAAAAAGATGATTTTCTAAGTATTGCCAGCCACGAGCTGAAAACGCCACTTACAAGCATTAAAGCATATACACAGCTGCTGGAAAGGAAACTAAAGCAAAATGAGGAAAACTCCGACTTGGTTTATGTGAAAAAAACGCTGGAACAGATTGAAAAGCTTAACAGTCTTATAACCGATTTGCTCGATGTCTCGAAAATTGAAAACGGAAAACTGAAAATCAATAAAAAACCTGAAAATTTGGAATTGGTAATTCAGAATGCCATAGAAACTATTATTCATACCAACAGCACAGATGTTAAGATCGAAAGACACGGTATGCAGCCGGACTTTGTCATAGCTTTTGATAAAATCAGGATAGAGCAGGTTCTAATTAATTTTCTAAGTAATGCGATCAAGTATTCTCCACAAAATAATCAGATCATTGTAACCACCTTCTGGGATGAAAAGGAAGTTCGGATAAGTGTAACGGATTTTGGAATAGGAATTCCGGACTTTAAGCAGGAATATGTCTTCCATAAGTTTTACCGTGTGGAAGAATCTTCTTTGCAATTTCAAGGAATGGGAATAGGTCTTTATATCTGTTCGGAAATCATCAAGCAGCATCACGGAAGCATAGGTGTATCCAGCGAGATAGGAGAAGGTTCTACATTTTATTTTACATTGCCAATAAACTAATTTTTTATGCCAAAGAAAATTATAAGAAATCTACAGGTAGGCGTCGGATTTTCACTATTGGTACTTATTGCAAGTTCAGTAGCTTCCTATCTCAGTATTCAGAATCAGTTGGAAAACCGGGAAAAACTCTCGGCAAGCCGCAGATCCATAACAGCTGTGAAGGATGTTTTGGTAGCACTTCTGGATGCAGAGACAGGAAACAGAGGCTATCAGCTTACAGGTAGAGAAAGCTTTTTGCAACCATTCAATAAAAGTTTAGAGGAGCTCCCAAAGGCTATTGAAAGAGCAAAAGCTCTTAATATTGACAATAAAAATCAGCTGGATCGTCTGGATAAGTTGGAACAAAATGTCAAAGACAATATTGATAATATTAAAATTTTTGTCGAAAACAGAAGAAAAGGCATTGTGATGACTCAGCAACAGTTCCTAATGAGCAAATCTTATATGGACCGTTGCAGAATGATAGTCAATGATTTTGTACGAAATGAAGAAAAAAACCTTGAAATCAGAAACAAAGATCTCACAAAATCTTCTAACACTACTGTTTTATTCATCATACTTTCAGCAATTGCGGCTGTTATTGTGACTGCTTTCTTTTATGCAAAGATGCGAGCGGATCTTATCAGAAGAGATAAGCTGGAAAAAGAACTGAAAGCTAAAGATTTGGAGATTACAAGACGTGTGAACGCCATCAAGGAAATTGCGAATAAAGTAGCCAGCGGAGATTACAGTCAGAAAGCGACAGACAATTCTCAGGACGACTTAGGTGATCTGGTGGAATCGCTTAATCATATGACAGATTCTCTTAAAAAATCTTTTGACAAAATCAATGATAGTGAATGGCGACAAACTGGACTTGTTTTGCTCAATGAGTCATTGGTAGGTAACAAGTCTTTAAAGGATGTGAGCAATGAGTCGCTGAAACATTTCATAGAGTATACAAACTGCATCAACGGAGCTTTATATTTAAATGATGATGGAAGACTCAAACTGAAAGCAGCTTACGGGCTGGAAGACAGAATGAAAAAAATCTTTGACTCCGGTGAAGGAATGGTGGGACAGGTTTTTCTGGAGAAAAAAATTAAAGTTTTTAATAATATTAATGATTCTGATTTTGCAGTTTCTTTTGCAAGCAGCAAGGTTCAGGTAAACAGTATTTTGTTACTTCCTATCGTATCCGGCGACCATAATTTTGGTGTTATTGAACTGAGCTCTACTGAGAATTTCAGTGATCAAAAATTAGAATACTTTGCTGAAGGTAGCAGAAATATTGCTGTCGCAATTGGCGCTGCAAAAGGTAGAGAACAAGAACAACGATTGCTAGAAGAAACTCAGACTCAGTCAGAGGAATTGATGGTCCAGCATTCCGAACTCGAAAATCTGAATACGGAACTGGAAGCACAGACTCAAAAATTGCAGGCTTCTGAGGAAGAATTGAAAGTACAGCAGGAAGAGCTTATGCAGACCAATGCAGAGCTGGAAGAGCGATCCAAGTTATTGGAAGAAAAAAATATGCTGATAGCAGAAAGAAATGCCGAGATACAGCGTAAGGTAGAAGAGCTGGCGCTTAGCACCAAATATAAATCGGAGTTTCTAGCGAATATGTCACACGAACTCCGAACCCCGCTCAATTCTATTTTACTACTTTCTAGGCTAATGGCAGAAAATCCAGATGAAAACCTGAATGAAGAGCAAGTGGAGTCTGCAAAAGTAATCCAAAGTTCTGGAACAAGTCTCCTTACTTTGATAGATGAAATTCTGGATCTGGCGAAAATCGAATCAGGTAAAATGACACTGGAGCATCAGACCATTATGCTGAATGATGTGGTAAAAGATTTGAAAAATCTGTTTGATCCTATTCTTAAGCAAAAATCTTTACAATTTAATATCATTATCGATGAAGATGTAAACAAGAGTATTGAGACAGATCGTCTGCGCCTGGATCAGGTATTGAGAAACCTGCTTTCTAACGCAGCAAAATTTACATCAAAAGGCAGCATTACCCTTCATATAAAAAATGACCCAAAACAAAAGGATTTCGTCATATTTTCTGTGAAAGATACCGGAATTGGTATCCCAGCAGACAAACAAAAAGTAATATTCGAGGCGTTCCAACAGGCAGATGGATCTACCAGAAGAAAATTCGGAGGAACAGGTCTCGGACTTTCTATTAGCAGGGAAATTGCAAGATTACTCGGCGGTGAACTGACATTATCAAGTAAAGAAAATGAAGGAAGTGATTTTAGCCTGATAATTCCTGTGATCAAAAAAGATGATATCGAGATTACAGAAACAGACCAGAATAAAGTAGAAACGATCAAAGATGATGCAGAGATTATACATAATATTCTCTCTGATAATATTATATCTTCAAAATCACTGAAAATCCCAGATGATGTAGATGATGACAGAGAAGCAATCAAAGAAGGCGATAAGGTCATACTGATTGTAGAAGACGATACCAATTTTGCAAAAGCATTGCTAAAATATTCCAGGCTTCAGGATTATAAAGGAGTCGTGGTTGTAAGAGGAGATCTTGCGTTGTCTGCTGCTATGCAATACCATCCTTCCGCAATACTTCTTGATATACAGTTACCTGTAAAAGATGGTTGGCAGGTGATGGATGAGCTGAAATCTACCACAGCTACCAGACATATTCCTGTTCATATGATGTCTTCGTTAAAAGCTAAACAAGAGAGCTTAATGAAAGGAGCGGTTGATTTTATTAATAAACCTGTTGCGATGGAAGAAATGAATAAGGTATTCAGAAAGATTGAAGAAACCATTAGGAAATCTTCTCAGAAAGTTCTGATTGTGGAGGAAAATGCGAGGCATGCATCTGCATTGTCTTACTTCCTTAGCAGTTACGATATCGGACTTTCTGTGGAGAATAATGTCGAAGACAGCGTAAAAGCATTATATTCAGATAAAGTAGATTGCGTCATTCTAGATATCGCAGCATTCCGTGGAAAAGAGTATGAGATCGTAGAATCCATCAAAAGCAATGAAGGTCTTGAAAATCTTCCGATAATCATTTTCACAGAACATAGTTTATCCACATCAGAAGAATTAAAAATAAAGCAATATGCAGATTCTATTGTTGTGAAAACAGCACATTCTTATCAGAGAATTCTGGATGAAGTGGGACTATTTCTCCACCTGGTCGCAGAAAAAAATAATACCGAGGAAACCAAAAGTAAAACTTTAGGATCTCTAACAGAGGTGTTAAGTGGTAAGAAAGTTCTTATAACTGATGATGATGCACGCAACATCTTTTCACTCACCAAAGCCCTGGAAAAATATAAGGTCGAAGTCATCTTGGCAATGGATGGTAAACAGGCATTGGAGCAGATCGATAAAAATCCTGATATTGATGTGGTTCTTATGGATATGATGATGCCGGAAATGGATGGTTATGAGACCATCAGAGAAATAAGAAAAATGCCAAAATATAAAAGACTTCCGATTATTGCTGTTACTGCAAAATCGATGATAGGAGATAGGGATAAATGCATCACTGCAGGCGCTTCAGATTATATTTCAAAGCCTGTGGATATAGATCAGTTGCTGTCATTATTACGAGTCTGGCTATACGAAAGTTAATATGAAGAAAAAAATACTGATCGTAGATGACGATCCCAGAAATATATTTGCTCTAAAGCTAACATTAAAATCAAAAGGTTATGATGTTAGAAGTTCCTTGTCTGGAGACGAAGCCATTACAATGTTAAAGGATGAACCGGATATAAAAGTCATATTAATGGATATGATGATGCCTGATATGGATGGATATCAAACAATGAAAAATATCCGGAAAACAGAACCAATCAATAATAGCATAATTATTGCCGTGACTGCGCAAGCCATGCCGGAAGACCGTGAAAAATGTTTGGAAGCAGGAGCAGATGATTATGTTACAAAACCAATTAATGTTGATACTCTTTTAAATACCATTGAAAAATTATCATAATGATAGAACCCGAAATTGTAAAAGATGAAGAGTTAGAATATCTGATAAAAGATGTTTATGATTTGTATGGCTATGACTTTTCGCTATACAGCCGGGCATCTTTCAAAAGGCGTGTTAATAGAATTTGCCTGATAGATAAGTTTACGAGCTTTGCAGAACTGAGATATACACTTATTAACGAACCAAATTATCTGAAGCGCTTTATAGAAGAAGTAACAGTCAATGTGACAGAGATGTTCAGAGATCCATATTTCTTTAAAGAACTAAGAGAAAATATACTTCCGCAACTAGGAACCTATCCACTTATAAGAATATGGATTGCGGGATGTTCTACTGGCGAAGAAGCGTATTCTGTGGCAATACTTCTGAAAGAGGCAGGGCTATATCATAAATCTTTAATTTATGCGACAGACATTAATCCTTCGGTTTTAGAAACTGCGCGGGCTGGTGTCTTTCCGATCAGTCAGATGAAGACTTATTCTGAAAATTATATTTTATCTGGAGGCAAAAAAGACTTTTCGGATTATTATACGGCAAATTACGACAGTGCAAGATTCGACAGTAGTCTGAAAGAAAAAATGATTCTTTCTACCCATAATCTGGTGTCTGACAGCTCATTTAACAGCTTTCAGCTTATTGTCTGCAGGAATGTACTAATTTATTTTGATAAGCCTTTGCAGGAACGGGTGTTCAAATTGTTTGATGACAGTTTGGAAAATCTGGGGTATCTTGCGCTTGGATCAAAAGAAACATTAAGGTTTTCTAACTTGGCAACCATCTACCAGCAGATCGATGATCAGAAAATCTGGAAAAAAACGACACAGAACTAAAGATGCAAAAGATACGGACAGAATTGGTGATTATCGGCGGATCTGCAGGCAGCCTGCAGGTGATACTCGATCTTGTTCGCGGTTTGGAAAGGAAGTTAGATTTTCCCATTGTCCTTGTCATCCATAGAAAAGCACAGTCTACAAGTATATTGCAGTCATTACTTCAGCAATTTACAGATAAGCAGGTAATTGAAATAGAAGATAAAACGGAAATAGAAAATGATAAAATATATATTGCCCCCGCAGATTATCATCTACTATTTGATTCGAAGACCAATCTTTCATTGGACAGGTCAGAAAAGCATCATTTTTCTAGACCTTCTATAGACATTTCTTTTGTATCGGCATCACAGGTTTACAAAGAAAATCTTTTAGCCATTTTATTATCCGGTGCCAATGCGGACGGCATATACGGATTGAAATATATAAAAAACAATAACGGAAAAATCTGGATTCAGGATCCTGAAACAGCTGAAGTAGATTATATGCCAAGACACGCAAAAGAGCAGGTGGCCTATGATCTTCTTATTAATCCGGAAAAACTGTGCATTAATATTAATCAATTAAATATATAAGAATCAAATTAAGATTATGGATAAGAAAAAGATATTGATTTTTGATGATGATACTACTTTGCTGGAGCTCATCTCAATAATTTTCAAGGATGGCGGTTATGAGGTAGATATCTCCCAGACGTCTCACAACATTTTGGAAAAAGTTTCCGAGTTTCATCCTGATATTATTCTGATGGACAACTGGATCCCGAATATTGGCGGAATTGAAGCTACCAAACTTCTTAAGAGCAATGAACAGTTTCGGAATATTCCCGTGATCTATGTAACTGCCAATAATGATATAGAATCTCTTGCAGAAAGTGCAAAAGCAGATGATTATGTTGCCAAGCCATTTGATCTGGAAGAACTTGAAAACAAAGTGGCAAAATATATCAAATAATAGTGTAGCCTCACCAGGAATCGAACCTGGATCTAAAGTTTAGGAAACTTCTATTCTATCCGTTGAACTATGAGGCCTTGGAAAGAGTTATCAAAAATAATTAATTTTCATAGGTCTCAAAAGTTCCGTCATCATAAAAAAACACAATTCTTCTGATTTTTTTTGGATCGGAATCTTGTTTTTTTGGAAAATTCTCTAATGGCTGAGAATCGTTTATTTTATTTCTTTCTGATGTTTGTACGCTAATATCGGATTCTCGCGTCACTGTTTTTGTAACATCATCTTCGGTTTCCGTATGGCCGAACTGCTCATCATTGATTAGTGAGAAGAGATCAGGCAACGATTTTTTTACTGGCTTGTCATCTTCTTTAGAATTTTGATTGTCATCAATTTTAGCTTCTTCTTTACCAATCAACATTTCACCGGTTCCTGTAATCAGCCAATCCCATTCGATATCAGGAAATTTAGATTTTATTTTTGTTATAAAGTCGAGAGACGGTTTGTTTCTTCCCGAGATGATATGAGAGATGCTTGAGCGTTGCACTCCAATCTCTTCAGCAAATTCAGCTGGAGACAGTTCCGAAAACTCTATTACTTTTGTAATTCTATCATTAAATTCCATTTCACAAATGTAAAAATAATTTTTTAAAGCAAAGTTACATTTGTAATTAGGGTAGGTTTACTTCTGTAAACATCTTGTTAGTAACATACATTACTCTATAAGTCATTGTTTTACAGGTCATATTTATATTTACTGTGGAAAACTGTATGGGAATTTACACTTATCAACAAATGAATATTAAAGCTTGTGGGAAACGCGCATTTGTGGATAAATCCAAAAATGGGGATCATAAGTTTATAAAAAAAGCTACTCAATGAGTAGCTGGATTACTATGTAAATGTGAAAGTAAAAGTTATTTTAATGGGCTTTCTTATGCCCCTTTCCAGGGAAGAGTAGGGAAGTTCCAATGCTAAGAAGCAATATGGACATTATTACAATAAGGGAATGCGAAGTTCCAAAACCGATAAGTTCCAGATAATGATGGAACACCATTTTAAGACCAATAAATGCTAATAAAGCAGCAAGACCTATCTTTAGAAATCTGAATTTATCAACAATTCCAGCCAGCAAAAAGAACATAGATCTTAGTCCTATAATGGCAAAAATATTAGAAAAGAACACAATATAAGGATCTTTAGTTATAGAAAAAATAGCAGGAATACTATCTACCGCAAAGATAAGATCTGTAGCTTCTACGATAATGAGAACCAGGAATAACGGAGTCATTTTTTTTACACCGTCTATAATAACAAAGAACTTATTACCTACAAACTGGTTATGAACCTTGAAGTGTTTTTGTGCAAACTTGACAATTGGATGATGTTGAGGATCAATTTCTTCATCCTTATTACGATCTATAAACATCTTTATGCCTGTATATATAAGGAATGCGCCAAAAAGGTACATTATCCATTCAAACTTCTGAATGAGTGCTGCACCAATAAATATAAACAGAAAACGCATCACAATGGCTCCAAAAATTCCCCAGAACAAGACTCTGTGGTAATTTCTCGGCGCCACACCAAATCCGCTAAATACTAATAAGATCACAAATATATTGTCTACAGACAACGCATATTCCACAAGGTAGCCTGTTAAAAATTCCAAGCCGAGGTTCTTGTCATATAATAATAATGAATGTTCGAAATTTGATGGGTTTATCTGAATTGGATGTTTATGTTTAGCAACAATTTCCTGCAGCCTTTCAATACTATCAATATTATGAATCAGATGACCGTAATAGGTGAGTAAGACATAAAAACCCATAGGAAGAAGAACAATAAAAAAACTCATCAGCCCGGCTTGCTTTAGAGACACTGGTCCGTCTTTTTTACTAAATAGTCCCAAATCCAATAAGAGGATAATTAGAATAAAAACCAGGAATCCGGAAAGAAACAAAATTTCGT
>RRZU010081965.1_pt1 | contig 11989 bp, 12 predicted proteins | sample 2165561 | NCBI WGS metagenome assembly RRZU01 (sample SAMN10456909, study PRJNA506462) | wastewater metagenome | isolation source: wastewater sludge | place: USA: Moscow, Idaho | reverse complement strand
GGGCCGACGATCTATCTCGCATGACTTATTTGACATTCGGGCAGGGTGTCAGACAATGAAGCACCGATTGGAAATCTTCCGCGCCTGCGGATCGAGTTTAGAGTGAAGACGCTTCCGCCCAGAAAACACCGCCGCTCCTTGTTTTTGCCATGCTTCGTGGGTGCCATGGCGTTTTCGCTTGCCGGGCCACTCAGCGCCGAAACGATGACCTTCCTGATGCAGCCCTTTCCCCCGATGATCCGGGACGACAATGGCGTTGCGCGCGGCCCGATGCCGGAGATGATGCACAAGCTCTGCGCGGCGATGAAGGTCGACTGCATCCTGAAATTCAATCCGTGGCGTCGGGCGCTGCAGGCGGGCGAAGTGGGCGAGGTCGACGGGCTGCTCGGCCTGGTCCGGCTGCCGGAGCGCGAGAGCAAGTTCTACCTCTCGCCGCCTTTGATACAGGGCAGTTATGCGGTCTTTGCGCGGCGCAAGCAGGCCGGGCTTTACCGCACCTCGAGCGATCTGGCCGGGCATACCATCGGCGTCTATGGGCCTTCGGGCACCGAGTTGGTGGCGCACCGTGCCGCCGAGGCCGTGCAGCCCCGGGCTGCGGTGATCCGCGAAATCAGCAACGAGACCGCGCTCAAGAAATTGCGTGGCGGGCGTTACGGTGAGTTCGGCGTCGCCATTGTCAATCGCGACCTGGGTAACGCGATGCTGACGCAGTTGCAGATCGATGACGTGGTGCCCACCATCGATCTGGAAAAAGCGTATTACGTGATTGGCCTGTCAAAACAGAAATATACGCCCGAGCAGGCGGAAAAAATGTTCGCCACCCTGCAGCAGTTGATACGCAGCGGCGCCCTGAGGGGCATCGCTGAAAACTACGGGATGAAGGCGGCATTCTAGGTGGATAGTGCGCCCCGGAAGCCCTGAGGGACGGAGGCGGCAAGACCGGAATCGCGTTAGTGGAGATCGCATGCAACGGTGACGGAAAAATGCGGTCTATTCAGCTGAAGGGTCTTTCGGCCCGTCTGATTTTCGCGATTTGCGGTTTTTGAGAGGTTTGCATGGAGAGTAAGCGTCCCGTCGTCGTCATCGTTGGCGCGGGTTTTGGAGGTCTGGCTGCCGTTCGGGCGCTGGAGAAGGAAGCGGTCGATATCGTTCTCGTCGATCAGCACAATCATCATCTGTTTCAACCTTTGCTCTATCAGGTGGCGACCGCCTGGCTGTCGCCGGCGGACATCGCGGCGCCGGTGCGCAACGTGTTTTCGCGCCAGAAGAACCTGTCGGTGGTGCTCGGCAAGGTGGTCGCAGTCGATGCCGGGGGCAACAACCTGACCATCGACAACGGCATGCACGTCTACGAGCAGGCCTACGATTACCTGGTGCTGGCCACCGGCGCCCGCCACGATTACTTTGGCAACGACCAGTGGGAGGCCTTCGCGCCGGGCCTGAAAACGCTCGACGATGCGATCGGCATCCGCGAGCGCCTGCTCATGGCCTTCGAGCGCGCCGAGATGGCGACCGACCCCGAGGAGCGCGATGCGCACCTGACCATCGTCATCGTCGGCGCCGGGGCGACCGGCGTCGAGATGGCCGGCTCCATCGTCGAGCTGGCGCGCGCGGCGCTGGTCAAGGATTTCCGTCGCATCGACCCGCGTCAGGCGCACGTGCTGCTGGTCGAGGCCGGGCCGCGCGTGCTGCCGGCCTTCCCCGAGCACCTTTCGGTGGCTGCCAAGCGTTCGCTGGAGAAGCTCGGCGTGCAGGTGAAGGTCAATTCGCGAGTGACCAAGTGCGAGGCCGGAAGCGTCACCATCGGCGACCGGCGCGTGCCGGCCGAGACGGTGATCTGGGCCGCCGGGGTCAAGGCTTCGCCGGCCGCGGCCTGGCTCGGCGCCGAGGCCGACCGGGCCGGTCGGGTCAAGGTCGAGCCCGATTACAGCGTCCCCGGACATGGCAACGTGTTTGTGATCGGCGATACGGCTTCGCTCGTCGATGCTGACGAGCGCCTGGTGCCGGGCGTGGCGCCCGCCGCCAAGCAGGCCGGGCACTACGTGGGCGGGGTGATTCGCGCGGCGCTTGCTGGCCGCTCCAAACCTGCGCCCTTCCGCTACCGCGATCCGGGCAACATGGCGACCATCGGGCGCCATGCCGGTGTTGCCGATTTCGGCTGGGTGTCGCTGCGCGGGCGGGTGGCCTGGTGGCTGTGGGGCATCGTGCACATCTACTTCCTGATCGACTTCCGTAGCCGGCTCACGGTATCGATCAACTGGCTGTGGTCCTTCCTCACCTTCAAGCGCGGCGCGCGCCTGATCACCAGCGAACAGCAGAGCGCGACGCGCGAGTAAGCGGGGATTGGCCAGGCAGGCCTAACCGGACCGGTTGATTCCGGTTAGGCGCAAGTTTGAGTGTCGTTTTTGGCCCCGTTGGCTTGAGTGGGCTTAGCGGGCGGCATCGCTTGTGGTGTCGCGCCGGCGCACAGATGTTGTTGGCTCCACTCCATCATCGACACCAGGAGGGGAATGAAGCTTCTTCCCCTTTCCGTCAGTGTGTATTCGACCTTGGGCGGAATTTCCTGATAGACGGTTCGGGAAACAAAACCGTCGTCCTCAAGTTCGCGCAGCTGTTTGGTCAGTGTCGATTGGGTGATTTCACCGATCTGACGGCGAAGTTCGCCAAAGCGGCGGACTTTGAAACTGGCGATGTACCAGAGAATGAGAATTTTCCATTTGCCGTTCAGGACGGACTGGAGGGTGCGCATCGAAACGCACTGGCTTTCCGGGCTGTATTGAAATTTGCTGCCGAGTTGGATGGTCATTGCTTCAGATCCTTTGGGTGCCGCAAGCGTAACGCAGGCGTGAATCAAAGGCAATCCACTGTCAAAAAGAGTACCTGGTATCTTTTTAAATACTGGTTTCATTTTGCGGATTAATTCCAGTAAATGACCGTACTTGTGCAAATCGATTTGCGTAAATAGACTCGAAATAAGGGTTGCGTCTGGTGAATTCCAGGATGCCCGGTTGTTTTTTGATTCTATCGTGAGGATGATTTGCTATGAAATTGAGAATGTCGGTCGTGGCCGGTTTGATCGCAGAAGAAACGCGGCGCATGAGACCGCTTGAAACGCAAAGGCTTTGCGCAGACCTTTACGTGATCCAGGATGGCTTTGCCAATGTTTTCCTGGTCAACACCGGCGATGGCTTCATCGCCATCGATGCCGGAATCAACCCCCAGAATATCGCGCGGGAGATGAAAATCCTTGGGATCGAGCCTTCGGCCGTGAAGGCGGTCTTGATCACGCACTCGGACATCGATCACGTTTATGGACTCGGGGCCTTTCCCGCGGCTGAAGTCTTCCTGCCGGAGGCTGAGCTGCAGATGCTCGGCAAGTACCGGATATCGATGTCGGAGCAGGCTTGGGCGGACGCCTGCGTCCGCTACGCGGACTTTGTTCCTGCGGCCGGAGAAAACCTGTTCGGCGAGGCCGAGTTCTGGCCGGAAGACGACTGCGAGGTCGTCGAGACCGCGCAGGGAAAAACCATTTCCTTCCTGAAAAACCGGATCGCTTCGAGCTATCAGCTGGTGCGCGACGGAGGGCGGCTGGATTTTTCCGGAACGAAGGTCGATGTGGCGCTGATCGCGGGGCATACCCAGGGTTTGACGAGTTATATCGTCAATGACAAATACGCTTTCGTCGGCGATGCCTTGAGTCTGCTAGAAGGGCGTGTGGAGCCGTTCAATCATTTTCTCAATCGCGACGAAGCGCAACACAGAACAAGCATCAGCAAGCTCCGGGATATGAGTGGGTTCAAGTATTTGCTGACCCAGCATTACGGTTATACGGCTGAAATCGACCAGGCTTTTTCGAACTGGAGTGCGTGAAATGGCGAGTTCCGATAAAAATGGAATCGCGCTGGGGACACTGGCGCTGATCAATCTTTTGTGCGCGCTTTTTCATGCGGTTTTTCAAATTGATCTGCTGGCCGCCGAGGGGATTTATCGAGAATTTCTGTTGACTGAGAATCTCGTGGTGACTTTCATCTTCGCCTATTTTGGCTTGGTTTTGCGTTATGGGCGGCCCGAAGAAAAAATCGTCCTGGCGAAGATGAACATCCTGTTCTGGGCGGCGCTCGTCGTTTTCGTGCTGCTGGTGCGCCCACCGGTGACCACGCTCAGCCTCGTGGCCGCTGTTCTCTTCCTGCCCCAGTATTTTTATCTGCTGTTTCTGGGGAGCGTTGCGCTGGTGCTGAGCGTTCTCGTTTATCGACGGGGGCGAGGCAAGACGGGGCTTGCGACCTGATCTCCGGTGGCGGGCGTCGTGGGCGTCCGCTGCCGGATGAGTGGTGGCGATGCTCAGGCGTTTGGCGACCAGATCCCGAGTTCGCCGAGCTGCTTTCTCGCCGCCGCGGCCCAGCCGCGATTGGCGGCGGGGCTGGCGGGGCTGGGGTGAAGGATGCGCCCGAAGCGCACCGGCGTGCCGGCGAGCGCCTCCCGGGCACGGCCTTCGGCGAAGGCGCCGATGCCGACCACCCATTCGGCTTGAACGGCGGCGACGAGTTCGCGCAGGTGTTCGTCGCAGGCCGCGTAGAGCGGTGCGGCTTCGTGTGCCGGAAGCTTGTCCGGCGTCAGGTTGCGGCCGTGGTCGAAGAAGGCGAGCGGACAGTAGTTGGCGACGAAGTGCTCGGCGAAGAAGGCGTCGGCACTTTCGAATTCCTCGGCGAAGAGGCCCCACAGGCGGCGACCGGAGACTTCCGAGCGGGTGCAGGCGTAGCCTTCGACCGGACGCTTGGGGTTCTCCTGCGCCGGCTTGCCGACCGGGGCTTCGACGCCGAGCCAGTCGCGCGCGGCGGCGATCTCGCCGAAGGGGATGCCGCACTGCACCATGCCGAAGGGGCCGGGGTTCATGCCCAGAAAAACGATGCGCTTTTTGCTCGCGCCGTAGCGGCGCAGATACTTCTCGTGCGGCGCCCAGGCGTAGTCGAGCGGGTTGTAGACGTGGCTGACGGGCGGGGCGAAGGCGAGCGCGTCGACCTTGGCCGAGAGGCGGCGGGCGGCGTCAATCAGGTGCTGGGCGGTATCTGACATGGGCGTGAAGGAATCAGTCGGGGTCGTTGGCATCGTTTTTTTCGCCCAGCGCGGTGAGCGGGCGGCGCATGGCGTAGACCATCAGCACCCCGGGCAGGGCGACGAGCACCGAGAAGAGGTAGAAGGCCGGCCAGCCGATGGTTTCGGTGAGCACGCCGGCGACGGGGCTGACGTAGATGCGGCCGACGGCGGCGAGCGCCGAGAGCAGCGCGTAGTGGGTGGCGGTGAAGCGCCGGTTGCACAGCGCCATCAGCAGGGCGACCAGGGCCACGGTGCCCATGCCGCCGGTGACGTTTTCCAGGGCGACGACGGCGAGCAGCAGGAAGTCGAGCGAGGCCGCTTCGCGCAGGGCGATCAGCGTCCAGTCGAAGGGCGGCACCAGAACGCTCCCCCAGGCGCCCTTGCCGAGCACGGCGATGCCGTAGAAGCCGAGGTTGGAGAGGAGCTGCAGGACGCCGAAGAGCAGCAGCGCGCGGTAGAGGCGCAGGCGCATCATCAAGAGGCCGCCGACGAGGGCGCCGAAGATGGTCAGCCACAGGCCGATGATCTTGTTGGCGATCCCGACTTCGGCCTGGGTGAAGGTCAGCCCCTTGATCAGGAAGGCCGTGGTCAGGCTGCCGGCGAAGGCGTCGCCGAGCTTGTAGAGCACGATGAGGACGAGGAACAGCGCCGCGCCGGGCTGGGCGAAGTAGCTCTCCAGTGAAGCATTGAGCGTGGCGAAGCCGGCCTTGCGTGCCGCCCACCAGGCCAGCGGCAAGGCCAGCGCGATCTCAGCGAGCACGAAGATAAGCTGCACCCAATGGTTGCGGTCGTCGGGGTCAAGGCCGCAGAGGATTAACGCCTGGCGCGCGATCAGGTAGCCGGCGACGACGCCGGCGAGCATCGCCGCGAAGCCGAGGAGTTCGCCGCGCGCATCGGAGCGGGCCGAGGCCGGGATGGTGGCTGCGTCGCGCGTGAGGCCGGGGATGGCGAAGAGCGAGAAGGCCGCGGCGCCGGCCATCAGCACCCCCATGGTGGCGTAGACGCGCGGCCAGGATTGCCACTGGTCGGCCCAGATCAGGGCGATGCCGCCCGAGAGGATCATCGCCAGGCGGTAGCCGAAGACGTGCAGCGAGGCGCCCGGGCCGTGCTCGGTCGGGTCGCGCAGGAGGTCGGCGCGGTAGGCGTCGACGACCACGTCCTGCGAAGCCGAGAGAAAGGCGATGAGCAGCGCGACTTGGGCGAAGAGCATCGGCTGCGCGTGCGGCGACAGGGTGGACATGAAGAACAACCCGGCCGCGAGCGCCAGCTGGGTGAGCACCAGCCAGCCGCGCCGGCGCCCGAGCCAAGGCGGCTCGAAGCGGTCCATCAGCGGTGCCCAGAGGAACTTGAAGGTGTAGGGGATGCCGACCAGGCCGAAGAAGCCGATGGTGGCGATGCTGACCCCGTCGATCGCCAGCCAGGCCTGCATCGCCTGCCCGGTGAGGGCCAGCGGCAGGCCGGAGGCGAAGCCGAGCAGGAGGATCGCCGCCAGACGATGCAGGCGGCGGATGCAGTCGAGGGGGCGCGAGCGGCTGGACGCGTGCACCGGCTCAGGTCCGGCCGAGGCGGTAGAAGGCCAGGCTGCCGTTCAGGTTGGGGTCGTCGGTCACCGGCCGGCCGGCTTCGTCGAAGGCCAGGCGCTCGCGCACCACGATGCCGAGCTGGGCGCACAGGGCCTCGAAGTCGACGATGGTGAAGAAGCGCACGTTGGGCGTGTCGTACCAGGCGTAGGGCAAGTCTTCAGAGACCGGCATGTGGCCGGAGGCGATGGCCTTGCGGTTGGCGCGGAAGGCGAAGTTGGGGAAGCTGACCACGGCTTCCTCGGCGACGCGCAGCATTTCGCCGAGGATGCTTTCGGTGGCGTGCATCGCCTGCAACGCCTGCGAGATGATGACGTGGTTGAAGGCGCGGTCTTCGAAGCCCGAGAGGCCGGCCTCGATGTCGCTCTGGATGACGTCGACGCCGTTGCGGATGCAGCCGAGGACGCCCTCGTGGTCGATCTCGACGCCGTAGCCCGAGACGTTCTTGGTCTCGCGGAGGTAGCGCAGGAGCTTGCCGTCGCCACAGCCCAAATCGAGGACATGTTCGCCAGGCGGAATCCAGCTGGCGATGACCGCGAAGTCGAAACGCTCGCGTTCCTTGGCGCCGGGGATCAGGGGCAGCGGCGGCGCGGTGTTGAGGGCGACGTGCGGGGTCATACGCGGATGTTCTCCAGGTAGGCGCGCATCACCGCGTGGTAGTGCGCGTCGTCGAGCAGGAAGGAGTCGTGGCCGCCATCGCAGTCGATTTCGGCGTAGGCGACGTGGCGACGGTTGTGCATCAGCGCGTTGACGATCTCGCGCGAGCGGGCCGGCGCGAAGCGCCAGTCGGTGGTGAAGCTGACCACCAGGAAATCGGCCGTGGCGCGCGCGAGCGCAGCCTTGAGGTCGCCGCCGTAGGCGTAGGCCGGGTCGAAGTAATCGAGCGCCTTGGTGGTGATGAGGTAGGTGTTGGCGTCGAAGAAGGTCGAGAACTTGTCGCCCTGGTAGCGCAGGTAGGACTCGATCTCGAATTCGACGTCGTAGTTGAAGCGGTTTTCGGCGTGGCGACGCTGGCGGCCGAATTTTTCGCCCATCTGGCTATCGGAGAGGTAAGTGATGTGCCCGACCATGCGTGCCAGGCGCAGGCCTTGAGCCGGGACGACGCCATGCTCGGCGTAGTGGCCGGCGTGGAATTCGGGGTCGGTGAGGATGGCCTGGCGGGCGACCTCGTTGAAGGCGATGTTCTGCGCCGAGAGCTTGGGCGCCGAGGCAACGACGATGGCGTGGCGCACCCGCTCGGGAAATTGCAGCGTCCATTCGAGCGCCTGCATGCCGCCGAGGCTGCCGCCCAGCACCGCGGCCCAGGTGTCGATGCCGAGGTGGTCGGCGAGGCGCGCGTGCGCGGCGACCCAATCCTCGACGGTGACCATCGGGAAGTCGGCGCCGTAGCGCTTGCCAGTTTCGGGATTGATCGACAGCGGGCCGGTCGAGCCGTAGCAGCCGCCGAGGTTGTTGACCCCGACGACGAAGAACTTGTCGGTATCCAGCGCCTTGCCGGGGCCGACGAGGTTGTCCCACCAGCCGACGTTGCGCGGGTTGTCTTCGTAGTAGCCGGCGACGTGATGGCCGCCGGAGAGGGCATGGCAGACGAGGATGGCGTTCGAGCGCGCGGCGTTGAGCGTGCCGTAGGTTTCGTAGACGAGCTCGAAGCCGGGCAGCACGGCGCCGGACTTGAGCGGCATCGGCTCGGCGAAGCGTGCCCGTTGCGGCGCAACCGGGCCGACGGAGGTTTCTGCGGACATTGCGGTCGGTTTCGGAAAAACAAACGCCCAGTCGGCACGAACAAAGCGGACTGGGCGACGCCGCTTTAGCCGGATTTATTGAGCGCCCGCAAGCTGATCTTCAAATCGGCGCTATGGGGGCAAGTTACCGTCGGCGCTGGCAAAAGTCAAATTCACGGCCGTGCGCCTCCCGGCGAATGGCCATATCTTGCGGCGAGTTTCGGGGCCTCAGGCGCCGGGCGTCGCGGTGTTGAGCTTTTCCAGCTGTTCCTGGATGCGCACGCTGTCGTCGAGGCGGACCAGCCGTTTGACGAGCGGCGTCAGCTCGCTCGCGTCGCTCTGCTTGACCTTTTGCTTGACCGCCGGAATCTGCGCCGGGTGCATCGAAAACTGGCGTAGCCCCATGCCCAGCAGCAGGCGGGTGAGATTGGGGTCGCCGGCCATTTCGCCGCACATCGAAACCGGCTTCTCGGCCTTCTCGGCGCTCGAGATGACGTGTGCCAGCAACAGCAGCACCGCCGGGTGCAGCGGGTCGTAGAGGTGGGCCACCTGCTCGTCGGAACGGTCGATGGCCAGCGTGTACTGGATCAGGTCGTTGGTCCCGATCGAGACGAAGTCGAGCTTGCGCAGGAACATGTTGATCGCCAGCGCGGCGGCCGGCACTTCGATCATCGCGCCGACCTCGATGTGTTCGTCGAAGGCCACTTTTTCCCGGCGCAGGCTTTCCTTGGCCTGCTCGAGCAGAGCCAGGGTCTGGTCGATCTGGTGCGCGTGCGAGAGCATCGGGATCAGGATCTTGGTCTTGCCCAGGCGCGAGGCGCGCAGGATGGCGCGCAGCTGGGCAAGCAGCGAGCGCGGCTCGGTCAGCGACAGGCGGATCGAGCGCAGGCCCAGCGCCGGGTTGCTCCGCTGGCGCTCGTCGACGGCCTCTTCCGACTCGAGGTTCTTGTCGTTGCCGAGGTCGAAGGTGCGGATCGTCACCGGGCGTCCGTCCATGCCTTTGACCACCTTGCGGTAGGCCTCGTACTGCTCTTCCTCACTGGGCATGTCGCCGCGCCCGAGGAAGATGAATTCGGTGCGGAAGAGGCCAATGCCTTCGGCGCCGTTCTCGAGCGCGGCCGGGATGTCCTCGGGCACTTCGATGTTGGCCAGCATGTCCACCTTGACCCGGTCGAGGGTGGTGGCCCGTGCCGTCTTGAGCAGCTTGAGCTTGGAGCGTTCGAGTTCGTACTGGCTCTTGCGCAGCTCGTATTCCTCGAGGATGCGCGGGTCGGGATCGACGATCAGCACGCCGCGCGTGCCGTCGACGATCACCGTTTCCTTGTCGCGGATCAGCTGGCGGGCGTTGTGCAGGCCGAGCACCGCCGGCATGCCCATGCCGCGCGCCAGGATCGCGGTGTGCGAGGTGGCGCCGCCGACGTCGGTGACGAAGGAGGCGAAGGCCTGATCCTTGAAGGCCATGATGTCGGCCGGCGAGAGGTCGTGCGCGACCAGGATCTGGGTCTGCCCCTTGACCCCGCGTGCGCGCGCCGTGAGGTGCGGCGAGCCTTGGCCGGAGAGTTCGCGCACCACGCGCTCGACCGCCTGACGCACGTCGTAGCTGCGTTCGCGCAGGTAGATGTCGTCGATCTTCTCGAACTGTTCGACCAGCACTTCCATCTGCTGCACGATCGCCCACTCGGCATTGCAGCGCCGCTCGCGGATCAGCTGTTTGGGCGTCTCCGAAAGTTCGGGGTCGGCGAGGATCATCTGGTGCAGGTCGATGAAGGCGCCGATGTCGGCCGGGGCGTGTTCGAGATTGTTCTTCATCGCCGCGAATTCTTCGCGCACGCGCAGCAGCGCGGCTTCGAAACGGGCGACTTCCTTCTCGACGAGGCGCGGCGAGATGAGGAGGTGGGAAACCTCGAGCGTGGCCTGCGAGATGAGGTGCGCCTGGCCGATGGCGATGCCGCCGGAGACCGGCAGTCCGTGCAGGGTAAAGCTCATGGCGGGCCTATTCTCCTTCGCCGAACTTGTCTTCGATTAGCCGCACCAGGGCCGAGAGGGCGTCGTGCTCGTCGCTGCCGGTGGTCTCGATGACCACCATCGAGCCTTTGCCGGCAGCCAGCATCATCACCCCCATGATGCTTTTCGCGTTGATCCTGCGGCTGCCTTTTTCCATCCACACTTCGCTCTGGAAACCGCCGGCCAATTGAGTCAACTTGGCCGAGGCGCGGGCGTGCAGGCCCAGTTTGTTGGTGATCTCGATTTCGGCGCGGGGCATGGGAGTCGATTCCGGTAGAAAAATGAAAGAGGTCAGTTGCCGAGCATGTTGATGACGCCGTCGTGACCGCCGCTGACGGCCTTCTGCAATACAGTCGGCATGTCGTGCGTACGATAGGTGATGACGCGCAAGAGCATCGGCAGGTTGACACCGGCAACGCCTTCGATGCGTCCCGGGACGAGAAGTTTGAGCGCCAGGTTGGCGGGCGAGGCGCCGTGGATGTCGGTGAGCACGAGAACGCCGTCGCCGGAATCGACCTCCGTCAGCAGGCGGCGGGCCGTCGGCAACAGGTCGAGCGGGTCGTCCTGGGCGGCGACGCCGAGCTGGGCCAGCTGCGGCGGGCGCTTGTTCAGTACGTGGCAGACGTTCTGGACGAGGCTTTCGCCGAAGGTGCCGTGAGAGATGAGAAGGATGCCGATCATCGTGGTGTTCCTCCGGGGCTAGCCCGCATTTTAAGGGGATTCGGGCCGTATCGGAACGATTCTCGTCATAAGCGGTGCGTGGCGCCGTCGCGTTTCAGGGCACGATGCGTGGCGCGGGCTCGGGCGTGGCGACGAACTTCAGGCGCGCGTTCAGGGCGGCGCTGATTTCGAGGCGGCCGTCGGCGTCGACGCGCAGGACGTGGGTGACGCCCAGGCGTTCGGCCAGTGCGGGCCAGCTTGCGCCGGCGATGAACAACGGTTTGGAGAGCGCGTCGGAACGCATTCCGGCCTGCGCGCCGCCGGGAATGAGCACGGTCAGCGCACGGGTGTGCTGCGCCGGTTCGCCGCTGCGTGGGTCGATGAGGTGCGAATAGCGCTGGCCGCCGACCTCGAAATAGCGCTGGTAGTCGCCCGAGGTGCCGACCGCTTCGCCGTCGGCGAGTTCGAGCGTGGCCAGCGCGCCGGGCTGGCGCGGGTGCTGGATGCCGACGCGCCAGGGCTCGCCGTTCTTGCGCCCGAGCGCCATGACGTTGCCGCCGATGTTGATCAGCGCGTTGCCGACCCCGTGTGCGCGCAGGATGGCCGCGGCGCGGTCGAGGGCGACGCCCTTGAGGTAGCCGCCGAAATCGATGGCAACCTGCGGCGAACGGCTGCTCACGCGGCGCCCGTCGAGGCGAAGGTCGGCGATGCCGGCCGGCGTCGCGCGCCAGGCGGCGAGCGCCGCCGGGTCGGGCAGCTGGGCTGGGTATTCGTCGTTCTGGAAGCCCCAGAGGGCAATCAGGCGGCCGATGCCGGGGTCGAACAGGCCATCGCCCGCGGCCGAAAGCGCTTGCGCTTCGCGCAGCCAGGCGGCGAGTTCCTCGCTGACTTCGGCGCTCTTGCCAGCGGCGAGTGCGGCGTTGAGCGTGC
>RRZU013349275.1_pt1 | contig 11990 bp, 8 predicted proteins | sample 2165561 | NCBI WGS metagenome assembly RRZU01 (sample SAMN10456909, study PRJNA506462) | wastewater metagenome | isolation source: wastewater sludge | place: USA: Moscow, Idaho | reverse complement strand
GCGTAACACTGGTCGACGGTAAGCTGTTCGTTCATGGTGGGATATTGTACACCACACCGCTTGCCAAAGCCACGTCCCCGCCCGCATAGACCACGTCCCGGGGACTTGCAAGCGAACCTGTGGTTCGCCGGTCCCCGGGACATTCTCTCGCTGCCCGCACCTAAAAAGTCCCCGGGACCTCAGAGGTCCCGGGGACATGGTGCCTGACACTTATTGCAAAAAACTAGTGGTGATCCTTCTGCAGGATTTCGACCATCATGCCGTTGGTGGCCTTGGGATGAATGAAGGCTACCAGCCCGTGGACACCACGGCGCGGGGTTTCGTCAATGAGTCGCAACCCCTGCTGCTTGAGTTCGGCCAGCACAGCGACAATATCGTCGACTTCGTAGGCGATATGGTGGGTGCCCTCGCCGCGGTTGGCCAGATACTTGGCAGTGCCGCTCTCGGTGTCGGTTGGCGAGATCAACTCGATGGTGCTGTTGCCGGCGTCGAGGAAAGCGGCAACAACCTTTTGCTCTGGAATCTCCGTCCGCTGCAGCAGCTTGAAGCCGAGCTGATCCTGGTAGGTCTTGATCGTGGCGTCGATATCGTTGACCACGATGCCGACGTGGTCCATACGCTTAAACATAAATACCTTCTTGTACTTTCTGCTTTTTTAGACCCAGTAGATTTAGACCCAGCTCTCGGGCGTGTATTCGCCAAAGACGCCGCGCAGCGTGTCACAGATCTCTCCGAGCGTGGCGTACGCCTCAACTGCTTCCACGAAGAGCGGCATAAGCGAGCCCTGGGGATCACGGGCGGCAGCTTCGATCTGGGCCAGCACGGCCTTGACGGCAGCGTTGTCGCGCTCCCCCCGCAGCTTCGCCAGTGCGGCAACCTGGTTAGTGCGCACGGTCTCGTCGACGCGCAGCAGGTCGCCGGTGCTCTTTTCGTTGGTCTGGAAGCGGTTGACGCCTACGACTACCTGCTCGCCTTTCTCGATCAAGCGCTGCGTATGGTATGCGGCATCCTGGATCTCGCGGTTGACATAGCCTTCCTCGATCGCCTTGAGCGCGCCGCCCAGTTCGTCGATCTTGGCCAGGTATTCCTCCGCGCGGCGCTCGATTTCGTCGGTCAGCGCCTCGACGTAGAAGGAGCCGCCCAACGGGTCGACTGAATCTGCCGAACCACTCTCATAGGCAATAATCTGCTGCGTGCGCAGGGCGATCTCGACGGACTTCTGCGTGGGGAGGGCCAGCGCCTCATCCTTGCTGTTGGTGTGCAGGCTCTGGGTGCCGCCCAAGACGGCGGCAAGTGCCTGGATCGTCACGCGCACGATATTGTTGTCGGGCTGCTGCGCCGTGAGCGTGCTGCCGGCGGTCTGCGTATGAAAGCGCAGGCGCCAGCTGCGTGAATCCTTGGCGCCAAAGCGGTCGCGCATGATGTGCGCCCACAGGCGGCGGGCAGCGCGGAACTTGGCAACCTCTTCCAGGAAATTATTGTGCGCGTTAAAGAAGAAGCTCAACTGGCCGGCAAACTCGTCCACGTTGAGGCCGGCCGCGATGGCAGCCTCGACGTAGTCGATGCCGTTGGCCAGCGTAAAGGCGACTTCCTGGGCGGCCGTGCTGCCCGCTTCGCGGATATGGTAGCCGCTGATCGAGATTGTGTTCCACTTGGGAACCTCGGCAGCGCAGTAGCGGAAGATGTCGGTGATTAGCCGCATCGACGGGGCGGGCGGAAAGATATATGTGCCGCGCGCAATGTACTCTTTGAGCACATCATTCTGAATCGTGCCGCGCAGCGCGTTGGCGGCTACACCCTGCTGCTTGCCGACGGCGATCACCATTGCCAGCAGGACGGCAGCGGGTGCATTGATGGTCATGCTGATGCTGACCTTGTCGAGTGGGATACCGTCAAGCAGCGTCTGCATATCGCGCAGGCTGGAGATCGACACCCCGACCTTACCTACCTCACCCTCAGCAAAGGCGTGGTCGGCATCGTAACCGATCTGCGTCGGCAGGTCGAAGGCGACCGAAAGGCCGGTCTGCCCTTGGGCGATTAGGAACTTATAGCGTTCGTTGCTCTCCTTGGCGTTGCCAAAGCCAGCATACTGGCGCATGGTCCAGAAGCGGCCGCGGTACATATTGGACTGCACGCCGCGTGTGTAGGGGAATTCGCCGGGGAAGCCAAGCTTCTCCTGGTACGTGTCGACGTCGCCGTCAGAAGGCACGTAGACGACGTCCACCTCCATATCCTCGCTGCTGGTGGTAAATTTCGCCTGCCGCTCGGGGTTCTTTTTGAGCTGCGGCGCCAGGACCGATTCTTTCCAATGCTTTTTTAGAGTTTCGAGCTTTTGTGGGGCCACGTCAATCATATTGATCTCCATTTCCACTTTACATTTCACTTCTGCCCGCTAGGGCCCTCCCCAACGTGACCTCGTCGGCATACTCCAGGTCGCCGCCCATGGGCAAGCCGCGGGCGAGGCGCGTGACACGTATGCCGAGAGGCTTGACCAGCCGCGAGATATACATGGCGGTGGCCTCCCCTTCCAGGTTGGGGTTGGTAGCAAGTAGAAGCTCTTTCACTGGGGTGCGCGGCACGCCTTGATCCTCGTTACCGCCTTGGCTAAGCTGGATGCGTTCGAGCAGCTCGCCGATCTTCAGGTCTTCGGGGCCGATCCCCTCGATCGGCGAAATGGCCCCGTGCAGGACATGATACACGCCTGCGTATTCGCGCGTGCGTTCGACCGCTTGGACATCTAGCGGCTCCTCGACAACGCAAATCAAGCCGTGGTCGCGCTGTGAGTTGGCGCAGATTGCGCATGGATCACTGTCGGCAATATTGTGACACTCATGGCAAAACAGCGTGCGGGCCTTCAGCTGCTCCAGCGCCTGTGCCAGGTCCTTGGCAATGGTTTCGTCGCTGCGCAGCAGGAAATATGTGAGGCGCGTGGCGGTCTTGGGCCCGATGCCCGGAAGCTTGCAGAAGGCATCGATGAGGTTTGAAACTGGCTCGGCTAATGGCTGCATGGTAACTTTCGTTTTGCTACAACTCTGCCCCAAGCTCGGTGCACCAAGGTTAGGGCTGGCCCATTGCCGGGCACCGAGCGAGGGGCATTATGCCTTGGCGCGTCTTAGAACAGGCCTGGCGGGAGACCCATGCCGCCAGTCAGTGAGCCCATGCGCTCTTCTTCGAGATTCTTAGCTGCTTCGACGGCATCGTTGACTGCCGCCAGGAGCAGATCCTGGAGCATCTCGACGTCGTTCGGATCGATCACCTCAGGCTTGATCGTGATCGACTTAAACTCGCGGTGCCCCGAAATGACGATCGTCACGGCGCCGCCGCCGGCGCTGACTGTCAGTTCTTCCTGGCCAAGTGCTTCCTGCGTCTTGCCCATCTCTTCCTGCAGCTTTTGTACCTGCGCCATCAGGCCGCCCATGTTGCCGCCACCCATACCTGGCACACCACGGCCGCCTGCTGGTGGGTTAAAGCCTCGCTTCTTGCTCATCTCTGATATCCTCCTCTAATAACATGAACGATACATCTGTCAACTGTCCCTTGTTCTGTCGCCAACCATCCCCACCGGCATAGGACAGGGAGTCAGAGCTGCGCTGCCGCCAATCAAGATTGGCTCGTTCGCACGGCTGTGGGACGAAACCCAGACGGTGCCAGCGCACGCAACGGTGTATTACTTGCTGTCCTTTAGAACCTGCGCGCCTAACGTGGTGACGGCGAACTCTACCAAGGGGTCGGGACCGCTGGTGGGTGCTTCGGCCACACCGATCACGCGTCCGGATAAGGTCGCTTTCTCGCCCAGCTGGCATTCGAGCGCCACCTGGTGCCCCAGGAATGCCGAGAGAATGGCCGTCACACTGGGCAGATTCTCCGGTTTCGCCACCATGTTGCGCGAGAACTCATTATTGCCAAATGCGAGCACCACGGACTGGTCGCTCACGGCAATGTCGCGCACGGCCTGCAGGGCAGCCGGCAAATTGGGACCGCATTGGGCCTTAACCTGGGCCATGAATTCCTTCCAACGCGATTGGAGACGGCGAGCCGCTTCCGCATCAAGCTTGACAGGCTCGGGATGCGGTGGGGCGCCTGCTGCTTCCACGTCGGCAGCCGCGTTTGCAGCCCCTTTTGCGCCCCGGCCCGGCTTGCCGGCGCCGGCAGATGTGCCTGTGGCAGGGGTTGCACTTACTGTGGCATCGAGGGCAGGAGGTGACTGCACCACCTGTTGTACGACCTGTTGGATGACGACAGGCGCCACCGGGCCGCCCTGAACGGCTTCAATCAACGCAAGCTCCAACGGCAGCTGCGGTTGGTAGCCGCCCTTCAGTTCAGGAACTGCCTCGCTGAAGCGCTTGATCGCATAGAGGGTGGCAGGGAGCGGCATCTGCTTTGCCTGCTGCTGCAGCTTCTGGATCGATTCGCCGGGCAGGTCGTCAAGCAGGCCTGGATCGTTGGTCATCTGCAGCATCATAATGCCGCGCAGGTGCTCCACAACCTGGGCGCAAAACTCGTTCAGGCTGGCGCCGCCTGTGACAAGGCCGTGAATAAGGCCAAGCCCCTGGCTAAGATTTTTCGTGGCAAGTGCATCGACCAGTTCGGCAACAGCTTGGGCGTTGACTGCGCCCAACACCTGCTGCACCTGCTGCAGCGTTACCGACTCGGCGCCATAGCTGAGCATCTGGTCGAGCAGGCTGACGGCATCACGCATGCAGCCTTGCGCACTGCGGGCAATCGCCAGCAGTGCGTCGTAATCAGCCTGGAAGCCTTCGGCGGCAACAATGTGCTGGAGATGGCCCGCTATCTCCGGCGCCGGGATGCGCCGAAAGTCAAAGCGCTGGCAGCGGCTGAGTACAGTGGCGGGAATCTTGTGCGGTTCGGTTGTGGCCAGGACGAAGCGAGCATGGGGAGGCGGCTCTTCCAGTGTCTTGAGCAGCGCGTTGAAAGCGCTGTTGGAAAGCATGTGGACTTCGTCAATGATATAGATCTTGTATCGGCCCTCGCTCGGGCGGAAACCCACTTTGTCGCGCAGTTCGCGAATATCGTCGACGCCGTTATTGGAAGCGGCGTCGATCTCGATAAGGTCGATCATGCGACCTTCCGTAATGGCGATGCAGGTGGGGCACTGATTGCAGGGGCGTTCGGTTTCAGGCGCGCTGCAGTTTAGGGCCTTGGCTAGGATGCGCGCCGAACTGGTCTTGCCCGTGCCGCGCGGCCCGGCAAAGAGATAGGCATGGGAAACACGACCTTCCCGCAGCGCATTGCGCAGCGTCTGCGTCACGTGCTCCTGACCCACGACCTCGTCAAAAGACTGGCTCCGCCACTTGCGATAAAGAGCTGTGGACATGGGTGAATTTTACCACTGAAACAAATGTGCGGCAATCTTCCGGCGCACAAATAGAGGGGGCACAGTTGTCTGCGCCCCCTCTATTTTTTTACCAGCTTTTCCGTTCGTGCTCGCTGCGCTTTAGTCGCAGGCAGTTGGCGGGCCACTCTGGACGGCAGGTAGGTAGAGCTTCTTGGGGGCACTTACCATACCGGCGGCAACGGCAGGCACATCCAAAGTGATCATGTCGCAGCTGGCACGGGTCGTTCCTCCGCTGCGCAGTTCTGCCGCAACGTAATGCTGGCCGCGCCCATCGGCAATGGTCCAAGTAAAGCTGTTGGCAAAGGGCTGCCAGTCCGACCAGTCGCCGTTATCATTGCGCAGACGCATCTGAGTCCAGGCGCCGTGTACATACACGTTAAGATCGCGCGAGGTGGTCGTGGCGGCCTCGCCGGCCAAAATCATGGGGGTGACGTCACTGCGCACGCCGAAATCCTGGACCCAGTAAGAAGGAAATTGGCCGCTGCCTGAGTAGTAGCCTACGCCAAACTCGGTGTAGCCGGGATTAAGGATGTTGCTGCGGTGGCCGTCGCTCTTCATCCACGCATCCATCACCTGCTGCGGGCTGTTGAAACCGGCCGCAATATTCTCGCCAGCCCCACTCCAGCCCTTGTACCACAAGCTGATGCGATCAAACGTGCCGCAGGCAAACTGAAGCTGTCCGCCAACTGAATCCATCGAGTCGTGGTTAAAGTAATTGTCGACAGCCATATCCATTGCATGATGACGAGCAGCAGTGGTGAGGGAAGAGAGTATTTTGAGCGGCGGGAGATTTTGTTTGGCTCGCTCGGCGTTAACAAGTTGCGCAACCTGCGCCTCAAAGTCGGCATTGACGACGGGCGCAGGATCGGAAGTGCAGCCGGCAAAAGCCGCGACATAACTCGGTTGGAACAGCAGCGTGCCGACGAGCACGCTGGCTGCAACAAGGGAAAGAACGGCAACCTTACGAAGAGGCGCCGATGAGAAGAAAGGGATGTTGCGTAGCATAAGAATCATCCCGGCACTATGGCCAACAAAAAAGAAATTCGTAAGGTACAACAATATACGGCAAAGTATATTGGGCCCCGATGCAAGCTACCAGTTTACGAGGCAGCTAAACATGACGCCTTCCTGCCGATAACGTACCATTTCTGCGACGGCAGCACTATCAGCAAACTACGTAGAAGTGCTGTCGGTTTGACGTAGCAGAGACATATACCAGGCATCAGGTGATGATCCAGACCCACAAAAAATGATGGCAATAGCATACAGAACATATGTTCTGGTATAATGTGCCAATGCATTTGCCGGGGCAAGATTTTGCTCGCCTGCAGGCCGCAGTTGTGGCGGCACTTACACGCGACGACCTGCGGCGCCTGCTTAAGGTAGAACTGGATACAAGCCTTGAGGCGATTACGTCCGATAAGGGCTTTGAGGCACAGGTATTCGATGTGCTGCTCTGGATGGAGCGACACGAACGCCTGCTAGCATTCGCCGCAGGAGCCCTTGTTGCGAATTCCACCAACGAGGAATTGGCAGCAGCATGCGCAGCCATTTACGCTGCCGCACGCGCACAAAGGGAGCGCCACCCAAAGCAGGACATCCTTGCCCCTGAACCTGGCACTGCCGGACGCCTGGCCATAATTCTCGGCATCGAATGGGTGGCGATTCCGGGCGGCGTGCTGCGGATGGGCAGCAGCACACAGCAGGATGCATCGGCGCAGGCCGCAGAGACGCCTCAGCACGACGTGATGATGCCAGGCTACTGGATCGCTCGCTGTCCAATCACCAACTACCAGTACCAGGTCTTCGTGTATGCCACCGAACACGCATGTCCACCACACTGGCACAAAGGCATATTCCCCGACGGCAAGCAGGATCACCCGGTTGTCAACATATCGTGGTCCGATGCGCTGGCATTTTGCCGTTGGGCGAACGTGCAGCTGCCCAGCGAAGCAGAGTGGGAGTGGGCAGCGCGCGGACCCGGTCACCGGTTGTGGCCTTGGGGTAATGAACCGCCTACGCCGCTGCGCTGTAACTTTGGGCTTGCGATCGCCAAAACGACCCCTGTTACGCGTTTTCCAGGCGGAGCCACAACACACGGGGTGCTGGATATGGCAGGCAACGTGTGGGAATGGACCCGCAGCCTATGGTGGCCTTACCCATACGTGGCAGAGGATGGGCGCGAAAGCGAAGCCACCACCGGGCTCCGGGTCGTACGCGGTGGCTCATATGACTGCGCAGCACACCAGGTGCGCTGTAGTAACCGCAGCGCAATCAACCCTGCCTACGGCTACGATGATGTCGGCATGCGAGTCGTGCTGTATAATCCAGCAGCAACTGAATCCACAAGAGAGTGACCACCATGCCTGAGTCAAATGGCATTATCCACAGTTTTCAACAGCGCCGGCAGTTGGAACAAGATTTGGCAGACCTGGCCGCCACAAATTCGCAGGCGGCATTAACGCAGGGTGTTCAGCGCATGGTCGAGCAGTACAGCAGCGAGGTTCTTCTAACCGCTGTACTGCGGCACTTGGGCACGAGCAGCAGCCAGTTGCGCGGTGGGCTGGGTCAGCTGTGTGCCCTGCTTCCGCTTGAGGACACGGCGACGGCACTGCGCGGGGTTGCCGGTAACCGCGGCAAGAACCCGCAAGAACGCACAACCGCCGCCCTCATTCTCGAGCGCCATCTGGAGCAGCCCGTTGCCGCAGCGCTGCTGGTCGATCTGGCAGGGACCGATGAGGTCCCTTATCAGAGTCTGCTTGAGGCGCTGGAGGAAGCCAAGCAAAACCGGCACGTACTGCTGGAATATGTCACCCAGATGCAGGAGCACCCGGTCGACACCGCATTCATGGTGCTGCGGCTGGTAGATAGGCTGCGTCCGGGCGATCGTGCCGAGTTACTGCGTCTGATCGCTCAGGATGCACGGCCACAAGTGGCACATGCCGCCATCGATCGCCTGGCCGCAGCTGCCGCCGAGACGGGGGGAGAACTCTGCCTGCACAGCCTGCATACACTGCTGTTTGCCTTGGCACCTGACGATGCCGCACTGGCAGAACGCCATCTGCGCAAGCTGCAGTTTGGAGGCAAGCGCTATCAGCCGCCGCCGGATACCGGGTGGCAAGCGTTACTTGGCCCAAGTGATGCGAGCGGCTACCTGAGCGTCTGGTTTGTCCGGCATGCAGATGAAGCAGATAGCGCCGGCACTGATCGTGCGGCCGGCAGTGCCAGTGGCGATATCTGGCTGGGCTTTATCCTCAGCGTGCAGGGCAGCATCTTGCAGTTCTCCGGCAGCGAAGATATGCCGCGCGCCCACCTGCCAAAGCAGGCAGCATCCGGCGAGTTAGTTACGGTACGCACAAGTGGCGGGCAAAACACAGTCCTGCTCAGCGCACCATTTGACGTGGGCCGTTGGCTCGTCCGCCAGGCGCTAGATGCCCGCTGGCGCCAGCCACCCGGCGAGGCAGGGGACGATCCACTGCGGGGCGAGTACACACTTTACAACGACCTGCTCTGGCAGTTTGCGGCTCCCAGACTGCCAGCCGAACTGGCAGAGTGGTGGGAACGCTCGGACGCCAGCCGCAGCGGCCTCGATACGGCACGTGATGCTTCCAAGGTGGCCGATGCAGCAGCGATTCTCGTGGATGATCCGGCGATGGAAGGGTGGGTGCGCTGGAGTACAGCCATGTGGCACAACGTCAAATACCGATCACAGCAGCCGCCGGCAGTGCCGCCGGCAACACTTGTCAGCCTATTGCTGCGCGAGTTGGGGCGCATGCCCGATCATAAGGCACTACTCCAGGCGATGACCGCAGGGCTGCGCGTGCAAACACTTTGGTATGCAATTGCAGGTGACCAGGCCAGTGCAGGTCACGCTGCGCTGCTGGCACGCGCAACGGCCGCACTCCCGATTACCGAAAATCCCTTTCTGGCCGGGCTGCTCCAGAAAGGGTTTAGAGCTTAGCAGAAGCGGCCTATAGGATGCGGGCGTAATGCTCCTGCAGGCTGCGCACCTCAAGTGATTTCTGGCGCAGGGCACGAATACCGTTCACTGCCGCCTGGGCGGCCGACAGCGTGGTGATCAGCGGGATTTCCATGCGCGTGGCCAGCCGGCGGATTTTCACTCCGTCCTCCCGTGCACCCGCGCCGAGCGGCGTATTGACAATCAGCTGAATCTTGCCCTCGCGCATGGCATCAAGAGTGGTGTTGCCCACTGCACCGCTCGACCCCTTGGCCAGTATTGTGACCGGCAAACCGGCCTGGGTAAAGAACGCCCCCGTACCGGCCGTGGCATAGATGTCAAAGCCCATCCGTTGGAAATCACGGGCAATCTTGAGGGCACTGCCCTTGTCGAAATCGTTTACCGTGATCAGCACACCGCCGGCCTGCGGCAGCCCCGTGCCGGCACCCATCTGGCTCTTGGCAAAGGCGTGGCCAAAACTCCCCGCGTGCCCCATAACTTCGCCGGTAGAACGCATCTCCGGGCCTAGGAGCGCGTCAATGCCTGTAAACTTCTTCCACGGCAGTACGGCCTCCTTGACAAAGAAGCCGTCGACAGGAGGCTGCTCGGTGAAACCCAGCTCCGCAAGGCTCATGCCCGCCATGACCTTGGCAGCAAGCTTGGCCAAGGGTACGCCGGTCGCCTTCGAGACGAACGGCACCGTGCGGCTGGCGCGCGGGTTGACCTCGAGCACGTAGACGACATCGTCCTTGATGGCGTACTGCACGTTCATCAGGCCACGCACGCCCAGGGCCAGGCCGAGTTTCTCGGTGTACTCGGCAATGATGCTGAGATGGTAGCTGCTGATCTTATAGGGCGGTAGCACGCAGGCGCTGTCGCCGCTGTGGATACCCGCTTCTTCGATGTGCTGCATGATGCCGCCGATGACAAGCCTCTGCCCGTCACAGATTGCGTCCACGTCCACCTCGAAAGCGTCTTCAAGGAACTGGTCGATCAGGATCGGGCGATCAGGTGCAGCGGACAAGGCATCGATCATGTAGCGGCGTAGGGCCTCCGCGCCGTCGACAATGGCCATGGCGCGACCGCCCAACACATAAGAAGGGCGCACGACAACCGGATAACCGACCAGTTGCGCTACCGTCACGGCATCTTCCACGCTGCGAGCGGTGCCGTGCGCCGGCGCTGGAATATCAAGGCGTTCCAATAGGTCGCCAAACCGGTCACGGTCCTCGGCCAAGTCGATTGCATCGGGTGACGTCCCCAAGATGGGCGCCCCAGCAGCTTCGAGGCGTGCGGCAAGGTTCAGCGGCGTCTGCCCACCAAACTGCACGATGAGCCCCTGGACATTGCGGCCCTCGCGCTCGACAATGTTGAGCACGTCTTCAAAAGTTAGCGGCTCGAAGTAGAGACGATCGCTGGTGTCGTAGTCAGTGCTCACCGTCTCCGGATTGCAGTTGACCATGATCGTCTCGTACCCCAGTTCCTGCAGAGCAAACGAGGCATGGCAGCAGCAGTAGTCAAACTCGATACCTTGGCCGATGCGGTTCGGCCCGCCCCCCAGGATCATGATCTTGCGGCGGTCGCTCGGCTGGGCTTCACTGGCGGACTCGTAACTGCTGTACAAGTACGGCGTGTAAGACTCAAACTCGGCGGCACAGGTATCCACCAGGTGATACGTGGCCTCGACGCCATGCCGGCGGCGTAGGTTACGCACATCGACTTCCTGCAGCGGTGCCGGGGCCTGGCAGTTCTCGTTATGGATGCGGGCCAGTTGGCTGTCGCTAAAGCCCATACGCTTGGCGCGGCGCAGAGTGTAGGCATCTAGCGCCGCCACCTCCTTAGCGAAGTCCACAATTTGGCCGATCTGCGCCACGAACCAGGGATCAAATCCCGTAATCTGGCAGACCGTGGCCGCGCTGTCTCCGGCCGCCAACGCTTCATAAAGGGCAAAGATACGGTCACGATTGGGAAGACGCAGCAGATCGTGCACGGTGATGCCCGGCTCCCACCCCTTGATATTTCCTTCGCCATCACGTTCGAGCGGGCCGAGACCATCCCGGCCGACTTCAAGGCTGCGCACGGACTTCTGCAGCGCCTCCTTAAAGGTGCGGCCGATCGCCATAGCCTCGCCAACCGATTTCATCTGTGGCCCAAGCACCCGATCCACACCGGGGAACTTCTCAAAGGCCCAGCGCGGGAATTTGACCACGACGTAATCGATCGAAGGCTCAAAGGCCGCCACCGTGCGCTGTGTGATATCGTTGGTAAGTTCGTCAAGCGTATAGCCTACCGCAACCTTGGCGGCCAACTTGGCGATCGGAAAGCCGGTCGCCTTGGAGGCAAGCGCAGATGAGCGGGAGACGCGGGGATTCATCTCGATCACCACCACCCGGCCGCTCTGGGGGTCAACTCCGAACTGGACGTTGCTGCCGCCAGTTTCGACGCCGACTTCACGCATGACAATACGGGCCTGGTCGCGCAGCCGCTGGTACTCCTTGTCGGTCAACGTCTGGGCTGGGGCAACGGTGATCGAATCGCCGGTGTGTACGCCCATCGGATCGAGATTCTCAATCGTGCAGACGACCACGAAGTTGTCAGCGGCGTCGCGCATGACCTCCAACTCGTATTCCTTCCAGCCAATCAGCGATTCCTCGACCAGCACGGTGTGCACCGGGC
>RRZU013118827.1_pt1 | contig 11990 bp, 7 predicted proteins | sample 2165561 | NCBI WGS metagenome assembly RRZU01 (sample SAMN10456909, study PRJNA506462) | wastewater metagenome | isolation source: wastewater sludge | place: USA: Moscow, Idaho | reverse complement strand
GTTCGCGACCCCGTCAGCAGCCGCGAGCACGATCCGCGCCCGCTGCGCCAACCCCGCACGCACCGAACTCGACCGCGTAATCCGCGACAACTCTTCACGATCCCCATCACGCAACGCCAGCGCTGGAGCAGGACGATTCGCCATGCCCCATCATCCCAAATCCAAACCGTTCAAGGACTAACGACACGCTCCACTAGGACCGGCCCGGTCGGCGGCCCGGGGTGAGCGTCGCGGATCTGACTGCGCCGGCCGGGCGATCTAGACTCGGCGCCGTGACCTCTGCTCGCGTGTATCTGGACCACGCTGCGACGACCGCCGTGCTCCCGGAGGCGATCGCGGCGATGAGCGCCGAGTTCGCCGAGCTCGGAAACGCCTCCTCCCTGCACGGCAGCGGGCGTGAGGCCCGGCGCCGGCTCGAGGAGCGCCGCGAGCAGATCGCGCGCGTGCTCGGGGCCCGGCCATCGGAGGTCATCATCACCTCCGGCGGCACCGAGACCGACAACCTCGCGATGCTCGGCCTCTACCGCGGGCGGATCGCGCAGGACGCCCGCCGCCGCCGGATCGTCGTCTCCACGATCGAGCACCCGGCCGTCCTCGATGTCGCCCAGACCCTCGCCGAGCGCGAGGGCGCGCAGGTCACGTGGGTCCAGCCCGACCGCGAGGGGATCGTCACGGCCGACGCCGTCCGCGCGGCGATCGAGGCGGGCGATCCGGGTGACGTCGCGCTCATCGCGTGCATGTGGGTCAACAACGAGGTCGGCACGATCGCGCCGATCGAGGACATCGTCGCCGTCGCCGACGCGCACGGCATCCCCGTGCACGTCGACGCCGTGCAGGCCGTCGGCAAGATCCCCGTCGACTTCGCCGCCTCCGGGATCACGACGGCCGCGGTCTCCGGGCACAAGATCGGCGGGCCGACCGGCACCGGGCTCCTCCTGGCCCGACGCGACGCACCGCTCGCCGCGGTCTCGCTCGGTGGCGGGCAGGAGCGCGGGATCCGCAGCGGCACCCTGCCCGGCGGGCTCGTCGCCGGTCTGGCGACCGCCCTCGTCGCCGCCGTCGAGGCCCAGCCCGCCGAGGCCGCGCGCCTGGCCGCGCTGCGCGACCGGATCATCACCGGGATCCAGGAGATCGTGCCCGGCACCCTCGTCACCGGGGCGTGGGCTCCGGGCGACGTGACCCGCCGCAGCCCGGCGAACGCCCACGTGCTCCTGCCGGACTGCGAGGGCGACTCCCTCCTCTTCCTCCTCGACGCCGCGGGCATCGAGTGCTCGACGGGGTCGGCGTGCCACGCCGGGGTGCCGCAGCCGAGCGATGTCGTGCTCGCGATGGGCTACTCCGAGGCCCAGGCGCGCGGAGCCCTGCGGCTCAGCCTCGGTCACACGAGCACCGACGCCGACGTCGACGCACTGCTCGCCGCGCTGCCGGCCGCGGTCGAGCGCGCCCAGCGGGCCCATCGCGCGGCCCAGGCGAGCTGATGCGCGTCGTCGCCGCGATGAGCGGGGGAGTCGACTCCGCCGTCGCCGCCGCCCGGATGCTCGAGGCGGGCCACGACGTCGTCGGCGTGCACCTCGCGCTGAGCACGTCGGCGGCGACCCTGCGCGAGTCCGCCCGCGGCTGCTGCACGCTCGAGGACGCCGGCGACGCGCGGCGGGTCGCCGACCGGCTCGGCATCCCCTTCTACGTGTGGGATCTCGCGGCCCGCTTCCAGCGCGACGTCGTCGAGGACTTCGTCGCGGAGTATCAGGCCGGGCGGACCCCGAACCCGTGCCTGCGGTGCAACGAGAAGATCAAGTTCGCCGCGCTGCTCGACAAGGCGTGGGCGCTCGGCTTCGACGCGGTCGCGACCGGGCACTACGCCCAGGTCGTCGAGCCCGGCGACCCGCGCAACAGCACGGGCCGGCGCGAGCTGCACCGGGCCGTCGACCCGGCCAAGGACCAGTCGTACGTCCTCGGCGTGCTCGACGAGGCGCAGCTCGCCGCGGCCTTCTTCCCCCTGGGGGACTCGATGAAGGACCAGGTGCGCGCGGAGGCCGCCGAGCGCGGCTTCGCGGTCGCGAAGAAGCCGGACAGCTACGACATCTGCTTCATCGCCGACGGGGACACCCGCGGGTGGCTCACCCGGCGGCTGGGGGAGCAGCCCGGTGACATCGTCGACACCGACGGCCAGGTCGTCGGGCAGCACGAGGGCGCCTTCGCCTACACGGTCGGGCAGCGCCGGGGCCTCAACCTGCGCCGACCCGCCGCCGACGGGCAGCCGCGCTACGTCGTCGAGACCCGGCCAGCGACGAACACCGTCGTCGTCGGCGCCCAGGAGCTGCTCGGCATCGACACGATCGTCGCCGACAACGCCCGCTGGTGCGGCCCCGCGCCGGAGGGGGTCGTCACCGTCGGGGCCCAGCTGCGCGCCCACGGCGCCGAGTTCCCCGCCCAGGCCTGGGTCGAGTCGGGGGCGTCGGAGGATCGGATGCACGTGCGCCTCGCCGAGCGGACGCGCGGCGTCGCGACGGGGCAGTCCGTCGTCCTCTACGACGGCACCCGCGTCGTCGGCTCCGGCACGATCACCGCCACCGGCCGCGCCTGACCGGCGAACCTCCCCGCCCGCTCACCTATGCCGATCGCGCTCACCTGGTGTGTTCGAGCGCGTGAGTCGAGCCGGATCGGCATAGTCCAGGTTTCGGGATCGGGGCGACGGGTTCACCTATGCCGATTCGGCTCACCTGGTGTGTTCGAGCGCGTGAGTTGAGCGCGGTCGGCATAGTCCAGCATGCGGGCGGCTGGCGGGACGGCACCTGGCCGGACGCGAAGGGTCAGGCGCTCACTCCTGGAGGAGGCCGCGGATGTCGTCGGCGGTGAGGGGCGCGGACAGGTCGCCGCCCTCGCCGACGACGCGGCGGAAGAGGTCGCGCTTGCGCTCCTGAAGCGCGAGCACCTTCTCCTCGATCGTGTCGGCGGCGACGAGCCGGTAGACGTGGACGTGCTTGTCCTGCCCGATGCGGTGGGTGCGGTCGACGGCCTGGGCCTCGGCGGCCGGGTTCCACCACGGGTCGAGCACGAAGACGTAGTCGGCCTCGGTGAGCGTCAGCCCGAAGCCGCCGGCCTTGAGGCTGATGAGGAAGAGCGGGTCGTCGCCGCTGCGGAAGGCCTCGATCCGCTTCTGGCGGTCGCGGGTGCGCCCGTCGAGGTAGGCGTAACCGATGCCGGCCGCGTCGAGCCGGTCGCGCACGAGCCGCAGGAAGCCCGTGAACTGGCTGAAGACGAGCGCCCGGTGCCCACCGGCGATGACGTCCTCGACCATTTCGAGGAGCACGTCGATCTTGCTCGAGCGGGTGCTCGCGTGGTCGGGGTCGACGAGGGCTGGGGCGAGGCTGAGCTGGCGCAGCACGGTGAGGGAGCGCAGGATCGTCATCCGGTGGCGGTCGAGGTCGTCGATGAGCTTGAGGATGTTCGCGCGCTCGCGGTGCAGGCGGGTGTCGTAGATCCGCCGGTGCGCCGGGGAGAGCGTGACCGAGACGATCTGCTCCTGCTTCGGTGGCAGGTCGGCGGCGACGGCCTCCTTGGTGCGGCGCAGCATGAGCGGGCGGATCCGCCGCTGGAGGCGCGCGAGCTGCTCGGCGTCGCCGCCCTCGATCGGCTTGCGGTAGAGGTCGGTGAAGGCGGCCGGGTCGGCGAAGAGGCCGGGCGCCGCGATCGAGAGCAGCGACCACAGGTCCATGAGGTTGTTCTCCAGCGGCGTGCCGGTGATGACGAAGCGCACCGGCGCCGGCACGCGGCGCACGGACTGGTAGACCTTCGAGGCCCGGTTCTTGACGAACTGGGCCTCGTCGAGCGCCAGCCCGGCCCAGCCGCGGGCGGCGTAGTCGTCGGCCTCGAGCCGCAGCAGCGTGTAGGACGTGACGACGACGTGCGCACCGTCCGCGACCTGCGCGAGCGAGGCGCCGCGCTTGGCCGCCGTCTGCGTCACCGCCGCGACGCGCAGCTCGGGCGTGAAGGTCACGGCTTCGGAGACCCATGTCGACACGACGCTCGTCGGGGCGACGACGAGCAGCGGCGTGCCGTCGAGTTCGCCTGCGGCGCGGGCGCGCTCGGCGAGGGCGAGCATCTGCAGGGTCTTGCCCAGGCCCATGTCGTCGGCGAGCACACCGCCGAGCCGGGCGTCCCACAGCAGCGCGAGCCAGGCGAAGCCCTCGACCTGATAGGGACGCAGCGTCGCCTGCACGCCCGCGGGCACCTCGGGGGTGCGCTCGGGATCGGCGGCCAGGAGCGCGCCGGCCGAGCGCTGCCACGCCTGGGACTGCTGCTCGACGACCCCGAGCGCGACGAGCTCCTCCCAGAGCCCGGCGTGGACCGGCGCGAGCCGCAGGGCGCCCGGGGTGGCGTCGTCGGTGAGGTGGCGCGCCTCCTCGATGAGGCGGCGTAGCTGCTCCAGCTCGGGGCGATCGAGGCGGAACCACGTGCCGGAGTCGAGGACGAGGTGATCCTCGCCGCGGGCCAGGGCGGTGAAGAGCGGCGCGAAGGGCACGCTCTCGCCGTCGATCGTCACGTCGATCCCGAGGTCGAACCAGTCCGTCGACCCCGTTGACCCCATCGCCCCCGTCGAACCCATCGACTCGCTCGCGGACTGCGGTCCCTTGATCCCGCTCGGGTCGAGCGCCACGGGGGAGGGCGTTTCGGCGATGCTCAGCGCGATCCGCGGTGCCTCGCGCGCCTCGCGATAGTCCGGCGGCGGCGCATGCACGGTGACGACGACGTCGTCGCGTGCGGCGAGCTGCGGGAGGAGCTGCGTCGCGACGGCGATCGTGTCGAGGCCGCCGAAGCGCTGGACCGGCACGAGGTGGCGGCGCGTGCCGACCGGATGGGTGAGCTCGCGGCTCAGCTCGACCGCCGGTAGGCCGTCTACGAGAGCCCGCTCGGCGTCGGGCTCGCGGACCGGGATCGGTGGGTCGTCGCGCGTCGGCAGGAGCGGGAGACGGGTGCCGCTGGGGCCGCCGTAGAGATAGGCCCACCGCAGGACGACCTGGTCACCGGCCTCGAAGGTGACGTCGAGCGCGAGGCGCACGGGCTCGACCGGCGGCAGCTCGACGTCGTCGGCGACCCGGAGCGTGAGGCTGCGGCGCAGGACCGGGTAGTACGTCGAGAGGAAGCGGGGCACGTCGACGCTCGGGACGCGGACCGGCCCGTCGGCCGCGACGAGCGCCGTCCGGGCGTCGTCGAGGGGCCGCTCGAAGCCGGCGAGCACGAGCTCCCGCCCCGCGTCGCCGTCGAGGTGGACGAACACCCCGTGCGGCGGCACTCCGACGAGCTCGACGTCGGCTGCGGGGAGTTCATGCCCGTCGACCCGCACCGTCGCCTCCAGGAGCAGCCCGTCGGCGGCGGTCGCGGAGCTCGCGTCGAGCCGCCCCTCGCCCGGCCCCGCGTCGCTCGCAGCCGCCCGGCCCTCGTCGGTCTGGGCACGATCCGATGCCCCGTCGACCCGCTCGGCCGGGCCGGGGTCCTGGCGCAACGCGACGGCGAGCACGGCAGGCTCGCTCGCGAGGCGGACCGGCGGGTCCTCCTCCCGCTGCGGCACCAACTCGATGCCGGCGTCGACGGCGCGCGCGAGCTCGGTCCACACGTCCGGGCCGAGCTCGGCGAGCGAGAGCTGGACCGGGATCGAGGCGTGACTCCACCCGGCGTCGCGGCCGTGCAGCTCGCGCAGGCGCATCGCGCGCGAGCGCTGCGCCGGATCGAGGCGGACCTGTGGTGGGGGATAGCGCAGCTGCTCCCACGTCACCGTGCTGCGGACCCAACGCCCCGACGCGCCGCGCACGACGAGGCGCAGGCCGATCTGCGCCGGCACGACCCCGGCCGCACCGAGGCCGGGAGCCTCGCGGGTGCGATCGACGCGCCACCCTGATCGCGCCGGCACGAGGCCGACCTGGATCGCCAGCGGTGTCGTCTCGGTGATGCTCGGGGCCGGCGCGGCGGCGGCGACCGCGCGCAGCGTGCGCTCCCACGCGGGCGTCTGCGCACTGGTGTCAGCGCCCATCTCGGGGGTCACGCCGCCGGTCAGCGCGAGCTCGCGCGCGGCGATGATGAGCGCGACCGCGTGCTTGCAGCCCACCTGCACCGGGCACGAGCACCGGGTGCCCGGTGCGGCCGGCCCCGGCCCGCCCCGCCGCGAGGAGCCGCGTCGATCGGCCGCGACGACGAGGCACTGATAGGGCGCCGCGCGGGTGCCGTGCACGCGCGCCGTGAGGAGCCGCCCGTGATCGCCGGTCTCGATCCGGTCGACCCGCCCGGCCCGCGTATAGCGCACCGCGCGCTCGTACGTCAGCTCCCCGAAGACGCGCCGCAGGTACCGGCCGTCGAGCGCCCCGATCCACTCCCGGTCGACGACGATCCCTGCCATGCCCAAAAGCCTAGAGGGCGGGTCCGACAAGCCTCGGGAGCCGCCCACGGCGTGGGGTTACGCTGGTTGTTACCCGGCAGTAGGGAGAGGATCCGGCGATGCCGCAACACATCTATACCGAGGACCACCTCGCGTTCCGGGACTCGGTGCGCGCCTTCATCGACCGCAGCGTGCGCCCGCGCGCGCAGGAGATGATCGACGGCCACGCGATCCCTCGCGACCTGTGGCTCGAGGCGGGGCGCCAGGGCCTCTTCGGGCTGTGCATCCCCGAGGAGTTCGGCGGCGCGGGGGTGGATGACTACCGCTTCAACGCGGTGAGTGCGCAGGAGAAGGCGCGCTTCACCCAGGCGCTCGCCTCCTGCTTCGGGATCCACTCCGACGTGTGCCCGCCCTATCTCGTCGCGCTCGGCACGCAGGAGCAGAAACAGCGGTGGCTGCCCGGGATCGCCGCCGGCGAGACGATCATCGGGATCGGGATGACCGAGCCCTCGGGCGGGTCCGATCTCGCGGCGCTCAAGACGACCGCGGTGCGCGCCGACGACGGCTCGGGCGACTGGATCCTCAACGGCAGCAAGACGTTCATCACCAACGGTCACAGCTGCGACCTCGTCATCGTCGCCGCCCGCACCGACCCGGCGAAGAAGGCCCGCGGCATCACCCTCTTCGTCCTCGAGGCGGGGATGGCGGGCTTCACCAAGGGCGCGAAGCTCGACAAGGTCGGCCAGGACGAATCCGACACGGCCGAGCTGTTCTTCGACGACGTGCGGGTCAGCGACGGGCACCGCCTTGGGCCCGAGGGGCTCGGCTTCATCGCGATGATGGAGCACCTGCCGCAGGAGCGCGTCGGCTCGGCGGTGACGAACCTCGCGCACTGCCGCCAGATCCTCGAGGAGACGATCGAGTACACGAAGGAGCGGACCGCCTTCGGCCAGCCGATCGGCTCGTTCCAGCACAACAAGTTCACGCTCGCCGAGCTCGTGACGACCGTCGAGGTGACGCAGGCCTATGTCGACCAGTGCGTGCTCGAGCACTCCCGCGGCGAGCTGTCCGCGGTCGATGCGGCGAAGGCGAAGTGGTGGACCGCGCAGGTGCAGAACGACGTGCTCGACGCGTGCGTGCAGCTCTGGGGCGGCTACGGATTCATGAACGAGTATCGGGTCGCGCGGGCCTGGCGCGACGCCCGGGTCACGAAGATCTGGGCCGGCTCGAACGAGATCATGAAGGAACTCATCGGACGGGACCTGGGCCTGTGAGCACGTCGAAGGAGTCGTCGGTGAACGCCTCGGAGCAGCGGGTCGCGATCGTCACCGGGGCGGCTCGGGGGATCGGTGCGGCGATCGCGCGCCGGCTCGCGGCCGACGGATTGGCGGTCGCGGTGCTCGACCTCGACGAGAGCGCGTGCGCCGACACCGTCGCGCAGATCCGCAGCGAGGGCGGTCGCGCGGTCGCGGTCGGCGCCGACGTCGGCGACGAAGCGGACGTCGCCGCGGCCTACGAGCGGATCGTCGCCGAGCTCGGTGCGCCGACGGTGCTCGTCAACAACGCCGGGATCATCCGCGACGACATGCTCCACAAGATGAGCGTCGACAGCTGGGACGCGGTGCTGACCGTCCACCTGCGCGGGGCCTTCCTCATGAGCCGCGCGCTGCGCCCGCACGTCGCGGCCGCGGGCTGGGGGCGGATCGTCAACCTGTCGAGCACCTCGGCGCTCGGCAACCTCGGCCAGGCGAACTACTCCGCCGCCAAGGCCGGCATGCAGGGCCTGACCAAGACCCTCGCGCTCGAGCTGGGCCGCTTCGGCTGCACGGCCAACGCGATCGCCCCCGGCATGGTGGTCACCGACATGACGGCGACGACGGCGCAGCGACTCGGCATGTCCTTCGAGGACTTCCAGGCCGCGGCCGCCGCACAGGTCGCCGTCGGGCGGTGCGGCACCCCGCAGGACATCGCCGCCGCCGCGTCCTTCTTCGTGAGCGACGAGGCGTCGTTCGTCTCCGGTCAGGTCCTCTACGTCGCCGGCGGCCCGACGGACTGACCTGCACCGTCCTGAGCTGAAGCGACGCGACACGACACGACCCCGCCGCCCGCGCACGAGGCACGGGCGGCGGGGTCGCGTCGGGTCGATCAGATCGACGGCTGCAGGCAGCCGCCCCCTTCGCCCGGGACGCCCCGAGTCTCAGGCGTCTCACGCGCCTCAGGTGCCTCAGATTCCTCAGCGGCGGATGCCTCAAGAGCACCGGCGTCGCGTGCCTCAGTCCCATCCGCAGCGGTGTCGCGGGGGTCGACGGCGGGATCGCTGTCCATGACCTACGACCGATCCGGGTCGGTGGTCTGGGTCCGGAGCTCGGCGCTGCCGGACTTGTCGGCCCGCGAGAGCATGATGTAGGAGACGAGCAGGCCGCCCCAGATCGCGGCCATGAAGAGCAGCATCATGACGATGGCAGTAGCGGACATGCCTCACGCCTCCTGGTTCGGGCCGGTCACGGCCTCGTCGGTGCGGTGTTCGAGATCGGCCGTGTCGCTCCACGGCAGCGACGCGACGACCCACGCGATCGCGATGAGCAGGATGACCATGCCCCACCCGAAGACGTTGACGAACGCCTGCGGGTAGCCCTCGTAGGGCTCGGCGATCTGGGTGAGGAAGTCCCGCACGAGCAGGCCGAGCAGGGCCAGCGGGATGATGCCGCCGATGAGGGCGGTCCAGACGCGCCCGACCTTGAACGAGCCGACGCTGTTGAGGTGGTTGCGCAGTCGCGGCAGCATGTGGAAGGCATAGGTGAGCATCACCATGCTGACGAGGGCGACCGCGAGGATGCCGAAGCTGTTGACGAAGGCGTCGAGCGTGTCGAGCACGTAGAGCCCCGTGCGTGAGCCTAGGAAGAAGCAGCTCGCGATCGCGACCGGGCCGCAGACGATGAGGGTGCCGGCGACGCGGCTGAGGCCGAGCTTCTCGCGCAGCGCCGAGACGCCGACCTCGAGGATGCTCACCATCGACGTCGCGCCCGCGATGACGAGGGAGAGGAAGAACAACACGCCGAGGAAGGCCCCGCCGGGTGCCTGGGAGATGATCGCCGGATAGGCGATGAAGGCCAGGCCGATGCCGCTGCTCACGACCTCCTGCACGGCGACGCCGCTCGCGGTGGCCATGAAGCCGAGCGCCGCGAAGACACCGATGCCCGCGGCCAGCTCGAAGCTGCTGTTCGCGAAGGCGACGACGAGACCGGAGCCGGTCATGTCGGTCTTGCGGTCGACGTAGGAGGAGTAGGTGATCATGATGCCGAAGCCGACCGACAGCGAGAAGAAGATCTGGCCGATCGCCGACATCCACACCTTGTAGTCCAGCAGCGCCTCCCAGTGCGGGGAGAAGAACGCCTCGAGGCCGGCGCCGGCGCCGGGGAGGAAGACCGACTGCACGACGAGCCCGCCGAAGGTCACGATGAGGATCGGGATGAAGATCGCCGAGAAGAGGCCGACACCCTTCTCCACGCCCATCGCCATGATGCCGATGATGACGACCCAGACGATGACGAGCGGGATGAGCACGGCGGGCACGAATTCCATGCTCACGCCGGCGCCGTCGGCGATCTGGAGGAAGTTCTTCATGAAGAAGGATTCCGGATCGTCACCCCAGGCGCGCTCCAGTGAGAAGAAGACGTAGCGCGCGGCCCACGCGATGATCGCGGCGTAATAGGTGGCGATGATGATGCAGATGCCGACCTGCCACCAGCCGAGCCATTCGAGCTTCTTGCTGATGCGTCGGAAGGTCAGCGGAGGACCGCCGCGGAACTGGTGGCCCAGGGAGTAGTCGAAGAAGAGGAACGGGATGCCCGCGCAGAGCAGGGCGATGAGATACGGGATCATGAACGCCCCGCCACCGCCCTGATAGGCGACGTAGGGGAAGCGCCAGATATTGCCGAGGCCGACGGCCGAGCCGATCGCGGCGAGGATGAAGACGCGGCGCGAGGAGAAGGCGTCGCGCGCCGGGGTGGCCGGTGCGTCGGCCGTGGGGCCGAGGTCGTGTGAGGGGGCAGCCATGGGGTGGGAATCCTCCTGGGACGGGGTCTGCCGCAGCCTACGCAGGGATCGGCCCCTGAAACCCCTGACCGGCCCGAATGTCGCCAACCCGTAATCCTCCTCACACCCGGCCGGGGTGGCGGGGTGTGCCCGCAGCGCTACGGGGCGACCTCGAGCACCTGCCCGTCCTCGACGTGCCAGCGCCGCGTGAGCCGGACCGTCTCGAGCATCCGCCGATCGTGGGTCACGAGGAGGATCGTGCCGTCGGAGCTGTCGAGGGCCTGCTCGAGCTGCTCGATGGCGGGCAGGTCGAGGTGGTTCGTCGGCTCGTCGAGCACGAGGAGGTTGACGCCGCGGGCCTGCAGGAGCGCGAGCGCGGCACGAGTCCGTTCGCCGGGGGAGAGCGAGCTCGCCGGGCGCCCGACGTGGTCGCCGACGAGGCCGAACTTCGCCAGCAGGGTGCGGACCTCCGCGGTCGGCCAGTCGGGCACCTCGCGGGCGAAGGCGTCGCCGAGCGCGGTGTCGCCCTCGAAGGCCGCGCGGGCCTGGTCGATCTCGCCGACGACGACGCGGGAGCCGAGCGAGACCGCGCCGGCGTCGGGGGTCAGTCGCCCCAGGAGCAGGTCGAGCAGGGTCGTCTTGCCGGCGCCGTTCGGCCCGGTCACCGCGACGCGGTCGCGCACGTCGAGCTGCAGATCGACCGGGCCGAGCGTGAAGTCGGCGCGTCGCGCGAGCGCCGCCCGGGCCGTCGTCACGACGTCGCCGGAGCGCGGCGCGGCGGCGATCGAGAACTGCAGCTGCCACTCCTTGCGCGGCTCGGCGACCTCCTCGAGGCGCTCGATCATCCGGTCGGTCTGCTTGGCCTTGGCCGCCTGCTTCTCGCTCGTCGCGCGCGCGTGATGGCGGATGAACTTGTCCTTCTCCTGCACCCGCGCCTTGCGGACCGCCGTCTTGACGCCCTTGTCCATCCAGGCCCGCTGCATCCGCGCCCGTGCCTGCAGGTCGGACTTGCGCTGCGCGTACTCCTCGTAGGCCTCGCGCGCGTGCCGCCGGGTCGTCGAGCGCTCCTGGAGGTAGGCGTCGTAACCGCCGCCGTAGGCGACGACCCGCTGCAGGCTGCGGTCGATCTCGACGACGGTCGTCACGGTGCGGGAGAGGAATTCGCGGTCGTGGCTGATGAGGACGACGGGTGCGTCGAGGGTCTCGACGAACTCCTCGAGGCGGTCCAGGCCCGCGACGTCGAGGTCGTTCGTCGGCTCGTCGAGCAGGTAGGCGTCGTAGCGGGACAGCAGGAGGGCCGCGAGGCCGACGCGGGCGGCCTGACCGCCGGAGAGCCCGGTCATCTCGCGGTCGAGGTCGACGGCCAGGCCGAGGTCGGCGGCGGTCACCTCGAGCCGCTCGTCCAGGTCCGCCCCGCCGAGCGCGAGCCACGTCTCGAGGGCGTGGGAGTAGGCCTCGCCGACGTCGACACCTCCCTGCGCCTCCGGCGCATCGCCGGCCGCGACCGTGTCGGAGGAGGCGTCGGCGGCGAGCGCATCGGCGGCGGCGTCCATCGCGGCCTGGGCGGCGGCGACCCCGGTCCGGC
>RRZU011247189.1_pt1 | contig 11990 bp, 14 predicted proteins | sample 2165561 | NCBI WGS metagenome assembly RRZU01 (sample SAMN10456909, study PRJNA506462) | wastewater metagenome | isolation source: wastewater sludge | place: USA: Moscow, Idaho | reverse complement strand
CGGCCGGGAAGCGGCGCGACACCCTCGGGGTGATCGCGCCGTTTTTACAAATATCTCCTATGTTCTCGCCGAATGACTGTCACGCTCGCCATTGATTGCATGGGGGGCGACCACGGCCCTTCGATGACCGTTCCGGCCGCCCTCGATTTCCTGCGCGCCGATCGCGATGCCCGCATCGTGCTGGTCGGTCGCCCGGAGGCCATCGAGCCGCACCTGGGCACTGCGCTCGCCCAGTTCGGCGAGCGGCTGCGCATCCAGCGCGCTTCCGAAGTTGTCGCCATGGACGAGCCGCCTGCGCTCGCCATGCGCAACAAGAAAGATTCGTCGATGCGGGTGGCGGTCAATCTCGTCAAGAACGGGGAGGCCCAGGCTGCCGTGTCCGCCGGCAATACCGGCGCCCTGATGGCGATCTCCCGCTTCGTCCTGAAGACCCTCCCCGGCATCGATCGCCCGGCGATCTGCAGCACCTTGCCGTCGATGCGCGGCCAGACCCACATGCTCGACCTCGGTGCCAACGTGGATTGCTCCCCGGAGCATCTGCTGCAGTTCGGCATCATGGGGGCGATGCTGGTGGCGGCGGTCGAGCACAATGAGCGACCCAGCGTGGGCCTTCTCAACATCGGCGAAGAGGACATCAAGGGCAACGAGATCGTCAAGCAGGCCGGTGAATTGCTCCGCAACAGCGGGCTCAACTTCTACGGCAACGTCGAGGGCGATGACATCTACAAGGGTACGGTGGATGTGGTTGTCTGCGACGGCTTCGTCGGCAACGTGGCCCTCAAGACCTCCGAAGGCCTGGCCCAGATGGTGGCCACCTTCCTGCGCGAGCAGTTCTCGCGCAACTGGCTCACCAAGCTGGCGGCGCTCTTCGCGATGTCGGCGCTCAAGGGGTTCAAGCGTCGCGTCGATTCGCGGCGCTACAATGGCGCGGCCCTGCTGGGTTTGCGCGGGGTCGTCGTCAAGAGCCACGGCTCGGCGGATGTCTTTGCATTTGAACAGGCGATCTGGCGTGCGGCCGAAGCGGCACGCAATCGCCTGATCGATCGTATCAGCGAACGCATGATGGAACGTGAGAGGTCCGAGGCATGATTCACGCTCGTGTGGCCGGGACGGGGAGCTTCCTGCCCGGCAATCCGGTGACCAACAATGATCTGGTGGCGCGGGGCATAGACACCTCGGACGAATGGGTCGTCGAGCGCACCGGCATTCGCCAGCGCCACCTGGCGGCGCCGGAGGTCACCTCCAGCGAACTGGCCTACGAGGCGAGCGTGCGCGCCATCGCTGCGGCAGGGCTTCAGCCGGCCGACATCGACCTGATCATCGTCGCAACCTCGACGCCCGATTACATCTTCCCGAGCACGGCGGCCTTGCTGCAGGCGCGCCTGGGCATCACCAACGGCGGCGCGGTCTTCGACCTGCAGGCGGTGTGCACCGGCTTCGCCTATGCCCTCGCCACGGCCGAGAAGTTCATCCGCTCCGGCAGCCACAAGCGCGCGCTGGTGGTGGGTGCCGAGGTCTTCTCGCGCATTCTCGACTGGAACGATCGTGGCACTTGCGTGCTGTTCGGCGACGGTGCCGGCGCCGTGGTGCTGGAGGCCTCCGAGCGGCCGGGCATCCTTGCCACGGCGCTGCATGCGGACGGCAGCCACAATTCGATCCTGTCGGTGCCGGGGCAGGTCAATCGCGGCGAGGTGGTCGGCGATCCCTTTCTGCGTATGGACGGCCAGGCGGTCTTCAAGTTTGCGGTCAAGGTGCTCGTCGATGTGGCTCGCGAGGTGATGGCCGAGGCGGGTGTGGATATCGACGCTGTCGACTGGCTGATTCCCCATCAGGCCAACATCCGCATCATCCAGGCCACCGGCAAGCGCCTCGGCGTGCCGGCCGAGAAGGTGATCGCCACGGTCGGCCTGCATGGCAACACCTCAGCGGCCTCGATTCCATTGGCCCTCGATCTGGCCGTTCGTGACGGGCGGATCCAGCGGGGCCACAAGATTCTCCTCGAGGGCGTCGGCGGCGGCTTCACCTGGGGCGCCGCGCTGCTCGAGTTCTGATCAATCCAGTCATGGCCATTAAAGGGTAGGTGACGATGAATTTCGCTTTTGTGTTTCCGGGGCAGGGCTCCCAGTCGGTCGGCATGATGGCCGCTTACGGTGAGTCGGCGGTGATCCGTCAGGCCTTTGCAGAGGCTTCCGAGGCCCTTGGCGAGGATCTCTGGCAGATGGTGGCCAATGGCCCAGCCGAAGTGTTGGCCCAGACCGTGAACACCCAGCCGCTGATGTTGACCGCCGGTATCGCCGTCTATCGCGAGTGGATCGCCCGCGGCGGCCCGCTGCCGTCCCTCGTTGCCGGCCACAGCCTCGGCGAGTACTCGGCCCTGGTTGCCGCCGGTGCCCTGGATTTCCAGGAGGCCGTCAAGCTGGTTCGCCTGCGCGCCCAGGCCATGCAGGAGGCCGTGCCCCAGGGCGAGGGTGCGATGGCGGCGCTGCTCGGTCTCGACGAGGCGGCGGCTGTCGAAGCCTGCGCCGAAGCGGCCCAGGGTGAGGTCGTCTCGGCGGCTAACCTGAATTCCCCCGGCCAGATCGTCATTGCCGGCGCCCGCGCGGCAGTCGAGCGCGCGATGGTTGCGGCCAAGGCCCGCGGCGCCAAGCGCGCTGTGCTGCTGCCGGTGAGCGCGCCCTTCCACTGTGCCCTGATGAAGCCGGCTGCCGAGCGCCTGCAAGAGCGCCTGGCGGACATTGAAGTGCGCGTGCCGACGATCCCGGTGCTCAACAATGTGGATGTGGCGGTCGAGACCGATCCGCTGCGCATCAAGGACGCTCTGGTGCGCCAGGCCTATTCGCCGGTCCGCTGGATCGAGACGGTGCAGGAAATCGCCCGTCGTGGTGCGACTCACGTGTTCGAGTGCGGCCCCGGCAAGGTGCTGGCCGGCATGACCAAGCGCATCGAAGGCAGCCTGCAGGGCGCTGCGATCGCCGATGCGGCCAGCCTTGAAGAAATTCTGAAGACGACGGGGGCCGCATGAGTCAGGTTCTGCTGGGGCAGGTGGCGCTGGTGACCGGCGCTTCCCGGGGTATCGGGCGGGCCATCGCCCTCGAGCTGGGACGTCTTGGTGCCACCGTGGTGGGTACTGCGACGTCCGATGGCGGTGCTGCCGACATCCAGGCTGGCCTCGAAGCCGCGGGCATCGCCGGGCTTGGCCTGGCGCTCGACGTTACTGATGCGGCGGCCTGCGAGGCGGCCCTCGGAGATATCGAGAAAAGTCTCGGCGCTGTAACGATCCTCGTCAATAATGCAGGCATCACCCGCGATAATCTCGCGATGCGGATGAAGGATGCCGAGTGGGACGCGGTTCTCGACACCAACCTCAAGTCGGTGTTTCGCAGGTCCAGGCTGGTGATGCGCGGCATGATGAAGGCCCGTACGGGCCGCATCATCAACATCACTTCGGTGGTGGGCAGTTCCGGCAACCCGGGGCAGGCCAACTACGCGGCGGCCAAGGCCGGCGTGGCCGGCATGAGCCGGGCGCTGGCCCAGGAGCTCGGCAGCCGCAACATCACGGTCAATTGCGTCGCGCCGGGGTTCATCGACACCGACATGACCAAAGAGCTGCCCGATGCGCAGCGCGAGGCCCTGCAAGGCAAGATCGCCTTGGGGCGTCTCGGCAAGCCGGAAGAAATCGCCGCGGTGGTTGGCTTCCTCGCCACCCCCGCCGCCGCTTACGTGACAGGGGCAACCCTGCATGTCAATGGTGGTATGTACATGGCGTAAATCTCGTCCTACTGGCGAGGGTGCGCGTTTTTGGTAGAATGCGGGGGCTTTGAATTCACCCCGCTCAATCAGCGAAGGAGTTGCTACATGGAAAATATCGAACAGCGCGTCAAGAAAATCGTTGCCGAACAACTCGGCGTCAACGAATCCGAAATCAAGAACGAGTCCTCCTTCGTGGATGACCTGGGTGCCGACTCCCTCGACACCGTCGAGCTGGTGATGGCCCTCGAAGAAGAGTTCGAGTGTGAGATCCCCGACGAAGAAGCCGAGAAGATCACCAGCGTCCAGCAAGCGATCGACTACGTCACCGCTCACCTCAAGAAGTAAGACTCCCGGAGCCCTGCCTTGACCCGTCGCAGAGTCGTCGTAACCGGCCTTGGCGCAATTTCGCCGGTCGGCAATACCGTGGCTGAGGCCTGGGACGCCATTACCAATGGCCGTTCCGGGATCGGCGAGATAACCCGATTCGATACCTCGGCCTTTCCGGTGAAGATCGCCGGCGAGGTGAGAAACTTCGACGTCGCGGCCTATCTTTCCCCGAAGGAGGCCCGCCGTATGGATAAGTTCATCCATTACGGGCTTGCTGCGGGCATTCAGGCGTTCCGTGATTCCGGCCTTGAAGTCAATGAAGCCAATGCCCATCGGATCGGTGTAAACATCGGTTCGGGCATCGGTGGTCTTCCGATGATTGAGGACACTCACGACGATTTCCTCGCCGGTGGTGCCCGCAAGATCTCTCCTTTCTTCATTCCCGGCACGATCATCAATATGATCTCCGGCAACCTGTCGATCATGCTTGGCCTCAAGGGGCCGAACATCGCGGTGGTGACGGCCTGTACCACCGGCCTGCACGCGATCGGCATGAGCGCCCGCATGATCGAGTATGGTGACGCGGACGTGATGGTTTGCGGCGGAAGCGAGTCTTCGGTCACGCCGCTGGCTGTAGGCGGCTTTGCTTCGGCGAAAGCGCTGTCGACCCGCAACGACGATCCGGCTACCGCCAGCCGCCCGTGGGACAAGGACCGTGACGGTTTCGTGCTCGGTGAAGGCGCCGGCGTGCTGGTCCTCGAAGAATACGAACACGCGGTCAAGCGGGGCGCCCGGATCTACGCTGAGCTTTCCGGTTTCGGCATGAGTGGCGACGCCTACCACATGACCGCCCCGGATACCGACGGGCCGCGTCGCAGCATGGTCTCGGCCATGCAGAACGCAGGCATCAATCCCGATCAGGTTCATTATCTCAACGCCCATGGCACCTCGACGCCCCTGGGTGACAAGAATGAAACCGAGGCGATCAAGCTCGCGTTCGGTGCCGACATCGCGAAGTCGCTGGTGGTCAACTCCACCAAGTCGATGACCGGTCACCTGCTCGGTGGCGCCGGTGGCCTGGAGTCGGTGTTCACGGTGCTGGCGGTGCATCATCAGCTGTCGCCGCCGACGATCAACATCTTCGAGCAGGATCCGGAGTGTGATCTGGATTACTGTGCAAACGTTGCTCGTCCGATGAAGATCGACTTTGCCCTGAAGAACAACTTCGGCTTTGGTGGTACCAACGGCACGCTGGTATTCAAGAAGTTCTGACGTGATCGGGGCGCGGGGTTCCGTGCGATGATCGTTGTCGAAATCAAGCCGTCGCGGCTGCAGTCCCTCTTTCTGGTGGGCCTGCATCTTGCGGCGGCTTTTTCTTTTCTGTTCGGCCTTGATCTCGGGCTGGCGGCTGCGGGCTTGCTTGCCGCGGCGCTAGGCTGGTCCCTGTACCGCAGCATCGTCGTGAGCCGTCGGCGGCTGCCTCGGGCGCTGGTCTTGGGGGATGACGGGAGCGTGTGTCTCCATCTACCCGGAGAAGGGGAGGTCGAGGCCGTGCCGGATGGGGCTTCGGTGGTGCTCCCGCGGGTGCTGTGGCTGGCCTGGCGCGATCGCCGAGGCGGCCCGCGCCGGGGTGTGCTGCTGCTGGTGGAAGATCAGCTGGTGCCCGCGGACTGGCGGCGCCTGCAGGTGTGGGCCCGGCTGCGCGTCAGGCCCGCCGTGGAGGGGCGGGGCAGGGTTGGCGCCGGCTGAGCCGCGCGGGCTCAGGAGCGGGGGCGCAGAACCGTGTCGCGGGCCTTGGGCAGGGTCTGGGGGTAGTCCCGGCTGAAGTGGAGGCCGCGACTTTCCTTGCGCTGAAGGGCGCTGCGCACGATGAGGTCGGCGGTCACGACGAGGTTTCGCAGCTCGATGAGGTCGTTGCTGACCCTGAAGTTGCTGTAGAACTCGTCGATCTCCCGGGCCAGCAGGCGAATCCGGTGCTGGGCTCGCTGGAGGCGCTTGTTGGTGCGCACGATGCCCACGTAGTCCCACATGAAGCGGCGTAGTTCATCCCAGTTGTGAGAGATCACGATCGATTCGTCGGCGTCGGTCACGCGGCTCTCGTCCCATTGGGGCAGGTTGGTCGCGAGTTCGCGCGGACTGGCGAGGATGTCGGCGGCTGCGGCCTCGCCGAACACCAGGCATTCGAGGAGCGAATTGCTGGCCAGGCGGTTGGCGCCGTGGAGGCCCGTGCAGGCGGTCTCGCCGATCGCGTGCAGGCCGGCGACGTCGGTGCGGGCCTGCAGGTCGGTGACGATGCCCCCGCAGGAAAAGTGCACCGCCGGGACGACCGGAATCGGCTGGCGCGTGATGTCGATGCCAAGCTCGAGGCAGCGCGCGAGGATGTTCGGGAAGTGGGACTGCAGCAGCTCGGCGGGCTTGTGGCTGATGTCGAGGAAGACGCAGTCGAGGCCGTGCTTCTTCATTTCGAAGTCGATTGCGCGGGCGACGATATCGCGGGGAGCGAGCTCCTCGCGCGGGTCGTGCTCGGGCATGAAACGGCTGCCGTCGGGGCGGCGGAGCAGGCCGCCTTCGCCGCGGACCGCCTCGGAGATCAGGAAGGACTTGGCCTGGGGGTGATACAGGCAGGTGGGGTGGAACTGGATGAATTCCATGTTCGCCACCCGGCAGCCGGCCCGCCAGGCCATCGCCACCCCGTCGCCGGTGGCGGTGTCGGGGTTGGTGGTGTACAGATAGACCTTGCCTGCGCCGCCGGTGGCGAGGACGGTGTGGCGGGCGGCGAAGGTGCGTACCTCGTCGTTGGCGATGTCGAGGACGTAGGCTCCGAGGCAGCCCTCGTCCGGATGGCCGATCTTGCGCCCGATGATGAGGTCGACGGCAATGTGCTGCTCGTACACAGCAATGTTCGGATGGGCTCTGACCTGCTCGGTGAGGGTTGCCTGGACGGCAGCGCCGGTTGCGTCGGCGACATGGATGATCCGGCGTGCGCTGTGCCCGCCTTCACGGGTGAGGTGGTAGCCGACGGCGGACGATGCGTCGGGTGTGAAGGGTACGCCGTGGTCGATGAGCCAGCGGATCGCCCGGGGGCCGTTCTCGACGACGAAGCGGGTTGCCTTGTCGGAGCACAGGCCGGCTCCGGCCGTGTGGGTGTCGGCGACGTGCGCCTCGGCGCTGTCGCTCGGGTCGAGCACCGAAGCGATGCCGCCCTGAGCCCAGGCGCTGGCGCTGTCTTCCAGGCTGCGCTTGGTGACGAGGGCGACTTTGAGTTTGTCGGCGAGACGCAGGGCAAGGGATTGGCCAGCAAGACCACTGCCCAGGATCAGTACATCGAAAGCGGTCACTTCGGGAATTCCGCAGGGGAGGGGCGATAGGAGGAGCGCCGACTATAGCATGGGCGCCGGATCGTGCCGAAATCCGCAAAACCCTTCCAGCGACTGAACTATGCGTGGGGCTCCCGGTCAACACGAGTGCTTCGGAAGGGATTCGCGGGCTCTCGGGTATACTGCGGGGCTGGTGGCCGGTGAGGTCACGACAACGAAAGTAGATGCCCCCCGACCATGAGTGATCGCGAAGTTGACCAGCAGCTTGTCGAGCGTGTCCAGCGCGGCGACAAACAGGCGTTCGGCCTGCTTGTTGCGAAATATCAGCGCAAGCTCGCCCGCCTGCTGTCGAGATTGATCAGGGATCCCGCCGAGGTGGAGGATGTTGCCCAGGAGACGTTCATCAAGGCCTATCGCGCCTTGCCGTCCTTTCGGGGTGACAGCGCTTTTTATACCTGGCTTTACCGGATCGGGATCAATACGGCAAAGAACTTCCTGGTTTCCCAGGGGCGGCGCGCCCCGACGACGACCGATTTTGACTCCGAGGAGGCCGAGACCTTCGAGGATGGGGATCAGCTGCGTGACATCAACACGCCCGAGCGTCTGATGATGACGCGGCAGATCGGCGACACGGTGAATGCGGCGATGGAAGCCCTGCCCGAGGAGCTCAAGACCGCGATCGTGCTGCGGGAAATCGAGGGTTTGAGTTACGAGGAGATCGCCACGATCATGGATTGCCCGATAGGGACGGTGCGTTCGCGGATCTTCCGCGCACGTGAGGCCATTTCCGAGAAGCTCAAGCCGTTGCTGGATACGGCTCCGAACAAGAGGTGGTAACAAAGATGAAAGAAAGAGTCTCTGCCCTGCTGGATGGCGCGCTGGATGACGAGGCCTCCTCGCGGCTGTTCGAGTCCATCAAGCGGGATGCAGGCTTGCGCCAGGATTGGGAGAGTTATTGTCTGATCGGCGATGTGCTGCGCGATGACTCCCCTTTGTCGGCGGATTTCACCAGCAAGGTGATGGCTGGCCTCTCCGACGAGGTGACCGTTCTGGCGCCCGTGAGGCGTGAAAGTGGCGGCTGGGCGCGCAAGCTGATGCCGATCGCTGCCTCAGTGATGGGTGTTGCCGCGGTAGCTTGGGTTGCAATGACCCTCAATGGCCCCGGTGCAGAGGTGCAGCGCCTGGCCCGTTCGAGCCCGCCAGCCGTGGTCAGTGTGGCGCCTGTCGAGCGCAGTGCGCTGGTGCCGGCGGAATCGTCGGAGCGGGAGTATCTCTTCGCTCATCAGGCCATGGCTCCTGCCGCGGGAATGCCCGGTGTGGCCCACTATGTGCGCACGGTTTCGGACACCCGCGTGGCCGGTGAAAGATGAAGCGTTTCCTGAGCATCCTGATTGCCGCGTGGTGCCTGAGCAGTGTTGCTTCGGCCCAGGCCCCCGGAGATCCGATAAGCTGGCTGGGCCGGATTTCCAATGCTGCCCACAAGCTCAACTATACGGGTAGCTTCACTTACCAGAGCGGCAAGAACATCGAGACGTCGCGCATCGCGCACCTCGTGGACGCCAACGGCGATGAATACGAGCGACTCGAGGCTCTGGATGGTAGCCCCCGGGAGGTCGTACGCAACCATGAAGAGGTTCAGTGCTTCCTGCCCGACCAGAAGCTGCTGATCATCGACCAATCCTCGGCGCGTCGCAGTTTCCCGGCGCGCCTCCCGCAGTCTCCGGCAGCGCTCGGTGAGCACTACCGCATCCGCAAGGGCGAGGTGGTGCGGATTGCCGGAATGGAAAGCCAGCAGATCATCCTCGAGCCGAAGGATGACATGCGTTTTGGTCATCATTTCTGGGCGGACATCTCCTCCGGCTTGCTGTTGCGTGCGCGCATCGTCAGCGACAAGGGCGAGACCGTCGAGCAGTTCGCGTTCACCGAAGTCACGATCGGTGCGCCCTTCGACAAGGAGAAGGTGCGGCCGCGCTTCTCCCGCGGCAGCGACTGGAAGGTGGTCAATGCGCGGGGCAATGAGGTCAAGGTCGAAGATACCGGCTGGGCCTTCCGGCATTCGATTCCCGGCTTCCGGCCAGTGGTGTCTGTGCTGCGGCCGTCCCGGGGGGGGCATGGTGATTCCTACCACGTGGTGTTCTCCGACGGCCTGGCGGCGATCTCGGTGTTCATCGAGCCGCTGGCGGCGAAGAACAACGCGCAGAGCGGCATGAGCGCCGCGGGGGCCTTCAACATCTTCCGGCGGACGATCGGCGACAGGCTGATCACCGTGCTCGGCGAGGTTCCGCCCCAGGCACTGGTGCGGATCGCCGACGGCGTCGAGATGCGGAAGCGCTGATGAAGGTGAATGGTGTTGTTCAGCGGGTCGACGGGGCGTACGCCTGGGTGGATGTGTCCGTGGCCCAGGGATGTGGCCGCTGCGGCGAGCCCGGTGGTTGCGGTGGCGTCAATATCGCCCGGCCTTTCGGGGGGGCGAAGCAGGTTCTGCGCGTCTCTAATGATTCTGGCGCGGTGGTCGGTGAGTCCGTGAGTGTGGTGATCGACGACGGCGTTCCGCTTGCCGCGGCCCTGCGTGTCTATGCGGCTCCGGTGGTTGGCGTGCTCGGCGGTGCTGCGCTGGGGACGGCGCTGGCTCCGGTGACTGTGGTCGACCTGTACGCCGGGATCGGTGCCCTGCTGGGGGCCGGCCTAGCGGTGCTGCTGGTTCGTGCCAGGCAGCTGCCGTGGTCGGGCCGCCGCGACCTTCCCGTTCGTCTGGAACGTAGTGGGCCGGCGTCCTCCAGGGAGTGCGGACGGTGATTCGCTTGCCGTGCTTTCTTGTCCTCATCTTGTTGGTGCTATCTGGAGCCGGCTTGCCTGCAGGGGCTGCGCCGATGCGGGATTTGCCTGACTTTGCCGAGCTGGCCGATCGCCAGGGGGCGGCGGTGGTGAATATCAGCACCACCCAGGCGGTGCGCCATGCGCGCCCCGGCCTGCCCCGGCTGGATGAAGACGACCCGATGTTCGATTTCTTCCGCCGTTTCGTGCCGCGCCAGCCGGGCAGTGGGCCGAAGGTGGATCCCGACAACCGCTCCCTCGGTTCCGGCTTCATCGTGTCGTCCGACGGTTATGTGCTGACCAACGCCCATGTGGTGGAGGGCGCCGACGAGATCATCGTCAAGCTGAGCGACAAGCGAGAGTTTCGTGCCCGCCTGATGGGCGCCGATCCGCGCTCGGACGTGGCCTTGCTCAAGATCGAGGCGGGCGGCCTGCCAAAGGTCAGCCTGGGCGATCCGGGCAGGCTGCGGGTGGGCGACTGGGTGCTGGCCATCGGCTCGCCTTTCGGCTTCGAGAACTCCGTCACCGCAGGGATCGTGAGCGCCAAGGGGCGCTCGCTGCCCCAGGAAAATTTCGTCCCCTTCATACAGACCGACGTGGCGATCAACCCGGGTAACTCGGGTGGGCCGCTGTTCAACCTGAAGGGCGAGGTGATCGGCATCAACTCCCAGATCTACAGCCAGACGGGCGGCTTCATGGGGCTCTCGTTCGCGATCCCGATCGACGTGGCGATGGAGGTCCAGAGCCAGCTGAAGGCGCATGGTAGGGTCCAGCGCGGGCGGATCGGGGTGGTGATCCAGGAGGTGTCGCGGGAACTGGCCGACAGCTTCAGGCTCGACAAACCCGCTGGCGCGCTGGTGAGTTCCGTCGAAAAGGGCGGCCCCGCCGACAAGGCAGGGCTCGAGCAGGGCGATATCGTGCTGCGCTTCGACAATCGTCCGGTGGGGATTTCGGGCGATCTGCCGCGCATCGTGGGCAGCACCCGGCCGGGTGCGAAAGTGCCGGTGATGGTGTGGCGAAAGGGTGCCCAGCGGGAAATGAGCGTGGTGGTGGCCGAATTGCCCGACGAGCGGGCGCGCAAGCCGGTGCTGCCGATGGCGCGGCCGGAGGTGGCACCCAACAAGCTCGGCATCGTGGTGGCGGACCCCAGCCAGCAGCAGCGGCGGGACGGCCGATTTGCCTCGGGAGGTGTGGTGGTGGAGGCGCTGCGCAGTGCTTCGGCGCGGGCCTCCGAGATCCAGGCCGGCGACGCGATCCTGGCCATCATCAACCGGGGTGTGCGCACCGACCTGCGCTCGGCCGATCAGTTCAGCCGCCTGGTGGCAGGCCTCGAGCCGAGCCAGGCCGTGACCTTGCTGGTGCAGCGGGGCGACACCCAGACCTTTGTGCCGGTGCGTACCCTTGAGCGCTGAGCGACGTCTCACCGTGCTCAGCCGGGAGTGGTGCCACCTGTGCCACGACCTGCTCGACGCCCTGAAGCCGCTGCAGGGCGAACTTGGCTTCGACATCGAGGTGCTCGATGTGGATGCCCTGCCCGAGCTCGAGGCCGAGTGGGGCGAGAAGGTTCCGGTGGTGCTTGCTGGCAAGCTTGAGCTGTGTCACTACTTTCTGGACGAAGCTGCGGTTCGTGCTCATTTCCGACGTATCGGTTAGAATCCAAGTCTTTGCCAGGCAAACAAATTTTCAAGGGTGCCCACCGGCACCCTTTTTCATGGCCCATGCAACACATCAGAAACTTCTCGATCATTGCCCACATCGACCACGGTAAATCCACCCTGGCCG
>RRZU011196753.1_pt1 | contig 11992 bp, 10 predicted proteins | sample 2165561 | NCBI WGS metagenome assembly RRZU01 (sample SAMN10456909, study PRJNA506462) | wastewater metagenome | isolation source: wastewater sludge | place: USA: Moscow, Idaho | reverse complement strand
TTTGAAAAATCGCGTCGTACCATCAGGCATCAAACCCTTACCCTGTGTGGCTCGAATGGCCTGACACAGGTTAGTTTTGCCCGATTTACAGAACTTACACTGACCACATTCAGGCGTATACAGCGGGATCTCGTGATCGCCCACGGCAACACTGGTCACGCCCTTACCAATCGCTTCGACAATACCCGCGCCTTCATGTCCCAAGATCGCCGGGAACACCCCTTCCGGATCCGCACCTGACAGGGTGTAAGCATCGGTATGACAAACACCGGTTGCCACAATACGCACCAACACTTCGCCTTTTTGCGGCGGCATCAAATCAACTTCTTCAATCGATAGCGGTTTACCGGCTTCCCAAGCGACCGCAGCGCGGGTTTTGATCATATTCATGGTATATCCTTTTTATTTTGCCCTATAAGATGAACACAGAGAGGATGGAGGGATGCTTACAGCTTAGACGACCGTACGCGGCATGGAAGCCGCGTCCGAGCGTACAGGGAGGTATTTACAGCGGGTCGTTGTGCTGTAAGCATTCTTTCATCTTCCCTCGTAATACGTCATTGTATTCACCTCAATTCAGTTGATAATTAGCGCATACGGCAAATAATTTTTACCATAGAGTAATAATGACAATCTGGGATGGCATCAATGAGTTTGTCTGCGTCGTCGTGTGTAGGAACAATAAAGTTTGTAGTGGTTGAATAAAGTTTGCACTTTTCCCAAAAAACGAATGAATAAAGTTTGTAGTATTCGTATAGGTTACTATACTCAAAAAAATCTCATCTAGCATAGTGAGTCTTCATGAGCAGAGGACGCAAACTTGAAACTTTTGATGACTATCTAAGATCGCTAAGAAATGGTTACGGGCTTGGCTCTGGGGCTAACTATAAACCATGGCTACGAGTCCAAGATGTAAGCTCTAAAGGACTTAGTGCTAAAATCCAAGGCATAAAGACTCAACGTTGTCATCACACACTATCACAAAATGAGACTGCCTTTTTTTATCTAGCTGAATACGCAGATGCTGTTGTTGATATCAGAGAACAATTTCCTCTCCTACCGCTTGAATTCTCAAATAAAATTGCAAATATTTTAGATATTGATCATCCACGAGTACCTAAAACAAAAGAACTTAATGTCATGACAACAGATTTTGTTTTAACAAAATCTGTACATGAAAAAATAAAATATGAAGCATATTGCATTAAACCCGAAGACGCACTTAGAAATGAAAGAGTCCTTGAAAAAATTGAATTAGAAAGGATCTGGTGGCAATTATTAGGTGTGAAATTTAAAATATTTACATGTACGGAGTTACACCGAACACAAGCTGATAACATTGAATGGATAACAAATCCAACTAGGTCTGGAGCTAAACATTCACAAGAATTATTAGTGAATGCACATAGACAGGATCTTAAGCGATAACTCTTTATTTCAGATAGAAAAATGGCCTCATTTATGATCAGATAATCGTCGCCAAACCATTTCTCATCAACCATGAAGCCGATGACGATTATCTCCTTAAAACACCAACTCTCGCAATTCTTCTGTCCAGATTTTATGACCAGAACCGCCAGGCGCACTGGTTTCTTAAAACGCGAACGGACTATTGAACCTCAAGCGTTAGTCTTGAGTCTGATCGCAGCACTCAGCAAAGGAAATTGTCATGCCATTGCTGATCTTCATCGACAATTCAATGGGATGAGCCGCAGTGAAAAACAGTTTGTGGCTTATAAGCCCTTTCATAATCAATTACGAAAACCGGCGTTTGCACAATGGATGCAGCAGTTAACCGAGTTTGCGATTGCGCAGTTTGTTCGGGCACTTAAAGCAAAGTTACCCGCCAAACTCGGTTGTTTTGACGATATCCTGTTGCAGGATGGCAGTTCTTTCCGGGTTCATGATGGGTTAGCCGAAGTTTTTCCAAGTCGATTTCCAACGCATCCGGCTGCGATTGAATGTCATATGACGTTATCACTCAAACATCAAATGCCGAAAACCATGACAATCACGGCCGATACATCTTCCGAGCGGGCGTATTTGCCGAAAACGGAACTGATGCGCAATCAATTGCTGTTGGCAGATGCAGGGTATGTAGACTTCAAATATTTCCATCAGTTATCTGAGCATGGTGGTTCATTCATCGTCAGAGGCGGTAAAAATCTCAATCCAGTAATTGTTGAGGCTCGCAATGGTCAGGGTCGGTTATTACCCAAACTCGCAGGTCTGAAACTCAAAGAAATCGACCGAAAAACCAATCGTTCAGAGGTTTTGGACTTAAAAATCAAGCGGGGACCGGATGAATTTCGGTTAGTCCGACGTTGGTTTGCAGAAGAAAAGCGATTCTGTAGCTGGGTAACCAGCCTAGCAGCAACGACATGGTCAGCCGATGAGATCATGATGATTTATCGGTGTCGTTGGCAGGTTGAGTTACTGTTTAAAGAACTGAAATCCGATACAAACTGGCGAAGTTTTGCTACAGGGCAAAAAGCGATCATGGAAGGATTGGTCTGGACCAGTTTGCTTGCATTGATCATCCGCAGGTACATCGCCATGCAAAGTATGCCATCCGCTTCGGTGTACAAAGCCGGGAAGAATGTTGACGTTTGGTTGTTACCACTACTGGAGGCCTACATTCATCAAGCATGGTCGGAAATAACGACTCGGCTGGAATGGGCCATGTCGTATATATCAAAGAACGCGAAAAAATCACAACAACGAAAATCCAAGAAAAATAAGACCTTAGATGGGATTTTTGAAATGCTTAATTCTTAAAGTCCAGTCTATGAGTAGTGACTAAGTTTAATTTATTAAAATCGGCAATTAGCTGTAATACCGTTCTAACTGGGACATCTTGAAAGTTAAGGGAAATTGGCTTTCCTTTGTATTTTTTTTGAGCATCAGCTTTAGCTGTTCGTAGTGGAGGGCTAACTTCTACAATGAATAAGTTACCAGATTGATCGTATTTATAATCGAATTTACCTTTGATACCGAGATCAAAAATTACACTACTTTTATTTTGTTTTATGTCTACGTTGTAGACCGGTGTATTAAAATCGGCCACATCCATCAAGGCCAATAAATCAGGTTTAATTGCTGTTGCATTAAAAGATGCAATTACATGATCACCTCTAGCACTAACTTCAACAGCTGCAGCGCTATTTTGTAAATTAATTAATAATTGGCCTTGTCCATTTTTACCTCTGCGAAAATCAACGTGTTCAATACTATTAATCACACCCGATGTACTTTTCATCGAATTATTGTCAGTTGTTGTATTGTTTGTCGATGTCGCAGCAAGTTTGTTGTTTGACATGGCTTGCGTTTTAGCATCATTAGACAAGGATTGTCCCAAAGTGACAGATATATGGGAACCATCTTGTTTAATGCGATAAGGCATCAAGCGTTCAAGATTTACAGAAACATCTAAACCTGCATTTTTAGGTTTGACTTGAATATCTTGAATGCCTAAACGTTCGATCGGTATCGTATTTTGTCGTAAAGACGAACTAGTTGCAGGAAAATTCAGGTATAACTGATTTGGCTGGTATTTTAGCTTATCAGTAAATGTTGTCAGTGACTCATTGAAGTCAAACTGTAATTCAAGTTGATCCCCACTAAGCGGGCTAACCCGGATATTCTGAAGCTCTGTCAGGGCGAATACCGCAGTGGAGTATGCAGCGAAAGAAAGCACAGCCGCCGTATATAATCCTGAGTGAAATAGTCTGTTAGTTCGCATGACTCATCCCTGTTTTTTGTTAGCGTTAGTAGCGGATGTATTGAGTGTTAGTTTAGTTGTTCTGTTATTCCAGCAACCACTACCATCCGGTATCATCTCTATTACATCGATATCATCTTTAGTAACTTTAGCTATCTTACCGTGGTTTAACCCCATGTATTGACCTAAAGTAACCCGATACACAATTCCTCCTGGTGCTAGCACCAAGCCCCATAAACCGCGTTCATCAGCCAATGTTCCTTTCATTTGTAGATTATCAAGAGAATATTGTTCTAATTCTTCTTTAGGTCTACTGGTGTCCGGTTGTATACACTTTGCTTTCACTTTTCCGACCATTTGGCCTTGTTCTGGTTTGGGATCAGTAAAAGGATTACGCGTATTTTGAGCTGAAAAGGTCATTGGCTCATAAGGCGTAATTGTCGGTAACGGATCTATAGGTTGTGCTGGTCGGGCTTTAACTTGAGCAACATATGTTTGTAAATCAGCATTCTGATCACAGCCAGAAAGCATAACCACACTTAGAAAAAGGATTAGTGTTTTATATTTCATTTCTTCACCGTTCCCTTATGTTGTTTTTGGTCAGGGTCATAACGGTAGGTCTTCGCTTGAACGGACATCAATATGTTGTTACTGCCATCTTTAGCTTCTTTGTTTACGGTAAAGCTACCAAGTAAAACAATTCGCGGTAATGCTGCAATATCTGCTGAAAATTGACCTAGTTGATTATATTGTCCAGAAAGATCAATTCGCATAGGAAGCTCGGTATAAAATTCTTTTTTAATCTCAGGTTCCCAGTTTATGCGAAGCAATTTCAAACCATTGTTAGTTGCAATATAACTAATATCATCAAGCAAACCGGCCACTTCATTTTTATTTGGCAGTTGTTTCAATTGATTTTTAAGCATTTCTTCCAGTTGAACCATCTGCTGGCGGTATGCGTTTAGACTGCTAGCTTGAGAAGCTCTAACTTCAAATTGACTTTTTAAGTCAATTTCTTGTTGTCTGGTTTGGTCAAGTTGCTTTATGGAGTCTGAAATAAGTGCATAGTACCCAGCCCCCCCGATTAAGGCACAAATAAATGCTATCAAAATGCTTTTAGCTAGTACTGGCCATGATGCTATATCATTTATGTCTAAATCATTTAAGTCTTGAAAGTTCATATACGCCCCCTGTGCTCTTATTGTTTTGGAGCGGGATTAGAATTACTGTTATTCAATACATTGAATCGCATTGAAAACTCGCTCAACTTCATGAGTGCAGAGTCATTGGCAAAGATAGAATTTATAGCTGTTTGACCTAACCAACCACTGGCGTCAATTAATCTCATTGTGCTCGCAACTCGGTTATAGGCTTCTGCTTTTCCGACTACGTCAATCTGAGATTGATTCACATTCATTGACTGCAGATATACACCATTGGCGATTACGACAGGAAGGTCATTAAACAATTTGACAGATACATTCCGGCTTTGTTGCAAGGTATCAATTAGTTTCATTCGATCAACAAGAGATTTTTTTTGAGCTTTGATTTCATTTATTTGACCAATTTGTGTATCCAGAATGGCAATCTCGTGTTGGAGGAACTGATTTCGCTGATTTTGAGCGCTAATCTGATGATTAAAATACTGATTCACTGCAAATACAATTGCTACAGCTATGGCACAAGTAATGCCAAGCAAAATGAAAAAAGCCTGTTTTTGGCGCTCTTTAGCAGACTCGCGCCATGGTAGGAGGTTTATATTTGACATGGGGTAAAACTCCTTAACGCTAATCCAAGGGCGGTCATATATTTAGCGCCATGGCCGAAGTTATCCGCCAATTTATGCTGGTTATATAGTAGGACAGGATCTGGGTGTCTGACATCCATTTCCAACTGTAATGCAAGCTGCTGTCGTAAGCCGGGAATTAAGCTGCCTCCACCAGAGAGAACTAACATCTCCACAGTCCGATTACCGGATGAACTACAAAATAATTGTATATTCCGCTTTATATGCTGTGTCAGCTGATTGATATATGAGTTGACGACATCAATGTCACTATAAGAAGAAAGAGCTCCTTTTAGTTTCACATTTTCAGCTTCTTCTGGTGGTAAGTTATAGAACGTAGCTAAGGAACGAGTGAGACTAGCTCCCCCAAAATCCTGCAAACGAGAGTAAATTAACTCACCTTGAAAAATGATGCCAAAACTCAATGACAATTCGCCAATATCAACTATTGCGCAGAATTTGTTCGCATCAGCAGTTAATAGTGATTTTTCCAGAGATACAACGGCACGAGTCAAGGCATGCATACCCACATCAACCACCTTAACCGCCAAGTCACTGTCATTGAAGACACTAATAGCACTGGCTATGGATTGGGAACGGGCAGCACAGATAAGAACATCATTGCGAGCAGGATCTGTGATATTGGGGCCTAAGATTTCGAAATCCAAGCTGACTTCATCAAGAGGGAAGGGGATAAGTTGTTCTGCCTCCATCATGACTATATTTTCATAATCAATCTGATTGATGTTGCTTGCGACTTGTGTGATTTTTGTTATTACACTTGAACCGTTTACAGCTGTTGCTGCATTCTTGTACTTACTGGGTAACATCCTCAGCAATTGTTTAAATGCTTGTGATATCCGGTCCACATCCTGCAGTTGAAAATCTCTGATAGCACCTTTAGGGGTTGCTATTTCTGCCCATGCATCGATGGAAAACTTATCCGCATTACCTGAAACAGCAACTGCTTTAATAGTGCTGCTACCGAAATCGACCCCTAGCATGGGGGTGTTCGTGCTCTTTTTAATTAACCTGAACATAGAGGCATCCATGCGGTTGTTGTTAAAATAGGCGCGGTACGCCAAACAGTGCTTTAACTATAGCTGTAAGGTTAGATTTTGGCGATACGAATGTGTCCTTCAATTCTCTCGAATTTGAAGCAGATAACACTATATACTGCATGCCCATAGGCTCTTGGATGGCGGATACTCAAGTTATGTTTAAATGGTTTAAGCGATTGTTATGGTTATTGCTCTTATTGTTGTCAGTTGGTATCGCCGCTGTCGCCGCTTTTTATTTTCATCTTGAGAAAGATTTACCTGATGTATCGATGTTAAGAGATACAACGTGGGAAACACCATTAAGGGTCTATAGTGCTGATGGTGTCTTGATGTCTGAATTCGGTGATGTGAAAAGAATCCCGTTACAGCTTGAGCAAATTCCTCTCCAAATGCAGCAAGCTTTTTTGGCGATAGAAGATTCGCGTTTTTATGAACATCCCGGTATCGATTTAATCGGTATCGCGCGGGCCGGCGTTGTTTGGGCCGTTTCAGGCCGAATGCAGCAGGGTGCGAGTACTATTACACAGCAAGTTGCTCGAAACTTTTTCCTGAGTCGTGAAAAAACTCTACTTCGAAAAATTAAGGAAGTATTTTTAGCTTGGCGGATTGAAAGAGAATTATCGAAAGGTGAAATTCTTGAGCTGTATTTGAATAAAATTCCGCTGGGATATCGCTCATACGGGGTTGGTGCTGCGGCGCAGGTTTATTATGGTAAGACGGTTGATCAGCTAACACTAGGAGAAACCGCTGTTATTGCTGGTTTACCTAAAGCGCCATCCATGCTGAACCCTATTCGTTCGCCGCAACGGGCGTTAGCCCGGCGTAATCTGGTTTTAGCCAGAATGTTACAGCTTGGTATGATCAAAGATAATGAATACCAAAAGGCAGTTGCTGAACCTATTATTACGCATTATCACGGTACCGATGTTGGTTTGGATGCGCCCTATCTGGCTGAAATGGTCAGAAAATTTATGTTGGATAAATATGGCGAAGAGTCTTACAGCAAAGGTTATCAAGTTTATACCACGCTGAGTTCAACACAGCAGCAAGCTGCTCAATCGGCCGTCTTTAAAGGTTTGTTGGATTATGATATTCGTCATGGGTATCGAGGTGTTGAAAAACATCTTTGGTCAAAAGGCGAAGCTTGGAACAGTGAGCAAATTACCAATTACCTTAATGATTTACCTAGTTATGAGCCATTTGAGCCGGCTATTGTAACTGCGGTGAATAATAAAGAGGTAACGGTGGTTGTAAAAGGGGGGCTTGATGCGACTATTCCTTGGGATGGTTTGAAATGGGCTCGTCCATTTATCAGCGATGAGAGACAAGGTGCTGCACCTCGGAAAGCGGCAGATATCCTGCAAGTCGGCGATCAGATCTGGGTTTGGCAAGATGAAAACAGTGATGAGCTTCGGTTAGCTCAAATTCCTGATGCTAATGCGGCTTTTGTTGCTTTAAATCCTAAAAATGGTGCCATTCAAGCGTTAGTTGGTGGTTTTAGTTTCGATATCAGCAAATTTAACCGTGTTGATCAGGCTCGTCGGCAAGTAGGGTCAAATATTAAGCCATTCATCTATTCTTCTGCACTGGCGAATGGCTTCACTTTAGCTTCTATCATCAATGATGCACCAATTACACAGTGGGATGGTGGAACATCTGGTTGGAGCCCTAAAAACTCACCGCCGGAATACGATGGTCCGATCCCTTTACGTGAAGCGCTTGCTCGTTCTAAAAATGTGGTCACCGTGCGGTTACTGCGTAGTGTTGGGATTGATAATGTTTTGAGCCATTTACATTTATTTGGTTTTCCTGACAGTAGCTTACAACGCAATGAATCTATTTCTTTAGGGACGGCGGAATTTACACCATTAGAACTTGTGAGTGGTTATGCTGCGTTCGCAAATGGTGGTTTTAAGGTAACACCTTATTTTATCGATCATATTGAAGACGCTACGGGAAATCTCATCTATGAAGCTACACCATCTATAGCTTGTGCGGGTTGCGGTAAATTAGCAGAAGCGGGTCTGGATAAACCAGATGCTTATAAAGATGAATTAGGTGATTGGCATAGCCAATGCCCGATAGATCCGGTTACACAACAGAACCAAGCGCCTCGTATTATAAGTACAGCCAATGCGTTTTTGATAACAGAAGCATTGCATTCAGCTATATATGGTGGCGCGGATCGTGGATTGGGCAGCTGGATGGGGACTGGATGGCGAGCAGCCAAAGAGCTAAAACGGGGCGATTTAGCCGGAAAAACGGGTACAACAAACGAAGCTAAAGACGCCTGGTTCAGCGGTTTTACCCCTAATATAGTTGCAACCGCATGGGTTGGCTTTGATGATCATCGTCGAGCATTAGGCCGTAGTATTGCAGGAAATGAGTTTGGAGCCAGTGCTGCACAACCGATCTGGATTGAGTATATGAAAGTTGCTTTGCACGGTATTCCCGATCGTAAGCTAACTCAGCCTGACGATATTGTGACTATGCGTGTCAATAATTACTCTGGATTGGCGATGGCCGGATCTTCGCCTGGAAGTCGAGAGGAGTTTTTTGAGAAAGGGAGTGAGCCATCTGCTACTGGTCAGCAAGAAAGTGTGTTGTTTGATAATGGTGATATAAAGAATACGCCACCGCAAACACCATCAACTTCAACATCTGCTGCAACGCCTACATCTCCGACAGGGGCTGCAGGTACGGATGATATTTTTTGAGTGTTTTTTAGCCTTTTTTGAGAAATTGAGACCTATTTCATATGTGAAGTAGGTCTCAATTGCTTTTCCCTGATTTTCAATAATAATGTCTGAATATGTAAAGAGCTCGGATAAAGACATTAGTCAGGGAAATAATTATGAATTATCGTAAAAATATGTTTGCCGTATTGATTTCTGGTTTGTTATTGACGGCATGTGGTGGTGGTGGAACCGATATCAGTGGTGGTAGTTCAGGTAGTTCAACAGGTAGCACAACGAGTGGTAGTACGGGGACTGGTTCAACTGTAACTGCTGGTCCAGCAAAATCTATTGTTGCCGCGACACCAAACCCTGCATTCCAGTCACTGGTTAATGGAGCTGCTTCGAAAATCACATTTACTATTACAGATGTTGCTGGTAATCCAATTTCTAATAAATTAGTTGATGTTGCATTTACATCTGCAGTATCCGCCGGTTATTCATTATCAACAAATCAATTTACTACCGATTCAGCTGGTCAAGGATCGGTATATGTTACTGCAGGTACTAGTCCTTTAACTTTATATGTAAAAGCTACTTTGCATGATGATAGTTCAGTATCAACTTTATCATCATCAGTTTCTTTTGGTATGGGGGTACCTGATTCGGATAGTTTCTCTATTGCTGCCGATGTACATTCACTTGATGCGGCTGCAACTACAAATGGTGTAACAAGCACAATTACAGTATATGCAGCGGATAAATTTAATCATCCTGCTTTAGATGGCACTAAAATTTATTCGCAGTCTAATGGCGGACAAATAGTCGGAGATTCTTCAAATTCGGGGGCTACTCCTTTCTGTACGACGTTATCCGGAAAATGTACATTGAAATTACTCAGTACTGCGCCACGACCTTCCGATGGTACTGTGAATGTGATTTTCTATACAGATGGAGAAGAAAGCTTCGTTGATGATAACAATGACGGTGTAATGAATGTTTCAGAATTTAATCCAGGGGATTTTGATGACATTGATGAACCATATCTTGATACTGATTTAACTGGGGATTATACATCAGGTGAATACTACTGGGATTTAGATAATAGTGGTGCATATACGGTTGCTGATGCTAAGTATCACGGTTTAGCATGCGACGAGGCATTAGTGACTGCTGGGTCATGTATTTTAGGTACAGTCAAAATTTGGCAGCAGCAAAACTTTGTGTTTAGTTCAGTCAACCATATATATGATCACTTAGAGGTATGGAACGGATCGCAATGGATCAATGCATTTTCTATTGATGCTAGTTCTCAGCATTATTACAGAGTGTTGCTTGCAAGCAAAGATAATGCAGATAATGCAATCATGTCATTACCAAGTAATAGTACTATCAGTTTTACATCTACAAATGGTGGTACACCTATTTACGGTGTACCAACAGGCTATACAACATTGGGTGCTTCGGATTCTACATTAATATCCTCTGATGAAGCTCGAATTGATTTTGGTCGTAATGTGAGTTTTAGCAATAAATATCCGGCGAATGCTGTCAAACCATTTTTTTATTACTTTACTGTACCAAAAGAAACAACTAGTAATGGCACGACTAGTGGAACGTTAACTATTCAAGTGACTAGTCCGTCATCACTAACAGCTAATCCAATTACTTATTCTGTGATTGATTAATTTAGTAACGATTTCAAAAAAAGCGAGCATAATGCTCGCTTTTTTTTGTTTACAGTCTGAAACTAGAGTATAAGCTAAACATATAATAACCTTATTGCTTGATAGAGAGATAAAAAATGACAAGCGAAAATCAGAACTATACCAGTCTTGAGCAGGCGTTTTCGCTTGGCAACGGTCAGGACTCCGCGTTGAATTGGTTGCGGAAAAGTCATACTAACGTGGCCATTTTTCTAGTAAGCGGTATCAAGCTGGAAGGGATTATTAGCGGTTTCGATCAATACAGTGTGCTGCTGACAGATGCACACAACAACCAACAAATGATCTATAAAGCAAAGATTTCGACCATTGCTCCTTTGGGGAATCGCGCAAGCAGCAATACCTTTCAGCGCCGTCGTCCTCCTCGCTATCAGAATGAATCACATGACAATGCAGGTTCATCCTCGTCTGATAATGGTGAATCTGGCGTAGTTTAATATTGCGAGAAACGTGGCGTAATTTAAACAGCGCCATGTTTCCCAAATTTTGCTACCAATATCAGATTAATCAACACAGTTTATCAGCATTAAATCGGGTAAAAGTGTTCCAGTCTGGTTTCCCATCGATAATTAATACACAATCCATCTGTGCACTTCTTGCCGCTTGTAAGCCGATCTCTGTGTCTTCAAAAACCAGACAACGGGATGGTTGAACATTGATCTTTGCTGCTGATAATAAAAAGGTATCGGGATTCGGTTTATGATGAACTACATCATCTGCTGCGGTAATAGCCTGAAAATAAGAATGTAATCCATTATTGGACAACACTGTATTTACGTTTGCACGAACAGAACCGGTGCCAATTGCCAATGGGCGATGATGAAATAAGTGAACAACTAATTCTTTCATTGCCGGGAATACAGTTGCTTTAGATATAACCTGATGATAATAATCAGTTTTTGTCTTGGTTACTGCATCCAAATCTAAATTAAGATTTTGTTGTTCAGAAAGTAAATTAGCTATTTTCCGACTGGGTACACCGCCGAGGTTATAGAACCAAGTAGCATCATAATGAAAGCCAAATA
>RRZU010366717.1_pt1 | contig 11992 bp, 10 predicted proteins | sample 2165561 | NCBI WGS metagenome assembly RRZU01 (sample SAMN10456909, study PRJNA506462) | wastewater metagenome | isolation source: wastewater sludge | place: USA: Moscow, Idaho | reverse complement strand
GCACTCTTTGGTGCACTACCATTTAAAGAAACCTATGTATCAGGACAAGGTAATCGAGTTGTTGATACTGGTTTTTATGCTCTTTGTAGGCATCCTGGAGTTTGGGCATTCTTTTTTACTTACTTTTTCCTTTTCTTGGCAAGTGGTAAATGGATGATGTTATATGCGACAGTTTTATGGACATTAATGGATATTTTACATGTATGGGTCCAAGATCGTTATTTCTTTCCTCATACTTTAGATGGATATACGGATTATCAAAAGAAGACACCATTTTTATTGATTACTAAGGAGAGTTTTAATCGTTTTCGTACAACATTATTAAAGGGAGAATAAGCAAATGAATTTTGATCAAATGCTTAAAACCAAAAGTAAAGAAGAGCTATGGCAAAGATACTGTAGTTTTTTAGACATGAGTTTGGATGAATTCATGGAAGTACAGAATCAGTTGTTAATGGAACAAATGGAACTCTACGCGAACTGTGAACTTGGTCAGAAGATAATGAAAGGCCAAAAACCACGTAATCCAGATGAGTTTAGAAGAATTGTTCCTTTAACCAGCTATGAAGATTATGCAGACTTCTTACTAACCAAAAATACTAAAGTACTCCCTGCTGAACCGGTTGTATGGATTCAAACCACTTGGGAAGGTGGAAAAGCGCCGATTAAAGTTGCACCTTATTCCGCAAGTATGATTGCGACTCATAAAGATGTTGCGTTCGCTTGTATTATGCTTGCGACCAGTAAGCGTAAAGGGCATTTTGATTTAAAGTCTAATATGAACTTCTTAAATGGTATGGCACCTCTTCCTTATATCACTGGTCTATTGCCTTATACCTTACAAGGCGAATATACAGTTAACTTTATGCCAGGAATTGAAGCTGGTAATAAGATGTCTTTTGGTGAACGTAATAAAGTAGGATTTAAAATGGGCATACAAAAAGGAATTGGTCTCTTTTATGGACTAAGTAGTGTCATCCTACGTATGAGTGAAAGCTTTACTGAAGGTGGAACATCTTCGGGTGGATTAAATCTACTATCCTTTGATATTAAACAGCTCGTTAAGTTTGCTCGTGCTAAGGTTAAAGCTAAAATGGAGAAGCGTCCACTTCTTCCAAAAGATGTATTTGAACTCAAAGGTTTTGTATGTGCAGGAACGGATACAGCACATTTTAAAGATAAAATTGAAGAATACTGGGGCGTAAGACCACTTGAACTATTTGGTGGAACTGAGGCAACTTGTATTGGGACTGAATCATGGAGTAAGAGCGGATTAGTTTTCTTCCCTGAAGTATGTTTCTATGAATTTATTCCGATGGAAGAGTTCTATAAGAACTTACAAGATCCAAACTATGTACCTAGAACCTACTTGATGAATGAGTTAAAACCAGATCATTATTATGAAATCGTTATTACAACACTTAAAGGTGGTGCATTTGCTCGATATCGTATTGGAGATGTTTTCAAATGTGTTAGTTTAAACCGTAAACAAGATGGCATTAACCTACCGCATTTTGAATATATTGATCGAATTGATCCTGTCATTGATTTAGCAGGTTTCACACGTATTACCGAAAGAACGATTAATGAAGTTATTAAGTTATCTAAATTAAACATCGATAATTGGTTCGCATGTAAACGTTATAATGAGAACAAACGTCCTTATGTGGCTCTATACATTGAACTTAGTCAAAAGGATAATAGTTTAGGACTTGAAGATCCTGAACTTATTAAAGAACATTTAGAGGTTTATTTTAAATATTTAGATGATGATTACAAGAGTTTAAAGAAAATGTTAGGAATCGAACCATTAGAAGTTATTGTTCTTCCAAGTGGTACAATTCGTAACTATACAGATAGTATTAAGCATAAAATGGCTAAAGTGAATCCTTCACATTTCGATGTGACTGAAGTACTGAAGAAAAGTAATATTAAAGGGAGAGCATAAGGAGAAGCGATGGTAATTCAAAACCTTATCTACTGGGGATTGCCGACACTTGCATTGATCTTAAACACAATGCTCTTTTTCATGCTCGCAATTTCTAAGAAAGATAAGTTAATTATCTCGTTCATGTTATATGTTTCCGTTATGATTCTTTGGTCCGCCTCTTCAATTTTGATGAAAGCGGAATTTGCACCAAGTGTTATTTTCTGGTCTAGAGTCATGACCGCATGTATTACCTTTGTTCCTTATTTTGCCTATATCTTCATTAGTATCTTTACATCAAGTCTAAAGAAACTCCATATCATGGGTTGGACAATTGTAATGCTCTTATTAATGGTGCTTCATACTTTAGGTTTAACTGTTACATCAGCCGAAATTCTAAAGATTACGAATAGTGCTGGAGATGTTATTAAAGAAGTCTCCTATGTTCCAGGCCCTTTAGCTTATCCTGGATTTGCGATTGTATTCATCTTATTATCAAGTAGTTTATTTAAAATGAGAAATGCATTTAAATATGGGTTAAAGAACACAAAACGACTCTATCCTGTACTAATAGGTCTATTCATTCTCTATATTGGATTCGCATTAAATATTCTTCCAGCCATTGGTAAGTATCCAGTTGACTTCGCAGCTGGTATTATCACATCACTCTTGTTGATGTATGCCATCTATAAGGAACATGTTGTTGAGTTAAGAATAGTTGTAACACGTACCTTAGTCTTTACCTTAATCATGACTTTATTGTTTGGTGCTGTCGCATTACTTGTTAATCAATTACTTGATTTCTTTGATCAAATAAATAATGGAATGAGTAGAGAAATATTTGTACTCTTAACCACTTTAATTACAATCATAATATTCCAACCATTATTTAGTTTAATTCATCGTCTAGTGGATAACTTCTTTAATAAGAAGGAAAACCATCAAAATAATCTTATTAAGAACTTTACATTATCCGCATCGAATAACTTAAATCTTGAGCATTTAGTACAAGAATTACTAAAAGTTGTATATCAATTAACGAACAATGATGATATCTCAATCTTCTTCAAGAATAGTCAAAATGATGATTTCGGATATTATGCATCGTACAAGAAGTTAAATCGTGTTAACTTAAACCTTCGACAGAATCACCCATTTGTTCAATGGTTTAATCAATTCAATGATGTAATTAAAGAAGAGTACTTGAATACTCACCCAATCTTTAAAACATTGTGGGAAATAGAAAGACAAGAACTTGTATTAATTCGATTTGAGGCTGCGATTGGACTAAAATATAACAACGAAATTATTGGGATGTTAATCATCTCATCTAAAGATTATCAAACCTTATTAAGCAACGAAGACTTAAATGCAGTATCTACTTTATGTGCAACCGCTTCAATCGCGATGTCTAATGCACGTATGTTCGAGAAGTTCCAAAAAGAAGCGATTATGGATAGTTTAACCGGACTCTATAATCATCGTTACTTTATTGAACAATTGCAGAAACAAACAAAAGATTTAAGATCACAAATGGTATCACTCATAATGATCAACATAGATATGTTCGCATTATTCAATGAAATTTATGGCCATTATTCAGGAGACCTTGTATTACAAAGAGTTTCAGAAGCCATTCAGTTTGTGAATGGAGAAAGAGGAACTATTTGTCGTTATGGTGGAGACGTATTCGCTATTATCCTTCCTTATGTTGATTCAAGAAGTGCTTATGAATTAGCCGAAAAGATTCGTGAACGTGTTGAAATTACTTCAATGGCTAAGGGTGATGAAATTACTCGAAATATTACGATCTCTGCAGGTATCTGTTCTGCCCCAAGTATAGCAAGTGATGATAAAGATCTTATTTCAAAAGCCACAGCCGCATTACGTTACGCTAAGGTAACAGGTAAAAATAAATCTGTTATATTCAATCCTGAAATTCATGATCAGAAAATGAATGATTCGGCTTCTGATGAAATGAATATGGCCACAATCTATGCACTAACTGCTGCGATTGATGCGAAAGACCACTATACCTTTGGTCATAGTCAACGTGTTGCTCAATATGCAACAGCGATTGCGAAAGAAGCTGGCGCAAGTAAAGAAGAAGTTGAAATGACTCGTCAAGCATCCCTCTTGCATGATATTGGTAAGATTGGTATTCCTGAACATATTCTTACAAAGTTCACACGATTAGACGATGAAGAATATGAAATCATGAAGATGCATGTCGATATGTCAATTACCATTATTAAGTATCTCCCTTCCTTCAGTCATGTTATTCCTGCTGTAGTAGGACATCATGAACGTTGGGATGGTAGTGGATATCCTCGTCGTATAAAGGGAGAAAACATTCCATTTGCGGCTCGTTGTATTGCGGTAGCAGATGCGTTTGATGCGATTACATCCAATCGACACTATAAGACTCATCTAAGTATCGATTATGCCCTTGATGAGATTGAAAGTAATGCTGGTAAACAATTTGATCCTATTCTTGCGAAAATCTTTGTTAAATTAGTTCGAAGTGGCGAGTTGATTATTGAACCATCAAGAAGCTCTACAAGTCCATCACAAATGAATTTATATCAGTAAAGAATAATCTATTGGATTATTCTTTTTTATGTCATAATTAGATAGATTATGGAAAAAATGAGATTAAACAACTATATAAGTTCAACTGGAATGTGTTCAAGACGTGAAGCCGACACACTTATAGAAAAGAAAAGAGTAAAGGTCAATGGTGTTATTGCGGTTTTAGGCTTACGCGTTGATGAAAACGATGAAGTTCGAGTCGATGACCAAATTATTCAACCAAAGAAGAAGTTTGTGACTCTTGCCTATTACAAACCTTCAGGAATTACATGTACAAGTGAGCCTAATGTTAAGGGTAACATTATTGATGCGGTTAATTATCCTGAACGTATCTTCCCTATTGGAAGACTCGATAAAGAAAGTGAAGGATTAATCTTACTTACCAATGATGGAAGTATTGTTAATCAAATCCTAAGATCTGAGAATAATCATGAAAAAGAATATGTTGTGTATGTACACAAACCAATCGACCGTGAGTTTAAATATCAGATGGAACAAGGCGTTGAAATCTTCAACCCTGTTAAGAATGAGATGACTGTTACCCTTCCCTGTAAAGTTAGAATTATTGGAGAAAAAAGCTTTAAGATTATTCTTAAACAAGGCTTAAATCGACAAATTCGTAGAATGTGTTCAGCTCTTGGATATAAAGTCGTATATTTAAAAAGAATACGTATTATGAACCTTACTTTAGATAATTTAAATAAGGGTCAGTATCGTATTCTATCCGATGATGAGTACAATGAACTCATGAATCAACTATGATAAAAATTAGAAGTCTCTTACCTGATGAAATGATGAAGGCAATCGAAATCAAAGGAATCTGTTGGCCTGAAGAAATTCAAGGTAAATCAAAAATACAATTTGACCGAGAAAAGGAGTATCAATTTTGGAGTAAATGGATGATTTCATCGATTGAGAATAACGATGATCGACAACTCTATGGTGCATTTGATCAAGATACGTTATTAGCTGTCATCTTCGCAAGCTTTGCGGAGGTTGAGGATTCAGAAAATGGAATAGAGATCAATGGATTATGGGTTGATCCTAAACATCGTAATAAGGGATTATCTTTACATTTGCTTAAAAAGATTATTGAGTATTATCTAGATCTAAACAAGAATGAAATAATTATATTCAATTTCCATTACTCTAGCTCTAACTCATTCTATAAGAAATTAGGTGCTAGCATTATCAAACAAACGCACCAATTAGAAGAAAAAGTTCCGATTGATGTATTCTCATGTGATCTACAAGACATGTTAAACAACATTAATCAACGAATTAATAAATATCCACTCTAAAAAAATAACACTGTAATTAGTGTTATTTTGCTCTATTCTTAGATACCGCTATTAATATCTCACGGGTTAATTTACATGCAAGGGCAGTACTTGCGCCAGATTGATCATAGATTGGTGATAGTTCATTAATATCATATCCTACAATATTTAAATGACTCATAGCTAAGACTGAATTTAAAAGTTGAGTAAAGTTAATACCACCTGCTTCAGGTGTTCCAGTGCCTGGGAAGTTGGATGGATCTAGAACATCAAGATCAATCGTAATATAGACAGGTTTGCCCTTTAATTGAGGAAGGATATCCACCAAAGTATCACAACTACTCTTTTCAATGTAACTGTGTTCTTGAGCAAACACAAACTCTTCACGGGCTCCAGAACGTAATCCAAAATGGAAAATCTTGTGATCTCCTACCAAGTCATAACAACGTTTTAGAACAGTCGCATGGGAATAGTATTCACCATAATACGTATCTCTTAAATCCGTATGTGCATCAAAATGGATGATGTGTAAATCAGGATATTTCTCAAATACCGCTCTAACGCTTCCATAGGTTACCGTATGTTCTCCACCAATCATAAAAGGAATCTTATTATCCTTTACAATTGCTTTAGAACGCTCATAAATTGCTTCTAATGCACGTTCTGCACTTCCAAATGGCAATATGAGGTCACCACTATCACACACCTTACAGTCCTCTAAACCGTAATCAGAATAAGGACTGTATAATTCTAAACCAATGGATTCTGTACGAATCGCTGAACTCGCAAAACGAGTTCCAGGACGATACGAAGTAGTGGAATCAAACGGTGCTCCAAACAAAACAATCTCCGCATCTTCATATTCACTGACACAACCCACAAACGTTTGAACATTCTTATTTAATGTCATACTCTAATAGCTCCTTTACGTAGTTTGGTAAGGCAAAACTGCCTTTATGTAAATCTGTATTGTAATAACGTGTTTTTAAACCTAACTGATGAACGGCCTCTTCATTTAAATCCTTTACTGGATCATACTTCTTACTCGCAAAACCAAATAACCAATAACCTGATGAGAATGTAGGTATATGTGCTTGATACATCTTAACAATCGGAAACTTCTCTTTTAATCGTTTAATCGATTTCTGTATTGCCTTAACATTAAAATCATAATAAGGAGATTCATGTTGATTGACTAAAATCCCATCATCCTTAAGCGCATTAAAGCAGTTACCATAGAACTCCCTTGAGAACAATCCTTCACTCGGACCAATTGGATCTGTTGAATCCACTAAGACCAAATCATACACCTTTTTATTTGAACGAACAAAACGCAAACCATCTTCAAATATGATTTTTACTCTTGGATCATTCAATGCATACGATGTCTTCTCAAAATACTCTTTACTAATACGTACCACTTCTTCATCAATCTCTACCATATCAATGGATTCAATCTTAGGATATCGACACAATTCACGAATCGTTCCACCATCCCCTGCACCAATCACCAACACACGTTTTATATTGGGATTAACTGCCATAGGAACATGAACCATCATATCATGATAGATAAACTCATCCTTCTCAGTCATGGTCACATTTCCATCCATAACTAAGATCTTCCCAAACTCAGGCGTATCAAATACGTCGATTCTCTGAATTCCCGTTTCTACGCTTACCAATTGACGATTGGTACGAATCGAGAATCGCACATTTTCACTGTGTTCTTCCGTAAACCAATATTCCATTTAGACCTCCAATACATTAATATACTCAATGTTTGTATCTTCAATACCGGTTAAAAAACTTCCTACTTCTTTTGCGTATAAGATATAATCAATCGCTACCTGTGTAATCTCTTCGCCTGGTGCTACAATTGGAATACCGGGAGGGTACACCATAATGGATTCACCACTGATACAACCCAATGCATCTGTAATCTTCATTGGCTTCATCTTTGAATAATACGCTTTCTGTGGAGATACCTTCACTATAGGATTGATATAGTCAAATGGAATCATCGACTTATTATCTGTTTCATAACTATCCTTAATATCTTGTAGAGCAGAAATCAAACGTTCAATCTGAGCCTTTGAATCCCCTATCCCAATAATTGCTAGAATATTCCCCAAATCACCTAATTCAACTTGTATATCATATTCATCTCGTAAGATATCATAGATTTCAGTCCCTGCTAAACCAATACCACGTGTATGGATTGTCAATTTAGTTGAATCTAAATCAAATACACTATCACGATTAATCATCGCATTATCAAACGCATAATAACCTTCAATGCTCGATATTTCTTCTCGTGCATATTTTGTTAAACATAAAACCTGATCAAAAACTCTTTCTCCCTGCAGTGCTAAGAACTTTCTTGTTATATCCAACGATGATAACAACAAATACGATCCACTGGTTGTTTGCGTAAGATTGATCACTTGTCGAATCTCAGCTAATCGTTCTTTATCTTTAATCAATAAAATCGAACTCTGTGTTAAACTCCCACCCGTCTTATGCATGCTCACCGCAGCCATATCTGCCCCAGCATCCATTGCACTAATTGGCAATCCTGATTTAAAGTAAAAATGTGTTCCATGCGCTTCATCCACACAAACTTGCATCCCATGTCGATGTGCTAATTCTACGATTCCTCGTAAATTACTACATACCCCATAATAAGTTGGATTATTGATAAAAATCGCCTTTGCGTCAGGATTTTCTAAAATGGCTTGTTCCACACTGGATAGCTTCATTCCAAGGGGAATTCCATACTTTGGATGTACATCTGGATTAACATAGACTGGAATTGCTCCTGTTAAAATAAGTGCATAGATAACCGAACGATGAACATTTCGAGGAAGAATAATCTTCTCATTTGCTCGAGCGACTGATAACACCATCGTTTGTACCGCAGAAGTTGTGCCATTTAACATAAAAAATGCATGACCTGCATGAAATGCCTCTGCTGCTAACTCTTCAGCCTCTAAGATTACTCCACTAGGATGGCATAAATTATCTAAATCTTTTCTTGAATTGACATCATACCTTAAACACTTCTCACCTAAAAAATCACGTAACATCGGATTCCCTTTACCTTGTTTATGACCTGGGACATCAAAAGCGACGGTACGCTTGTATGCATGGGTTTCCATCGCTTCCGCAATGGGTGCTCGTGACTGATCTTTCTTTAAATCATTCATTTTATATTCCTATCTTATCGTTATTTGCACACACTATCAATCAAGATGATTGTTTACTAATGCCAAACAAATTATACAGTTTTGTCAAAATTATACAATTAATTTTTTTGATATTTATCATGAAATTTTAATACTCTATTTTTCTTAAGATTAATTCAATTTTTTTGAAACGTTTGAGTCAAATATTTCATAAAATATGTAAACTAGAGTATAATTAATTTCATTAAGGAGATTCTATGGAAAACAATTTAGTCTTAAAAAGAAACGAAGTCCCAACCGAATTAACATGGGATATTAGTACCGTATTTGAAAATGTCGAAGCCTTTGAAAAATCATTTAAAGAAATCGAAGGATTATTACCTCAAGCACAGAAATATCAATCTAAACTTGCATCAAGTGCAGAATTCTTATTTGATGCTTTAACGTACCGAAATGAAGTATTAAAGAAGATTGAACACCTTTATACTTATTCACATCTTTTAAGTGATCAAGATACGAGTAATACCGAAAACCAAGCACTTCAAAGTCGTGCACGTACACTATACAGTAAGGTAATTAGTGCGATATCCTTCTTTGAAACTGAACTCTTAGAAGCAGATGAAAATGTACTACGTGAGTATTTGAAGAAAGATGAATTAAAACTTTACACGCATGAATTTGAATTGATGTTTGAACGTCGTAAATACATTCTAAGTGAAAAAGAAGAACTCTTACTCGCTAAAGCGAGTGATGTGTTTGATGGAAGTAGTGAAACATTCTCTGTATTAAACAATGCGGATTTAAAGTTTAAACCGATTGAAACTGAAAGTGGTGAAGTATATCCATTATCCCATGGCCGTTATGGATTGTATCTTGAAAGTAAAGATCGTTCCATTCGTGAAAAAGCATTCAAGAATGTCTATGCGAGTTACCGTGATTTAAAGAATACTTTCGCATCTACATTAAGCAATACTGTTAAACTACATAATTTAAATGCCGATGTTCGTGGATTTAGTAGTGCTAGAGCAGCAGCTCTATTTGCGAATCATATTCCTGAATCGGTTTATGATGCACTCGTAGAGGCAATCAATCAACGACTCAATCTATTACATAAATATGTTGATTTACGTAAACAATCCTTAAAATTAGATGAAGTTAGAATGTATGACCTTTATGTACCGATGGTAGAGGATGTAGAATTTAAATTCACTTACCAAGAAGCTCAAGAAATCATTCTAAAGGCATTATCTGTATTAGGGGATGATTATGTATCTGTGCTTAAAAAAGCGTTTAATGAACGTTGGATTGACGTTTTAGAGAATGAAGGTAAACGTAGTGGTGCTTATTCAAGTGGAAGCTATACAACCAATCCATTTATCTTACTCAACTGGCAAGATAACTTAGATAATGTCTATACCCTTGCACATGAATTAGGTCATAGTTTACATTCGTATTATTCAAGACTTAACCAAGACTACATCTACGGTAGTTATTCCATCTTCGTTGCGGAAGTCGCATCCACAACGAATGAAAACTTATTGACTGCTTACTTACTAAAGAAATACAAAGACCCTAAGATTCAAGCCTATATCATTAATCACTATTTAGATGGTGTTAAGGGTACAGTCTATCGTCAAACTCAATTCGCAGAATTTGAACACTTCATTCATAAATCACTACAAGATGGTATCGCATTAACCAGTGATTATCTATGTGAAAACTATGGAAAGATCAATCAAAAATACTATGGTGAAACAATGGTATACGATGATGAAATCAAGTATGAATGGGCACGTATTCCTCACTTCTATTACAACTATTATGTATATCAATATGCGACAGGCTTCAGTGCCGCATCTGCATTAAGTTATAAGATTCTAAACGAAGGTGAATCCGCTGTTAAGAACTATCTAAAATTCTTATCTGCAGGATCCAGTGTTACTCCAATTGATGCCCTACTCATAGCAGGTGTTGATATGCGTAGTAATCAAGCAACCTTAGACGCATTAAAACTCTTCGAACTTCGCTTAAATGAACTTGAAGAACTACTCAAGAAGTAAAAAAACGGAAATTTCGGTTCTACTGGGAGAATAAGGACCTGGCATAGAAAGAGGTTAAAACCTCTTTTTTTCTTCGTACAACAATTAATTGGAAAGAAAAATATAAACAGCTCTAAGTTGTGCATTAGAGAAATTAATATTAAATGTATTAAAACTACAGAATAAAAACCCTTTTATCAAAAAGGGTTTATCTAAACATATTAATTATTTAGTGATTCTTTTCATGTATTCTTTTTCTAATTTCAGAAAATCAACAGTCGCCGCTACATATGGATATGGTTCATTATTAATTTTCAAGTTATGTACGATTTTAGCTCGGTTTTCAATATCTAATACATTGCTGGTTTTTCGAAGTTCTTTATACTCAGCTCTTAACAAATCCTTGTAATTCAAATCCGCAATGCTCTCTATGTCAATTTTTTTGACTAATTTCGAAGGTACTGGAATCATGTTATTGAACAAGAGTTTCCCAAGATATGTTGAAACACTCTCATAGCCATTAAAGATTCTCTTTATTGTTGGAACGTTTGAACTCCGCACGATTTTCTTTCCATACTTATCAATGATATAGTCAGCCTTATCGGGAGAGGATAGAGGGACATAATATTGACAGTTATTAAGCAATATTTTAATGGCCACAAATGGTCTTGCCTGTGTTCCTCGGTTATGAGTTAAGACCTTGTTATCAATATTTGCATGCAAGTATGTCATATAACTATCATCAATTTCGTAAAACTCAATCATATTTTCCCCCGGATATAAATAAAGAGGTTATAATTTATAACCTCCAAGATTTTAAAACCCTCACTATATGGCAGAGGTACGCCTGATTTTAGAGACCTCACTATATGGCAGAGGTACGCCTGATTTTAGAGACCTCACTATATGGCAGAGGTACGTCTGATTTTAGATGTTTCCATCTACATCCTTAATATAGCATATTTT
>RRZU012630882.1_pt1 | contig 11993 bp, 11 predicted proteins | sample 2165561 | NCBI WGS metagenome assembly RRZU01 (sample SAMN10456909, study PRJNA506462) | wastewater metagenome | isolation source: wastewater sludge | place: USA: Moscow, Idaho | reverse complement strand
CAGCGGGGCGTAGACCATGTGCTCGTACACCTCGTCGCTGATGACCAGCACGTTGGTGGGCGCCAGCAGATCCTGAAGGCGCTGCATCTCGGCGGGCGTCCACACGGTGCCGCTGGGGTGGCGCGGGGTGTTGATGATGATGGCGCGCGTCGTGGGGCTGAGGGCGGCGCCGATCGTGTCGAGGCCGGGGCGGAAGGTGCCGGGGGTGAGCGGCACGCGCACGACGGTGGCGCCGGTGAGCTCGATGTTGGGCACGTAGCTGTCGTAGCAAGGCTCGAGCACGATGACCTCATCGCCGGGGCCGACGCAGCACAGGATGGCCGTCAGGATTGCTTGCGTGGCGCCGGCGGTGATGGTGATTTCGGTGTCAGCGCTGTACTGACGGGCGTAGACTGCTTCGATTTTCGCAGCAATGGCTTGGCGCAGAGCGGGCACGCCGGGCATGGGCGGGTACTGGTTGTGGCCTTGCTGCATGGCGGCGGTGACGCCATCGACCAGCTTCGGATCGCAGTCGAAGTCGGGGAAGCCCTGGCCCAGGTTGACGGCCTTGTGTTGCGTGGCCAGCGCCGACATGACGGTGAAGATGGTGGTGCCGACGTTGGGCAGGCGCGAGGGGAAGGCGGGGGTGGTGGGGCTCATGTCGATGGAGGTCGAGAAGAGAAAGGGGCAGCCGGTCTGGCGGCAGGTTCAAGATAAAAAAGCCCGCCAGCGCTTGAGGGACAAGCGCGAGCAGCTATCAATACTATAGTCGTCGATCACAGCTCGTAGTCGGCCACGTGCCCGTTCATGGCCTTCAGGATCAGGTCCTTGTCGAGCCTATCCGACAGCAGGCTGGCGAAGTGATAGACAAAGTCGCGCAGGTACGCACCGCGCTTGAGGGCGATGCGCGCGACGTTCTTGCCCAGCAGCTGGCCGAGCGGGCGGGTGACCAGATCGGGGTCTTTGTCGCCATCGACGGCCATTTCGGCGACGATGCCGATGCCGAGGCCCAGTCGCACATAGGTCTTGATGACGTCCGAATCAATCGCCTCCAGCACGATGCGCGGCGCCAGATTGCGTTGGGCAAAGGCGGTGTCGATGCGCGTGCGGCCGGTGAAGGAGGGGTGGTAGGTAATAAGTGGCTCCGCCGCAATGTCCTCCAGCGTCAGACGCTCTTTTTTTGCGAGCGCATGGGTCGCGGGCACGACCAGCACGTGTTGCCATTCGTAGCAGGGCAGGGTGACGAGTTCAGGGTAGTTGGCCAGCGATTCGGTGGCCATGCCGATTTCGGCCGTCTCTTCGATCACCATGCGCGCCACCTGGTCGGGTGCGCCCTGGTGCAGGCTGATGTTGACCTTGGGGTAGCGCTCGCGCAGCTTGGCCACGGGCACGGGCAGCACGTAGCGCGCCTGGGTGTGCGTGGTGGCAATCGACAGCATGCCGCTGTCTTGCGCGCTGTATTGCTCGCCGATGCGCTTTAGGTTGCCGACTTCGCGCAGGATGATGGCGATGCTGTCCAGCACATGCTGGCCGGGCTCGGTGATGCGCTTGAGGCGCTTGCCGTGGCGGGTGAAGATGTCGATGCCGAGTTCTTCTTCCAGCTCGATGATGGCCTTGGAGACACCGGGTTGCGAGGTGTGCAGCGCCTTGGCCGCTTCGGTCAGGTTCAGGCCCCGGCGCGCGGCTTCCTGGACAAAGCGGAATTGGTGCAGGTTCATGGCGTTTCTTGAATATGAAGCGCCGATATTATGGCAAATGGTGTCTAAGGCGCAGGCCGATTCAGCGCCGCCACGGCCATGGCTTGCAGCACGTCGGGGTGCTCGGCAATCGCCTCGCGCAGGTTGAAGGCGACGCCGGGATGTTGCTCGCGCAACTCGGCCAGCAGGCGCGGCAAATCGTCGCGCGCGTGGCGACCGGTGCCCAGAAACATCGGCCAGACGGTGATGGCGCGGGCGCCTTCGGCCAGCAGCGCGGCCACGGTGGTGCCCAGGTCGGGTGCGGTGTATTCGAGGTAAGCGCACTGCACGCGCGTGCCGGGCGCCATTTCGCGCATGCGCGCGGCCACCGCCTCAATGGGCGCGCGCCAGGCCGCATCGCGCGAGCCGTGCGCGAACAGCACGATGCCGGTGTCTGAGGCGGTCAAATCGGCCACGCTATTGCCTCAGCACCAGCCAGCCGAACAGCGCCAGCGACAACAGCGAATAAATGATGCCGGGCGAGGCCGCCGCGATCCAGGGCGACCAGTCGCGCAGGTTGCCGATGTGGCCGAACACGTTGTTGAGCAGAAAGAAGCTGATGCCCACCAGCACGCCGATGAACACATAGCCCGTAATGTTTCCGGCGCGGAAATGCAAATAGGCAAACGGCAGCGCCAGCACCATCATCACCAGGCAGCTGATGGGGTAGAACACCTTGCGCCAGAACTCGATTTCATACCGCTGCGCGCTCTGCCCGTTGGCCTGCAGGTGGCGAATGTACTGGAACATGTCCAGCGTCTGCATGCGGTCGGGGCTGAGCAGCGCGGCGGCCACGGTGTCGAGCGCCAGATCGGTTGGCCACTGCCACTGGTCCTGCCGCGTGACCTGCATCTTGAGCGGGGCCTGCGGGCCGGCCTGCTCGAAACTGCGGCGCTCGACGCCTTGCAGTTGCCAGCCGCCATCGACGATCTGGCCTTTCTCAGCCTTGGTGGTCGAGAGCAGGCGCCCGGTGGCGTCGGCAAATTCGTAGATGCGCACGTGGTTCAGCGTGCCGTCCGATGCCAGCGCGCCCACGTTGACCGAATAGTTGCGCGTCGGTTCGCGGTCTTTCAGCCAGGCGCCGGTGCGGCCGACGGTGATGTCGCCCAGAAAGCGCGCCTGCAGCGTCTGCGCCGCGCGGTTGGCGGCCGGCGCCACGTAGTCGCCAAACACGAAGGTCAGCGCCACAAAGGCGGCGCCCAGCAGCAGCAGCGTGCCCAGCGCGCGCATGGGCCCCAGGCCGCTGGTGCGCAGGATGGTGAACTCAGAGCTGGCGGCCAGCCGTGCCATGACGAAGATGGTGCCGATCAGCACCGCGATCGGCATCAGCTCGTACAAATGGTTGGGCACCTGCAGCAGCACGACCAGCAGCGCGTAGCCCATGGTGTAGCCGCGCGCCGCGCCGTCGCGCACGTCGCCCAGCGCGTCGACCAGATCGAAGAAGAAGAACAGCGCCAGAAACGCGAGCGTGACGAAGCCGACCGCGCGCAGCACCTCGGAATAGATCAGGCGGCGAATGGTCTTCATGCACCACTCCGGCGCGCCGGGCGCAGCGGCCAACCAATGAACCAGCCGTTGTGCCGCGCCAGCAGCCAGCCCATGGCCAGCAGAAAGATGCCGCCGTGCAGCAGTAGCACGTAGGGCACGAAGCCGATGCGGCCGTTGCGGATCCAGCTTTCGCCCACCGTGAGCAGGTTGTAGTAGCTGGCAAAGGCAAACAGCGCAAACACCAGGCCGGCGCTGCGCCCGACGCGCGGATTCACCCGCGTGGCGGCCAGCGCGATGATCACGCAGTTGATGGCCGCCAAAGCAAGACCGAGGCGCCAGGACAATTCGCCCAGGTGCAGCGGCGTTGGCTGGCGCAGCAGGGTCATCGTCGGTGTCAGGTTGGGCTGCTGGCGCGGGCCGGGGCCGGTGGTGCTGGAGCTGATGCGGTTGCCGTATTCGGCAAACTCGCTCACCCGCGTCTGGCCGGTGGCCAGTTCGCTCTCGAGCCGCTGGCCGTTGTCGAGGATGATGAAGCGCTGGCCCTTGATGGTTTCGAGCCGGCCGTTCTGGGCCGATGTCACCGTTTCCTTGCCGCGCTCGGTGGTGGCAATGAAGATGTTGCTGCCGGTGTTGGCGTCCGGCGTGTCCTTGTCGATGAAGAACACGCGCTGGCCACCGGCCGATTCGATGAAGCGGCCGGGCGACACGCGCTCGATGTCGCCCCGGCCCTGATAGCGGTCGCGCAGCTCGCGCGCCTGCTGGTTCGACCACGGCCACACCACCAGCGCCAGCACCGCCACCGACAGCAGCACCGGCCAGGCAAAGCGCAGCGTGGGTTTCAGAAAACTCCACAAACCCTGGCCACTGGAGAACCACACCACCATCTCGCTCGACGCGTACATGCGCGTCAGCGTGGCGGTGATGGCGATGAACAGGCTGAGCGTGAGGATGGTGGGCAGATGCCCCAGCACCATGAAGCCCATCACCAGCATCACCTCCGACGGGTTGACGTTGCCGCGTGTGGCCTGACCCAGCGTGCGGATCAGCATCACGGTCATGACGATGGTGATCAGCGCCACCAGGGTGGCGCCGAAGCTGCGGCCCAGCTCTTTGCGCAGGGATGAATCGAATAACATCAGACGACAAGGAAAACGCTGATTATGGACTTTCGACTCGACTCCCTGCCCCTGGCCGAAGCGGCCGCCACCAAGTCGCCGGCCTTGATGGTGCTGGTGGCCGATGGCTTCGAACCGGGTGCCGATGCGCTGTCGGCGCTGATCCAGCGCGCACTGGCCAGCGGCGACTTCAAGACCGAGGCCGGTGCACTGCTGTCCAGCTACGGCGCGGCGCGCGTGACGGCCGAGCGCGTGGTGCTGGTCGGCGTGGGCGACGCCAGTGGGCCGCAGGTGCGCAAGGCGGTGGCCGCCGGCGTGCTGGCGCTGCGCGGCAGCCCGGCGACCTCGCTGCTGCTGTGCTTCGCGCAGCCGGCCGATGCGGCGGCGGTGCGCGCCGCCACGCTGGGGGTGGCCGAGTCGTGCTACGCCTATGGCGCCACCAAGGGCAAGAAGAACCAGAAAGACCAGAAGAAGGCGCCACCGCGCCTGACCGACGTGCTGATCGGCGTGCCCGATGCCGAGCCGGTGCGCGATGCCTTCCACATCGGCGTGGGCATTGCCAGCGGAGTGGAGCTGGCGCGCGAATGGGCCAACCGCCCGGCCAACCACGCCACGCCGACCATGCTGGGCGAGGCGGCGCGTGGTCTGGCGGATTTGCCGCGCATCGATTGCGAGGTGCTGGGGCCCAAAGAGGTCGCCAAAGTCGGCATGGGCGCGTTTCAGGCCGTCGCGCAGGGGTCGAAGGAAGAATTGCGCTTCATCGTGCTGCGCTACCACGGCGCGCCCAAGTCCGAGGCGCCGGTGGTGCTGGTCGGCAAGGGCATTACGTTTGACACCGGCGGCATCTCGCTCAAGCCCGCGCCTGAGATGGACGAGATGAAGTACGACATGAGCGGCGCCGCCAGCGTGCTGGGCACCTTCCGCGCCTTGGCTGAGCTGAAGCCGGGCATCAACGTCGTCGGCCTGATCCCCGCCTGCGAAAACATGCCGGATGGCGGCGCCATCAAGCCGGGCGACGTGGTGACCAGCCTGAGCGGCCAGACCATCGAGATCCTGAACACCGACGCCGAAGGCCGCCTGGTGCTGTGCGATGCGCTGACGTACGCCGAACGCTTCAAGCCGCGCGCGGTGATCGACATCGCCACGCTCACCGGCGCCTGCGTGATCGCGCTGGGCGGCGTGCGCAGCGGCCTGTTCAGCCCCGACGACGCGCTGGCCGACGCGCTGCTGGCCGCGGGCGACCGCGCGCTCGACCTGTGCTGGCGCCTGCCGCTGGACGCCGACTACGCCGAGGCGCTGAAAACCCATTTTGCCGACGTTGCCAACGTCGGCGGCCGCCCGGCAGGCGCCGTGACGGCGGCGAAATTCCTGCAACGCTTTGCGACCGAGTACCCGTGGGCGCACCTCGATATTGCCGGCACGGCCTGGAAAGGCGGCGCCGCCAAGGGCGCCACGGGCCGCCCGGTGGGGCTGCTGGTGCAGTACCTGCTGGCACAGGCGGGGCCCGATACGGCCAAGCCGAGCGGCAAGGCCAAGAGCGCAAAAAAGGCCAAGAGCACCAAGGCGCGGCGCGCTTGACGCTTTGCACGGCGAGCGCGCGCATCGTTCACCATGACGTTCGTTTGTGAAAGACCTCCGTGCGGCCGCGCAGCAGGCCCCCGGTGGCTGCGGAGCAAGCCATGCCGGAACGCCGTGGCCGGGGTTCCCCCGGCCGCCAGCGTTGTCCCCCTTGGAGGGAAGGCGCCGCAGGCGACTCAGGGGGGGGCATGACCCATATTGGGTTCCACTTCAACATGCCCGACAAGCTGGCCTACGCCTGCCGCCTGCTGCGCAAGGCCTACGCAGCGGGCGGGCCGGTCGGCGTGGTGGGGCCGGCGCCGGCCATCGAGGCGCTCGACACCGAGCTGTGGCGCTTTTCCGCGCTCGACTTCATCCCGCATTGCCTGGCCAGCGCGCCCGAGGCCATGCGCGTGTTCACGCCCATCGTGCTGGCCCAGGATTGTGCGGACTTGCCCCAGACTGGGGTGCTGGTGCACCTGGGTGATCAGGTGCCGGCCGGCTTCGAGCGGTTCGAGCGCCTGATCGAGCTGGTGGACACCAGCGACGCCGACCGCTCAGCGGCGCGCCAGCGCTGGCGCCACTATGCCGACCGCGGCTACCCGATTCAGCGGCACGACCTGGCCGCGAAGGAATGATGACATGTCCACCACCGAAGACGACGCCCTGCCGCGCCCCGCGCCGCGTTTTGTGCCGACACTGACCGAGGTGGTCGCCGCGGCCGATGCATCCGCCCCCGCCGCAGCCCCTTCGGTACCAGCACCATCAACGCCCGTCGCACCGCCGCCCATGCCGTCGATCGGCGCGGCCACGGCAGCCCACACCGCCGACGCCATGCTGGCGCGCATCGGGCCAGACCTGGACCGCCAGATCGCCGAAGCCATCGGCCGCGTGCTGCACGAGCAACTGCTGGGCTTCAACGGCCGGGTGCAGAAGGCGGTGGCCGAAGTGGTGCGCGAGGCGGTGGCCAAGGCGCTTGCGCAGGATGCGCATGGCCGCGATGCTGGGACAAACCCTAGTGTGGCGTGCGCCGCACCCTATCGTTTTCCTGATTAGACTGGCACGCGGTTTGCGTTATTGTTCGCGCCCTTGAATAACCATTTTTCTTTGGAGAGAGACGGATGAACAGAAAACTGAGCTTGACGGCGATTTTTGTCGCGGCTTCTCTGGCCGCTGCCTGTGGCAAGAAGGAAGAGCCGGCGCCTACCCCGGCCGCGCCCGCACCTGCGCCGGCGGCGCAAGCCCCCGCACCCGCGCCCGCCGCTGGCGGCGAGATGGTGGTGCGCATTGGCCACGTGGGCCCGGTGTCTGGCCCGCAGGCGCACTACGGCAAGGACAACGAAAACGGCTCGCGCATGGCCATCGAAGACCTGAACACGCAGAACATCGTGATCGGCGGCAAGAAGGTCAAGTTCGAGATCCAGGCTGAAGACGACGCGGCCGACCCCAAGCAGGGCACCGCCGCGGCGCAAAAGCTGTGCGACGCCAAGGTCAACGGCGTGGTCGGCCACCTGAACTCGGGCACCACCATCCCGGCATCCAAGGTCTACAACGACTGCGGCATCCCGCACGTCACCGGCGCGGCCACCAACCCCGACCTGACCAAGCCGGGCTACAACACCACCTACCGCATCATCGCCAACGATCTGGCGCTGGGCGCTGGCCTGGCCAACTACGCGGCCGACGACCTCAAGCTGAAGAAGATCGCTGTCATCGACGACCGCACGGCCTACGGCCAGGGCGTGGCCAAGGTGTTTGCCGAAACCGCCAAGGCCAAGGGCATCCAGATCGTCGACGAGCAGTTCACCACCGACAAGGCGACCGACTTCATGGCCATCCTGACGGCCATCAAGGCCAAGGGCCCGGACGGCGTGTTCTTCGGCGGCATGGACCCGCAAGCCGGCCCCATGCTGCGCCAGATGGAACAGCTGGGCATGAACAACGTCAAGTACTTCGGCGGCGACGGCATCTGCACGTCTGAAATCGCCAAGCTGGCCGCTGGCGCCAAGACGCTGGGCAACGTGATCTGCGCCGAAGGCGGCGCCTCGATCCAGAAGATGCCGGGCGGCACCGAGTGGAAGGCGCGCTACGACGCCAAGTACCCCAACCAGTTCCAGGTCTACAGCCCGTACACCTACGACGCCACGATGCTGCTGGTGGACGCCATGAAGCGCGCCGATTCGGCCGACCCCAAGGTCTACATCCCCAAGCTGATCGAATCGAACTACAAGGGCGTCACCGCCAACATCCAGTTCGAGCCTAACGGCGAAATGAAGAACGCCGCCATCACGCTGTACAAGTACGTGGACGGCAAGAAGACGCCGCTGTGATGCTGCGTTGATCGTCTGAACGTCAAAGGCCACCGCGAGGTGGCCTTTTTTCTTGGGTCAGCTGCCAGGGTGTCTCGTCAGCCAGCGCCCGGCGCGCAGGCGCCGCGCCAGGCTGCGTTCCACCGGCAACGGTTCGCCGTGCAGGCCGGCGGTCAAGACGTCGGCGCACAGCAGCGCCAGCGTCAGGCCGCGTGCGCCCAGGCCGGTGAGCAGGTGAACCGGCAAGGGCGGCGTCGATGCTTCTGAATTGATAGCTGCTGGCGCTTGTCCATCAAGCGCTGGCGCCTGATTTTGTTCATGAAACGGCCATGCGCCGACGGCCGGCAGCCGGTCGGGCAGGGTGGCGCGCACGCCGGCCCAGGCGCCGGCGCGGCCGTCGACCCACTGCGGCGCCAGCGCGTTGGCGGCGCGCGGCAGCAATTCGGTCAGACGCTGCAGGTTGTGCTGATGGTCGGCCGGCAGCACGTCGGCGCGAGGGTTGCCACGCTCGAAGGTGGAGCCGATCACCCACATCGGGCCACCGGCGCCCGGCACGTGCGCGATCAGGCTGCCGTGGCCGTTGACGGGAAAGCGCGGCAGCGCCTCGTCCGCCGCGCCGCCCGGCATGGGGCCGAAGGCGACCTGGCCGCGCAGCGCGTGCAGGGGCAGGGCGCTGGCGTCCTGGTCGCCTGATGCCTGCAGCAGCCCGAGCGAATCGAAACCGGCCGTGATGACCACCAGTTCCGCCTCGGCCAGCAGCGCGCCGCCCGCGTCGGCCAGCCGCCAGCGCGCGCCATCGGCTGTCACGCGCGCCACGGGCGAGGCGCCGCGCCACGTGATGCCGGGCGTTTGCAGCATCGCACGCACCAGCGCCGCGGGGCGCAGCCAGCCAGCGTGGGTGTGCCACAGGGCGCGCTCGTCGGCGTTCAACGGCACGCCGGCTTGCGCGGCTTTTTCTTGCGTAATTTGGGTTTCAGCGCTTGCCACGCCTGCGCCAGCAGCTTCTGAATCGATAGCGGCGGCCCAGTCGGCCGGCAGGCGCCGTTCGCCGGGCGCGTGGCGCTCCAGCACGCCGGTGGCGCCGAAATCGACGCCGTCTTGCAGCAAGTCGCGCGCCGTGGCGAGCGTGGCCCGCGCGCCGGCACGGGTCAGGCGCGACAGCGGTCGGTCGTCGGGCGACACGTGGGCCGCCACCACGCCGGCCGGCAGGCCGGATGCGCCGGCGGCAGGATGAGCGGCACTGTCGAGCACCGTGACCTGCCAGCCGCGCAACGCCAGCGCGCGCGCCACGGCGGCGCCGGCCAACCCGGCGCCGACGACGGCGCAGCGCGCTGGCTGCGCCACCATGGGCGCCTCATCGCCCGAGCGGCGCGGCCGCGGCGTCCAGCGCGGGGCGTAACGCGCGCGCAGCGCGGGGGGCGACCCCGCTGCGGTGGTGCCTTCGACCTCAAAACCGCAGGCGACGAGCCGCTCGCGCACCTCGTGCGCCACGCACCGCGTCGCCAAGCGTGCACCACGGCGCGCCAGCCGTGCGACGGCGCGCAGCGTGTGCAGGCGCCACATCTCGGGGTTGCACGCGGGATCGAAGCCGTCGAGAAAAACGCTGTCGTATTCGCCCGTCAGCTCGGCCAGCATGGGCTGCACGTCGCCGATGGCGAGCGTCAGCTGCACCTGCCCGCCGTCCAGCCGCAGCCGGTGCACGCCGGGCAGCAGGCCGTGCCATGGGGCGATCAGCGAATTGGCCAGCGGCGCCAGTTCGGGGAAGGGCGCGGCGCTGCGCCGCAGGTCATCGGGCTCCGGCGGAAAGGCTTCGACCGCCGTGTAAAACAACTGGCGCGGCCGCTCGGCCGCCTGCCGCCACGCGTGCCAGGTGGTGAGAAAGTTGAGGCCGAGGCCAAAGCCGGCCTCCAGCACCTGCCAGCGTGGCGCGCCGCGCCAGACGGCCTCTTGCCCGGGCGTCGGCAGCAGCCCGCAGCCGTGCAGAAAAACCTGCCGTGCCTGCGCCAGCGCGCCGGCGGGCCCGGCGCTGCGGTAGACGTCGCCAAAGCGCGGGCTGAACGGCGTGCCGTCGTCGCGCCAGCGCACCACCGGGTCGGCCATGAACTATTGAATTGATAGCTGCTCGCGCTTGTCCGTCAAGCGCCAGCGGCCCATTTGAATTGAAAATCGGGCGCCCGGCCCGAGCGAATCAGGCGCTCGGCGGCACGTAGCCCGCAGCCGCGTCGGCACCGGCGCCGAAGAAATGATTCTCCATCTGCCGCTTGAGGTACTCGCGCGCCCGCTGGTCGGCCAGGTTCAGGCGGTTTTCGTTCACCAGCATGGTCTGGTGCTTGAGCCAGTCTTGCCACGCCTGCTTGCTGACGCTTTCCCAGATCCGCTTGCCCAGCTCGCCCGGGTAGGGCGGAAAGTCCAGCCCCTCCGCCTCGGTGCCGAGCTTGATGCAGTTGACCATGCGTGCCATGCGTTTGTCCTTCAGATGCTGACCGCGCCGCGCGGGCGCCATGCCGCACTGTAACAAGCTTCATGTGCCCCGAGCGCCCGCACGGTCGATACACTCGCGCCCGTGGCGACCAACCCCGAATCCATCCTGTGGCCCATGCTGGCGCTGATGCTGTGGACGCTGTGCGTGCTGCTGCTGTTGCCGCTGGCACGTTATCGGGCGATTCGGGCCGGCGCGGTGGACTGGGACGACTTTGCGCCCGGCGAATCGGCCCGCGTGCCCGAGCCGGCGCGCCGCGTCAACCGCGCGCTGGTCAACCTGCTGGAGGTGCCCTTTATCTTCTACGCGCTGGTGCTGGCCTGCCTGATGACCGCGCGCGTCGACGCCACGGCGCTGGCGCTGGCCTGGGCCTACGTGGCGCTGCGCATGGCGCATACCATCGTCCACCTGAGCTACAACCGCGTCACGCACCGCTTCATCGTGTTTGCCGCCAGCAATGGGGTGCTGGTGGCTATGCTGTTACGCCTGGCGTGGCGCCTCAAATGAAACACCCCCTGAGCCGCATTCGGCGTCTTCCCCCTCTCTCTTCGGGCGGGGGACGTCGCCAGTGGCCGGTGCAAGCCCGGCCACGGCGCCCGCGCATGGCCTGCTCCGCGGCCTTCTGGCTCTTTTGGGTTTGTCGCCCGAGGGCGATGCGCCAGTGCCGTGGATAACATGAAAGACCTGAGATATGACCAACCTGCCGCCATACCCACTCGACGCAGCCCTTTTCGCCCGCGCCCAAAGCCTGCTGGACGAAGAATGGCTGGCCAAGGACGCCGACCTGGCGCCCGTGCTGCCCACCGTGCTCTCGCGCGGCGTGGGGCAGGACTGGCACAAGGCCGGCACCTTCCGCCATCACCTCGTCGGCGTGGCGCGCTCGTTGGCGATGTGGCAGCAGCCGCGCGACGTGCGCCTGCTGGGCTTGCTGCACAGCGTGTACGGCAACGCGTTTGTCGATCTGGTCAAGTTTGACGCCAGCACCGAGCGCGCCGGGCTGCAGGCGCTGGTCGGCGATGAGGCGGAGGAGTTGGTCTACGCCTTTTGCACCGCATCGCGCCGCGAATTCATCGAGAAAGCGCTGGCAGGGCAGATTGAGCCCGACGGCAGCATGCCCCTGGCGCGCAACGATGGCGGCCGCGTGACGCTGCCGGCGCGCACCGTGGCGGCGTTTCTCATCGTCAGCATGGCCGACACCATCGAGCAGTGGTCGAGCTGGCAAGACGACGTGTATTCGCGCTTTCCAAGCCCCAACGACCAGCGCCCGCAAGCCGTGCACTGGGCGGCGTCGCTGTGGCCGGGTCCGATGCGCCCCTCGGGCCGCATGCTG
>RRZU010157240.1_pt1 | contig 11994 bp, 10 predicted proteins | sample 2165561 | NCBI WGS metagenome assembly RRZU01 (sample SAMN10456909, study PRJNA506462) | wastewater metagenome | isolation source: wastewater sludge | place: USA: Moscow, Idaho | reverse complement strand
CCGTTTGATTCGTATTCGCTGCTGCGAGGTGTCAAGACTCTTGACGTGCGGCTTCAGCGGCAGCAAGAGACCACTCTCAAGGTCATCGATTTCTTGCAGAGCCGCAGCGAGGTGACGGCAGTTAATTTCCCGGGCAGTCGGAGCGCGGAGCAGGCCCAGATTCATGCGCGTCAGGCGCGCGGCCTCGGTGCAGTGATTTCCTTTGAGCTGGCTCCCGATCTCAATCGCATAGCGTTCCTCGACGCGCTTGGCTTCATCGGTTACGCCGTAAGCCTTGGAGGTGTTGAGTCGCTGATCTGTACGCCGGCAAACATGACCCATGAGTCGTTCAGTGCCGAGGATCGGGCGGCTGCCCAGATCCCAGATGGTCTGCTGCGACTGGCCGTGGGTATCGAAGATTCCCGTGACATCATCGACCTCCTCGCTGCTGGACTTGCGGCAGCTTCACCCACCACCACCACCAACTGAATCCCTGAGGAAACACAATGAAGCACAACAGATTTGCCACCAAAGTAGCCGCTCTCGCCGCTGCATCAGCCCTGCTCGTTGGATGTAGCTCCAATACCAGTAACGACGGCGGCGCGTCCGCCGGTACATCGTCGGCCACCGGTTCGTCCGGTTCATCGGCTGAAACTGCCTGGGAGCGTGTTGAGCGCACCGGTGAGATTCGTGTGGGTCTGGAAGGAGTGTTCCCGCCCTACTCATTCCATGACGATAGCGGCAAGCTCGTGGGCATCGAGGTGGAGATTGCCGAGCTGATCGCCAAGGACTTGGGTGTGAAGCCCGTGTTTGTGGAGACGAAGTGGGATTCTCTGATTGCCGGTGTGGACGTGGACAAGTTCGATATTGTCATCAACAATCTTCACCCCACTGAGGAGCGTCTGAAGAAGTACGATTTCTCGACGCAGTACGCTCGTGCGGTGACGCGGGCGGCGGTTGCCGAGGACTCGGACATCCAGACACCCGCGGACCTCAAGGGTAAGCGTAGTGCCCAGACGCCCACATCGAACTATGCCACCCAGGCCAAGGATTTGGGTGCGGAGGTTGTCCCTACCGGAGGCTTTGCGGAGTCGATCGAACTCGTCACCTCTGGTCGCGCTGATGCCACGCTCAATGATGTCATCTCCTTCACGCTCTACTTCGAGCAGCACCCCGACGCGGGTGTCCGCCTCCTTGACGAGGAAATCCCCACCGAAGATGGGTGCTGCTCCATCCTATTTGAGAAGGGCGACGACGAGCTGAAGAACAAGCTTGACGCTTCCATCAAGAAGCTCGTAGACGATGGAACCGTTGACGAGATCAGCAACCGGTACGTGGGAATTGATATCTCACCGGAGGGTTAAGACATGGCTCATGCTTGGGAACTCTGGGTTCAATCTTTTCCACAATTACTCGCGGCCACGATCAAGACGACGATTCCGCTCGCACTGATTTCCTTTGCGTTGGCGCTGGTGTTAGGGACGCTCGTGGCACTCGCGCGGTTCGCGCGAGTGCCTGTCCTCAGCCAGTTGAGCTGGTTATATGTATGGGTCTTCCGCGGCACCCCACTGCTCGTGCAGCTCTTCATCGTGTTCTTTGGCCTGCCCAAGATTGGGGTGGTGTTGGATGCCTGGACGGCAGCGATCGTGACGCTCAGCCTCAATACCGGGGCGTATGCGTCGGAGGCGATTCGGGCATCGATTGTTTCCGTGCCGCACGGCCAATGGGAAGCCGGGTACACCCTCAATCTCACGCAAGTCCAGGTGTTTGGGAAAGTCATTGCCCCACAGGCATTTCGGATCGCGTTGCCTCCGCTGAGTAACGATTTCATTGATCTCATTAAGGGCACATCGCTCGTCAGCACCATCACGATCACGGATCTCTTTATGACCGGCCAGCAGATTGCTTCGGCAACCTATGAGCCGCTCATCCTGTACGTCGAGGTGGCTGCCATCTATCTCCTTATCTGCACGTTGTTGTCCTTCGTGCAGAGCAAGCTTGAAGCGAAGAGCTCCCTGTATGTTCAGCGTTAGGAATCCCCATGCTTGAGCTAAAAGATGTCACTAAGAGTTTTGGTGCCCTGACGGTTCTCGATAACGTTAGCGTTGCCTTTCATCCCGGTGAAACGACGGTCATTCTTGGCCCTTCGGGGTCGGGAAAGTCCACCTTGCTTCGCTGCCTCAATCTCTTAGAGGTCCCGCAAGCGGGTACGCTGTCAGTTCCGGATATCACCGTTGATTTCTCGCGCCGAGTGGGCCGCACCGCGGTGAGCCATGCGCGTTCTCATTCCTCCATGGTGTTCCAGAACTTCCAGCTCTTCCCACATCTGCGAGTCACGGAGAACGTAACTTTGGGTCCTATATCCACGGGTAAGGCGAACAAGGAGGAAGCTCGTCAGACGGCGCAGTCCTTGCTGGAAAAGGTTGGCTTGGGAGATCGTGGGCATAGCTTCCCGGCCCAGCTCTCCGGTGGTCAACAGCAGCGCGTAGCGATCGCCCGCGCGCTTGCGATGAACCCGGACTATCTGTTGTGTGACGAGCCCACCTCCGCGCTTGATCCCGAGCTGGAGTTGGAAGTGACGGCCGTTCTTGATCAGCTTGCTCGCGAGGGTCATTCGCTCATCGTGGTGACCCACAATATGGGGTTTGCTCGTAAGACCGCGGACCGCATCCTCTTCCTCGAGGGCGGTCACATCGAGTTCGATGGCGACCCGGAGCTTTTCTTCTCTGCCCCTACCCCGCGAATCACACGATTCCTGGAGTTCTTCAGCGCGGTCTAGGTTTTTGGAGCGATGCAGACAAGTTGACAAGCCTAGGTAGGGGAGGAGACCCATCGAAGTGGGCCTCCTCCCCATGACCTTGCGAGGCACCTTAGCCGCAGCGCCGTCGTCGTTCCAAACGCGTGATAGCGCGGCAAAGAAGTGATGGCCTGGACCGTGTCCGCGCTATCAACCCTTTGCCGTGCTGTCATTTCTTTGGTCAGTGGTTTCGGTGATCGAGAAAGCTCTCGCAAGCATGTTTCCACTGGTCATGCGGTGTTTCGGAGTGATCTGGTCACCCCAGGTCAGATTCGATCTTTCCAGTAACCAGGCTTGCGGCTGTTGTGAGCGTAGGCGACAACCACCAGATATGAGTCCGCGATGTAGTAGAGGATTTGGTAGGGAAACATCTTCATCGTTCTTTGCTGGACTACTGGTTCCCGGTTCCATCCAGGGTAGACGTGGGCAATGTTTGGCCAGTCAAGAAGTTGGGCAACAGAATCGTCGATGGCGTCAAGGAAATCTTCGCCAAGTCCTAGCTGTTCATCGTCATACCAGTTGGCCGCGTCAAGGAGCTCTTCGTAAGCTTCGGGGTGCTCACGTTTGCGGAGCCTCACTTGCGGCGTGCGATCAGTTGCGCGCGAATTTGCCGGTGGGACTCGTCAAAGTCAAGTAGTTCGACTGCGCCACTGCGAATGTCGTCAATGCGCTTGCTCAGCTCGTCGCGCCAAGCAGCCTCAACCTCGTCCTGAGGCAAGTCCTCAGAACGCGTGTCCAGGTTGCGAATGCCGCGCTGAAGTATCGCCGCCTGTTCGCGACGATCTAGAGCCATAAGCGCCTCTTCAACCTGAGCCATAGTCATAGTCATGCAACCAGTTTACGACAGGGTCAAGAAGGGCAATAGGTGCAGAGTCTCATTGGCGATTGGGACAATGGCAAGGTAGATACCCCGGCTGTACGTCGTGGGAAACCGGTTCTTTGTGTCCAGTGATTTCAAGGGCGGTAACGCGGTGATCGCGTTCTGACAAACCTTTGAGCGGTTTACAAGTCATAGTCCAGGTAGACCACGTCGGGCCGGGTGTTCCATCCGCGCTTCTTCCAGAACTCCTGGCCTTCGAGGTTGTCGGTCACCACCAAGAGCCCGATCTTGACGATTCCGATTGCTTTGAAGACATCAAAAATCCGGCCCACGAGCGCGGTCCCGATGCCGTGGCCGCGCCACTGCTCGTCCACGGCCACGTGATAGAGGTATCCTTTGCGGCCGTCGGTGGCCCCCAGAGCGGTCGCGATCACGGCGCCGTCGTCGTCAATCGCTACAAAACAGCTGTCCGGATTCTTCGATAACAGCAGGGCGATCCCGCCGTAAGTATTGTTCAGCGAGTGTAGATGCATGCCGGGCGTACGCGTCCACAGGTCATAGGCCTGCTCGTAATCCTCGGGTTGCATGCGTCGGATGTGTGCGTGTGCCTCCATGTTCATCCTTTCCAGGTGATCTCGTATTCGCTTGTGCCGCCCCGATGGTGGCGCGGAAGTGATGCCGGTGAGTTGGGGTTTGGGGCGTCGTCGTCGATTATGGCGAAACGAAAGTGCGCAGCCGGTTGGCTGCTTCGCGCAAGGTGGGCAGGTCGGCCGCGTAACTGAGTCGGAAGTGCCGCGAGGGTCCGTTGGCGAATGCTTCCCCGGGCACACATGCCACCTTGGCCTGCTGGGCCATGAGCCGTGCGTACTCGTAGCCACTGCCTGCAAAGTGATCGGGCACCTGTGTGTACAGGAAGAATGCGCCGGTGGGTGGAACTACCGTCAATCCCATGTCGGTGAGTTCGCCGAGAAGGAAGTCGCGGCGGAGCTGGTACTGCTCGACCATAAGCTCGATTTCGTTGTCTCCGCGTTCATAGGCGGCTTGTGCCGCATCCATGGTGAATGTGGCGGCGGTGGACACGTGCGCCTGGTGGACTTTTGCCAACAATGGACTGAGAGTGCGCGGTGCCGCGAAGTAGCCGAGGCGCCAACCTGTCATCGCGAAGGCCTTTGACGTACTGTCCACCACGATCGTCCGCTCCGGCGCGTAACTGCTGATCGAGGGCGCACGTCCAGACCCGTACGTGATCTCTGCGTACACCTCGTCACTCACCACGGTGACGCCGTATCGTTCGACGACGTCGGCGAGGGCCTTCAGTTGAGCGTTGTCCAGCGTGACGCCGGTGGGGTTGGAGGGGGAGTTGAGGACGAGTACGGCGTCGCGGCCTTGAACCGTGCGCAATGCTTGCTCCAGGGTGTCCGGGTGTAGCGCGAATCCGGTAGCTGAGGTGTCCAGTTCGATGGGTTCGGCGCCTCGGAGTCTGGCCATGGTTCCGTAGAGACCGAAAGCGGGAGTGGGGTAGAGGAGCGCGGCGTCCGGATGGAGGAGAGCGGTGAGCACACTGGAGATTGCCTCGGTGGCACCCTCCGTCACGATGATGTCCTCTGCGGGAAAGTGCAGGTCTCGGCGGCGTGCGAGGTAGTCGCTGATGGCTTGGCGTAGCCCAGGGGTCCCCGCATTCGGAGCGTAATGGGTGCGATTATGACCCAATGCCTCTACCGCCGCTCGCCTGATGAATTCGGGCGTGGGGAAGTCCGGCTCGCCGAGGGTGAGCTTGAGAATGTTCGGGATCGACGAGATCTCCTGATCAAACGAGCGAATGAGAGAGGTAGTGAGCGAGCGGACTTGGGGGATTACTTTGAGAGTGGGGTCAAAGGTCGTGTCAGGTGCGGTTCTGGCCGGGTCGCCCACGTTGTTGAGGCTCATGTGGGATTTTCCTCCGATTGGCCCATGTGTGCCTCGCGGTCTTCTGAGGTATCCGCTTCCGGGTCACGCCCTGGTGCGCGTAAGCCCAGGCGCTGGGCGATGGATTGTAATTCCTTGTACGTCGCCCGGTCGACGCTCAGAGTGTCAGTGTGGAGCGCTTCGTGGGTGCGCTCCTTATCACCGGGAATGATGACCGGTTGGCCATCGGAGGATGGTAGAGAGCGTAGCCGATTGAACAACTCGGCTAGCCGTTCGGCGACGGCGTCGGCCCCTCCAAATGCGTCTAGCTTGACCGCGGTGAACCAGTGGCAGACACCCTGCCCTTTGAGGTCGAGGGACGAGATCCCTCCCGAGAGAACGCTGGTGAGGATCTCGACCATGAGGCCCAGTCCGTAGCCCTTATGTCCGGACTCGATCTCCCCGATTCCTCCCAGTGGCGTCAGACCTCCCTGCTCTGCGCGGAGAATAGTGGCCAGGGCGGCGCCAGCGTTGTGCTCAAGATCGCCCTGTTCATTGACTGCCCAGGCTCCGGGAATAGGCTGGTTTATCTTGGCGAGGATTTCAATTTTCCCCAAGGAAACCGTGCATGTGGCCGCGTCAAAAACGAACTGGTTATCCCCTGATCCCACCGCGAAGGCGAGAGGATTGCTGCCGAGGGCGGGGACATTTGCGTGGGTGGGGACAACCAAGGCGAAGCTGTTGGTGGCGACGATGCCAACCAAACCCTGGTCGGCTGCCATACGTGCGTAGATCCCGGCCGCGCCAAAGTGGTTGGAACCGCGGACCGCTACCATGCCTATCCCGTATTCGTTTGCCTTATGGATAGCGAGATCCATGGCATTGCGTGAGATGAGCTGCCCGATGCCGTCGTGGCCATCGATCACCGCGCAAGCCAACACGTCGGTGGCAATCACCGAGGCAGCAGCCGGATCGATGGTGTGCTGGCGAAGCTTATTCTCGTACAGGGCGACCCGCTGCAGCCCATGGGAAGCGATACCCCGCCGATCGGAGTCGATGAGGGTCTCGGTAATGAACGCGGCATCCTCATGTGGGAATCCATAGTGTTCAAACATCTGCGTGAGGAAAGAGGCCAAAGCGCTGATTTTGACGGTCACATGGTCAGTCATGGAGGGAACTCTATAGCTGGCGAGAAATGGCGGGGCTAAGTTCCGGATCATGAGATACGTAGTAGGTTAATGGGTTTTTAAAATTGGAAACATTGTTGCAAAGAGGTTTTCCGGCCCGGAGACCCCATGGGCTGGTGAGGTTTTTGGCGTTCAGTCAGGGATTTTCTTCGTCCGAACCCGCTTGACTGGTCGCCGGAACTCTCACTGGTCTGAATGGTGTGGACGGCTTGGTGGGCTAGCTGTGACTTATTGGTCGTCCAACTGCTCAAAGATGTGCGGGAACAGCGGGCACACCACGGCCAGCGAGTCCTTGACACCGCCACGCGAGCCAGGTGCGTTGATGATGAGCACCCCGCCCGGGCCGCGATGGGTGATGCCCACGAGCCCGCGGGAGAGCGAGGCCAGTGGCGTCACGGTGAGTCCATGCTCGCGGATCTGCTGAGCGATGCCGTCCATACGTACGTCCAGCAGGGGCGCTGTGGCTTCGGGTGCGATGTCTCCCATGGAGATCCCGGTGCCGCCCACGGTGACAATCACTCGCGCGCCAGCCTCGATCGCGGTCTCCAAGGCCGCTCCCACATCCTCTAGGGTTTCGCGGCAGTGGTAGAGCCGGCTGCCGTCCGAACTAGAACCACCGGCAGAGTCAGAACCACCGGGAACGGACTCGGCGCAGGACATAGATTCATTGGCTTCCACGGAACTGGAGTTGTTGGTTGGTGCAGAGCAGCGTGTGGCTTTCTCCGAGGGCTCCTTCAAAATGGTGCCTGTAGAGACTGACTCGCCGGAGACGTCACCAAGGAGGTCCGTGATCTGCCCGGACACATACACGCGGAACTTTCGAAGTAGATCTGCTGCCAGCGGCCCGGCGCTGTCTTCGCGTTTGCCGGAGACGATGTCGTTGTTAATCACGACGACTGCGCCGAGAAGGTCGCGATCCATCTGGCGCATGGGGCGTTCTTGCTTAGCCATTCACTGCCTTTAGTAGTGAGAGACCCAGCCGATAGGTCATACCTTATCGACGTAATCTCTTTGTTCGGTGAGTGTACAAGTAGGACTTCCGTCCGTGTAGAAATGCCCGCAACTATGCCTATACCTGCGAATTTGCAGGAGATGAGAGGTACGGCCCAGATCTGTTAATTACGGAAAGAAAGTCTCACGTAATTACACGGAGAAAGTCGTAAATAAAGATGATTTCCAGAATGGATTCCATCTAGTCTGAGAATAGCAAAAACAAATGAATTTCCGTGTTAATTAATAAATTCGCACGGGGAAGCATATATGGCTGGAACTAAGCGACGGATGTCACAGGTTCGTAAGTCATTCACCATCCTCACTCCGTTCCGTTCGCTCCGGCCCATACGTCCATCCACCCGCGCCCCACCCACCACCCACGTCAGTCATTCATCCACCACCCACTCACTTCAGTCACTCACCAATCCCAATCTCCCCGCAGTCCCACCACAAAGGAGTCCTCATGGCAGCACCGAAAGACTCATCGCTCTTCGCGTTGGGTGCCCACCTTCGCAGGGGTGAAGCCTCCGCCGATGCGCGCCAGATCTTTCTCAGTGGCGGGCGTGAGGCGGACGTCTTCTACCGTCAGCGTTTCAGCCATGACAAGATCGTGCGCTCTACTCACGGCGTTAACTGCACGGGTTCCTGCTCGTGGAAGGTGTATGTCAAGGACGGCATGATTACGTGGGAGTCCCAGGAGGTCGACTACCCGACCACGGGCCCGGACATGCCCGAGTACGAGCCGCGCGGCTGTCCGCGCGGCGCCGCCTTCTCCTGGTATGAGTACTCGCCCACCCGCATCCGTCATCCCTATGTGCGTGGCACCCTGTTGGATGCCTACCGCGCCGCGAAGAAGCGCGGTGGCGATCCAGTGGAAGCGTGGCACGAGGTGATCTCCGACCCGGCCACTGCCCGCGCCTACAAGTCCGCCCGCGGCAAGGGCGGCATGGTCCGCACCACCTGGGAGGAAGCGGTGGAGATTGTGGCTGCCGCGCACACCTCTACCATCAAGGATTTCGGCCCGGATCGCGTCGCTGGTTTCTCCGTTATTCCCGCCATGTCGATGGTTTCCTACGGCGCGGGCTCGCGCTACTTGGAGCTCATGGGCGGCCACATGCTCTCCTTCTACGACTGGTATGCGGACCTCCCGCCCGCCTCCCCGCAGGTGTTCGGCGACCAGACGGACGTTCCCGAGGCCGGCGACTGGTTCAACTCCGACTACCTCATCATGTGGGGCACCAACCTCCCCCTCACCCGCACCCCGGACGCTCACTTCATGGCCGAGGCCCGCTATCACGGCCAGAAGGTTGTGGTCTGCTCCCCAGATTTCGCGGACAACACCAAGTTCGCGGACGAGTGGCTACGCGTCCACCCGGGCACCGACGGCGCCCTCGCCTTCGCCATGGGTCACGTCATCCTTAAGGAATTCCATGTGGAGCGCCAGGAGGAGTTTTTCCTCGATTACATGAAGCGCCACACCGATTCGCCTTTCCTTCTCACCATTGAGACCGAGCCGGACGGCCAGCTCACCCCCGGCAAGTTCCTCGTCGCCTCCGATTTGAAGGACGACGACGGCGCCGCGGCCTCCAGCACCCCAAACTCCAGCACCCCAAACTCCAGCAACTCGGCAACCGTCAGCAACCCAAACGTCAGTAGCTCAGCCCCCGGCAACCCGCCAACCACCGGCAACCCACTGACCGAGTCCGAGCACGCGGATTTCCGTCTCCTCGTCATGGACAAGGACGGCACGGTCAAGGATCCGGGCGGCACCATGGCGGACCGCTACGGCCCCGATGGCGCGGGCAAGTGGAACCTCGACATGGAGGGCGTTGACCCGCTCATGTCTTTCTACGAGGACGGCTGCGAGAGCGTCGAGATCTCGCTGCCCCGTTTTGACCTCGTGGGTGAGGTGGGCCCGGGAGCGATTGGCGCCGGCGTCGTTAAGCGCGGTGTCCCGGTGCGTCGGGTGGCGGGCAAGCTCGTCACTACCGTCTTCGATCTCATGCTGGCTCACTACGGTGTGGAGCGCGCGGGCCTGCCCGGTCAGTGGCCTACCGGTTATGATGACGCCTCCGCTCCTGGCACCCCGGCCTGGCAGGAGGAGCTCACCGGAGTTCCGGCCGGTGCCGCTGAGCGCATTGGCCGCGAGTTCGCCGAGAGTGCGCTCGAATCGGGTGGCCGTTCCATGATCCTCATGGGCGCGGGAACCAACCACTACTTCCACTCGGATACCATCTACCGCACCATGCTGGCGCTCACCAACATGTGTGCCACGCAGGGTAAGAACGGCGGCGGCTGGGCGCATTACGTGGGCCAGGAGAAGGTGCGCCCCATTACCGGCTGGCAGCAGTACGCCATGGCTCTCGACTGGCAGCGCCCTGCCCGCCAGATGATTGCCACCGGATTCTGGTACCTCACTACCGACCAGTGGCGTTACGATCCCGGCCGTACCGAGCGCATTTCTTCGCCGCTGGCGCGCGGGGATCTCAAGGACACCACTTTCGCGGACACCCTGGTGGACGCCACCCAGCGTGGCTGGATGCCGGGCTACCCGCAGTTCAATAAGTCGTCGCTGGATCTGGCGGACGAGGCCGCCGCCTCGGGTCTGGCTCCCGGCGCCTACGTGGCCCAGGAGCTTGCTGCGGGCCGCTTGGAGTTTGCCATTGAGGATCCCGATGCCTACGAGAACCACCCCAAGGTGCTCTTCAACTGGCGCACCAACCTGCTGGGCTCCTCGGCGAAGGGAACCGAGTTCTTCCTGCGCCACATGATTGGCGCGGATAACGACGTGCAGGCTGAGGAACTGCCGGAGAGCAAGCGCCCGGCGACCATGCGCTGGCGCGAGGAGGGGGCGCAAGGAAAGCTGGACCTCATGGTCACGGCGGATTTCCGCAACACCTCCACCACGCTGCACTCCGATGTGGTGCTTCCCGCCGCCACCTGGTACGAGAAGCACGACATCTCTTCCACGGACATGCACCCGTTCATGCACACTTTCAACCCAGCGATTCAACCGCCGTGGGATTCCCATACGGACTACGAGCTCTTCCAGGAGCTGGCTGATCTGGCCTCGCAGCTGGGTGCCAAGCATTTGGGCACGCGCACCGATCTGGTGGCCGCGCCGCTTAACCACGACACTCCGGATGAGCTTAACTCTCCTCGCGGCGTGGTGCGCCCCCGCGAGGAGATCGGGTGGGTCCCCGGCGTCACGATGCCGAAGATCATCCCCATCGAGCGCGATTTCTCGAAGATTGCCGAGAAGTTCAACGCCATTGGTCCGCTCCCGGAGAAGATGGGCATGGCCACCAAGTCGGTGCCCTTCCAGCCAGCGGAGCAGATCGCTGATCTGGGCAAGCGCAATGGTCTTATCGATACCTCGATTGGGAAGCGTCCGGCGGTGGATACCGCCGTTAAGGCGTGCGAGATGGTGCTGACCCTCTCGGGAACCACCAACGGTAAGGTCGCGGTGCAAGGCTGGAAGAACCAGGCCAAGCGCACCGGCCACGACGCCTCCAAGCTCGCCGAGGGCGACGAGGAGAAGCTCATCAGGTACTCGGATATCGTGTCCGCCCCGGTGGGTGTTATCACTTCGCCGGAGTGGTCCGGTTCGGAGCACGGTGGCCGCCGCTACACGGCGTTTGCCGTCAACCTGGAGCAGTCGAAGCCGTGGCACACCCTCTCCGGCCGTATGCACTACTTCCTTGATCACGACTGGATGCGCGAGATGGGAGAGCAACTGCCCATCTTCCGCCCGCCGGTGGATGGCATGCACCTGTACGGCGAGGCCACTCCAGGCCAGCTCCTCGAGGACGGCCGCGGCCAAACCGAGGTGGCGGTGCGCTACCTGACGGTCCACAACAAGTGGGCCATTCACTCGCAGTACTACGACAACATCCACATGTTGACGCTCGGCCGCGGTGGCCAGACGGTGTGGATGAGCCCGCAGGATGCCGAGAAGGTGGGGGTGCGGGACAACGAGTGGATTGAGGTCCACAACCGCAACGGTATTGTCACCGCCCGTGCCATTGTCTCTCACCGCATGCCCGAGGGCACCGTGTTCATGCACCACGCTCAGGAGCGCACCATGAACACTCCGCTTAACGAGCACACCGGCAAGCGCGGTGGCACGCACAACTCGCTCACCCGCATTCTCATCAAGCCCTCGCACCTCATCGGTGGCTACGGGCACTTCACGTACGCATTCAATTACATCGGCCCCACCGGCAATCAGCGTGACGAAGTCGCCTTGATCCGCCGCCGGAGCCAGGAGGTGACGTTCTGATGAAAGTCATGGCACAGATCGCAATGGTCATGAACCTCGACAAGTGCATCGG
>RRZU013142589.1_pt1 | contig 11996 bp, 16 predicted proteins | sample 2165561 | NCBI WGS metagenome assembly RRZU01 (sample SAMN10456909, study PRJNA506462) | wastewater metagenome | isolation source: wastewater sludge | place: USA: Moscow, Idaho | reverse complement strand
TCTGCGACGGGCTGAGCGGCATCCGCCCGGAGGAGGTGGATACCATCACCATCGCCGGAATGGGTGGGGAAACGATCGCGGAAATCTTAGCTGCCGCCCCCTGGACAGGGAAGGGGGAGTACCGTCTCCTCCTCCAACCGATGACCGCCCATGCGGAGTTGAGACACTGGCTCAATGGGCACGGCTTTCGCATCGCATCGGAGCGGCTGACCCGGGAGGGGAGAACCCTCTATGCTACCCTTTGTGTCCTGCCGGGCTGGGAGCCCCCGTTGACACCGGCGGAGACCTGGGCCGGACGGCAGCAGGCGGGGGAGGCTGCCCCTCTGCGGGGGGAGTACCTGGAAAGACTACTACACCGAAGCAAGCACGCCCTGGAGGGCCTGCGCCGCTCCTCCAGGGAAGGGGACCGGGCCCGACTGGTGGAACTGGAGAAGGCGGCGCAGGGTCTTGCGCAAATGAAGGAGGAGTGGGAATTATGGCAACGGTGAGAGAGGTTTATCAATACCTAGACAGTCTGGCACCATTCTCCCTCCAGATGTCTTTTGACAACAGCGGCCTTTTGGTGGGGCGCTCAGAGCATCCTGTCACGAAGATCCTGCTGGCTCTGGATATCACGGAGGAGGTTGTTGCGGAGGCAGCAGCGCGGGGTGCGGAGCTAATCGTTTCCCACCACCCGGTCCTCTTCCATCCTGCCAAGAATCTCACCGACGGTTCCCCCACAGGGCGCAGGCTACTGGCCCTCATTGAAAACGGCATCGCCGCCGTCTGCGCCCACACCAATCTGGATGTGGCAGCAGGGGGCGTCAACGATGTGTTGGCCCATAAGCTGGGGCTGACAGGGATTGAAATGATCCATCCGGAGGGTCTGACCCCGGACGGCACTCCCTATGGCCTGGGCCGAATGGGCTACGTGGCGGAGGAGCAGGCTCCTGCCCAATTTGCAGTCTTCGTAAAGGCGGCGCTGGGGTCCGCCGGTGTGCGCTGTGCGGATGCGGGCCGACCGGTCCGAAAGGTGGCCGTGGTTGGGGGCGCAGGCGTCGATATGGCAGAGCACGCCCTGGCGCAGGGCTGTGATACTCTCGTCACCTCAGATGTGCGCTACCATGAGTTTCTGGACGTCAGGGACCAGGGGCTTAACCTCATGGACGCGGGGCATTTCCCCACAGAGAACCTAGTATGCTCCGTGCTGGCCGACTGGCTGAGAAAGGGCTTCCCCGAAACTGAGGTGTGGATATCCGAACGCCATCGTGAGATATTCTCCTGTCTCTGATTTTTAAAGCAAAATCGACCATTGAGGGGTTGAATCCGGCAGAAAGATATGCTAAACTTATTTACGCAACTTTTTGAGAGAGGAACGAGAATATATGTCTGGACATTCCAAGTGGCATAATATACAAAAAACCAAGGGCGCAGCCGATGCGAAGCGCTCTCAGATTTTTACCAAAATCGCCCGCGAGATGATTGTGGCGGTCAAGGCCGGCGGCAGCGGTGATCCGGCCAACAACTCCCGGCTAGCCGCTGTCATCGCCAAGGCCAAGGCCGCCAATATGCCCAACGACAACATCAAGCGCACCGTTGACAAGGCTGCGGGATCGGGCAATACTGACAGCTTTGAAAATGTGGTATATGAGGGGTACGGCCCCTCCGGCGTGGCCGTTATCGTGGAGGCACTGACCGATAACCGCAACCGCACCGCCCCCGAGGTGCGCCACATGCTGGATAAATATGGCAAGGGCCTGGGCGCCACGGGCTGCGTGTCCTGGTCCTTCGACAACAAGGGCGTCATCATCATTGAGCGGGAGGACCTGGACGAGGACACCGTTATGATGGATGCGTTAGACGCGGGGGCCGAGGATATGCAGGTGGATGACGAGGTCTTTGATATCAAGACCCTCCCCGATGACTTTGGTGCCGTGCTCACCGCTCTGGAGGAGAAGGGGTACACCTTCCTCTCCGCCCAAGTGGAGATGGTCCCCCAGACCTATGTAAAGCTCACCGATCCTGACGACATTAAGAACATGGAAAAGCTCATCGATTTCCTGGAGGAAAACGACGACGTTCAAAACGTTTGGCACAACTGGGAGCAGGACTAAGGCACTCCCGCACAAGGGCACACCGCTTTGTATCAAGACGGTGTGCCCCTGTTTTCATTCCACGCTGAAAGAGAAGAGGCCCGCAATGTCACTTCCAAAGCTCACCCGCAATTTTATAGACCGGAACAGGGGACTTTTTACACCGGCGAGTTTGGCTGCGGTGCTCCTCGGAACGGCGATTAGTACCTTTGCCTACTACAACATCCACCAGCGCACCGGCATCACCGAGGGTGGGATCGTAGGCCTGGTCCTTCTGCTCCACCACTGGACGGGACTCCCTCTCTCCCTCTTCTCCTTGCCGCTGGATCTCCTCTGCTATGGGCTGGCATTTCGTCATCTCGGGCGGGGCTTCATTCAGATATCAGTGGTGGCGGCCTTCTTCAGGACCTGCTTTTTTAGGCTCTTGGAGCAGTTTCCACCCACCCTGCCCGATTTGACCGACGCTCCGCTGGCAGCGGCGGTTTTGGGCGCTGTACTCATCGGAGTGGGCACGGGCCTTGTGCTCCGCGGGGGTGGCTCTGGCTCGGGGGACGACGCACTGGCTCTCACCATCTCCAAGGTCACCCGGTGCCGTATCTCATACGCTTACCTCCTTACCGACCTGACGGTTCTGGCGCTGTCTCTCACCTATATCCCACTGCGTCGTATCGGTTACTCCCTGATCACGGTGACCATCTCCTCCGTACTGGTCGATGTGGTTCACCGCATGGGACAGCTGGGTCAGGAGAGGGCAGACACTCCGGCAGAGGACACTCCATAAGGAAAACCCGCGCTGGGGGCATTGCCCCCGGCGCGGGTTTTTTTAAATCATATTTGAGCTTGCTCCCTCATAGGATTGTCCCAGTAAGACAAGCCACCAAAGAGGAGTGAGTAACATGACATCCGATCGGGAGGTATGGCGGCCATTTCAGCAGGGGGCAGCACTGCTGCCGACCCATCTGCGCCGCGGAGCTCTGGCTCTGCCGGAGCAGCGTCAGGGCGTGGCGGAGGAGCTGCGCCTGCGTTGCGGGCGGCCCATGACGGTGGTCTTCCCCGAAGGGGAGGAGGTCCCTTCCGGCTGTGAGGAATATCCCGTCCGGCCCGCGGACCTGGATCAGGTGCTGGAGATTGCTACACAGGCCTCAGCCCACACTGTATTGGACCGGGTGAGCAGCGGCTTTGTCACACTCAGAGGGGGGCACCGGGTGGGACTCTGCGGCAGTACCGTCATGCGTGAGGGGGCGGTGACCAACCTCCGGCAGATTTCCTCCCTCTCTATCCGGGTGGCCCGGGCGGTGGAGGGGGCCGCAGGAAAAATTCTGGACGAGCTCCTGGAGAATGGGCTCCTCCAGAGCACCCTAATCCTATCCCCGCCGGGTGGGGGGAAGACCACCCTGCTGAGGGATTTGATCCGCGTCGTCTCCAACGGGGTGGGGACAGGCCCTATGCGGGTGGGTGTAGCGGATGAGCGGGGAGAGCTGGCCGCCATGTACGAGGGGTTGCCCCAGTTTGACCTGGGTAGCCGCACCGATGTGATGGACGGCTGCCCCAAGGACTTAGGACTTCTTATGCTCCTGCGGGGCATGAACCCCCAGGTCTTAGCTGCCGACGAGATTACCGCTCCTGCCGACTGTGCAGCCTTAGAGATGGGGGCCAACTGCGGTGTGGTTCTTCTGGCCACCGCCCATGCCTCCGGGCTGAGGGACCTGAGTGCCAGGCCCCTTTACCGCGGCCTTTTCGAGCGAAATATCTTCCGCCGGGCCATCTCCATTGAGCGAGAGGGGGGTGCACGGCGCTTCCGGGTCACGAGACTGGAGGGGGCTGCATGGTAAGGCTATTGGGCGCGCTCCTCCTGTCGGGCGGGACCACTCTGCTAGGCTTCCTGGCTGCCGCACGGCTGAACCGGCGCGTCGGGGCCCTGCGGGCGTTTCTGGGTGCGCTGGAGCTACTGGAGCGGGAACTCTCCTTTCGCCTGACCCCCATGCCGGCCTTGCTTGCAATCCTGGCCCAGCGAAGTCCCGCCCCGGTCGACGCCTTCTTTACCCGCTGTCTCCAGAGTATGGACGGCTTGGGCGAGAAGACCCTGGCTCAGATATGGGATGAGGCCCTGGTGGCCGTGCCCATGGACCTGGGGAAAGAGGCGGGGCAGATCCTGCGGGAGTTAGGTTCCGTCCTAGGCCGGTACGACGGCCAGGGTCAGCGGGAATCCCTGAACCTGGCTCAGATCAGACTGGAGCAATGCCTCCTGGCAGCGGGGGAGGAGCGGAGCCGGATGGGGCGAGTTTACCGCTCCCTGGGCCTCACGCTGGGGGCTCTTCTGGTCATCCTGCTCTTATAAGGGGGAGAACGGAATATGAATGTGGATTTGATCTTTCGGATCGCCGCCATCGGGATTTTAGTGTCAGTGCTCAACCAGGTGCTCTCCCGTTCGGGGCGGGATGAGCAGGCCACCATGACCACCCTGGCGGGGCTGGTGGTGGTGCTTATGATGGTGGTGCAGGAGATCAGCAATCTCTTCAACCTGGTCAAGCAGCTCTTCGGCCTATGACGGACATTTTCAAGCTGTCCGCCGTGGCCATCGTGGCTGCGCTCTGTGCCGTGGTGGTAAAAAAAAACGTGCAGGAACTGGGGATTGTCCTGGCGCTGGCAGCCGGGGCTCTCATTCTCTCACAGGCTCTAGGTGCAATGGAGAGCGTACGGGAGCTGCTGGAGACTCTGGCCGACACGGCAGGGCTTGCCCCCGCCATTCTGGCACCCGTGGTCAAAACGGTTGGCATTGCCATCGTGACCCATATATCGGCCGAGGTATGCCGGGACGCCAAGGAGGGGGGCATCGCCGCCTTCCTTGAGACGGCGGGCGCGGTCTGTGCTCTGCTGGTGGCACTGCCCCTGATGCGCTCGGTGCTGGATATGGTGGTGGGATTATTGTGAGGTACTTATGATGAGAAAACAAATTTTCTCCGGTCTGCTTCTATTTTTGATGATGCTTGCACTGGCGGGGACCGCCCGTGCGGCGGAGGGGGAGGATATCCTGTCCGCCCAGGCCGACGCACTGAACACCAAGGCGCTGGAGCGGGCAGCGGGGGAATATGGAGCACAGCCCATCACCCCCCAGATTAGCCTGGATGCCGGCCTTCAGGACCTGGCAGAGCGGGGGCAGGGGCTGGTCCTAGGGGCCGTCCGCACAGCCCTGCGCAGCGGAGTGATGCTGCTGGTCATCGTGCTTCACTGCGGCTAGGCCGACGGGATGTATGGCAGCATAGGGAAGACGGGACTGGACACGGTGACCATGGCGGGAACCCTAGCAGTGACGGCTGTGGCCGCGGCCGATATGGACTCCCTCATCGGCCTGGGGCGCAGTATGCTCTCCGATATGTCGGGCTTCTCCAAGGTGCTGCTACCCACCATCACGGCGGCCAGTGCAGCCAGCGGGGCGGTGGGAGGGGCGGTGGCGCGGCAGCTGGCCACGATGCTCTTCTCTGATATCCTCATTTCACTCATCACAGGATTGCTCCTGCCACTGATCTATGCCTATGTGGCATCCTGCGCCGCCTATGCCGCCCTGGGAAACGAGGGACTCAAGCGCATCGGTAGCACACTCAAATGGGCGGTGACACTGATCCTCACCTCCGTGCTGCTCCTCTTTGTAGGCTATCTGACGGTGAGTGGGGTCATCGCGGGAACTGCAGACGCGGCCACCATCAAGGCGGCCAAGTTCACCGTGTCCAGCGTGGTGCCGGTGGTGGGCGGCATTCTGTCAGACGCGGCTGAGACCGTGCTGGCTGGGGCGGGCATCCTGCGCAATGCGGTGGGGGTTTTTGGAATGCTGGCGGTGCTGGGGATGTGCCTGGCCCCCTTCCTCTACCTGGGCGTCCACTACCTGATTTATAAAGCTGCTGCCGCCCTTACGGCTACGGTATCCGGGGGCAGGGTGGCGGGGCTGATCGACAGCATTGGCGGGGCCTTTGGTCTAGTGCTGGGTATGACGGGAGCCAGTGCACTGCTGCTCCTCATCTCCATGGTCTCGGCCATTTCAGTGGTGACGGCATGATGGAGCTGATACGTTCTTGGCTGGTGGGGATCACCTGTGCCGCCATGGTGGTGGCCCTGGCCGAAAGCCTTGCACCCCCCGGCGCGGTACGCAAGGTGGGGCGTCTCACCGGTGGCCTGGTGCTCCTGCTTGCAGTGCTGCGACCCGTCATGAGTCTGGACATGGCCGATTTTTCCGGCCTGCTGGCCGAATACCGACTGGAGGCGGCGGGCTATTCCGACCTTCTGACCCAGGAGAACGAAAACCTCATGAAAGCTATCATAGCCGAGGAGACAGGCGCATATATTCTGGACAAGGCGGCAGCCTTGGGCATTGACAACTGTGAGGTACAGGTGGAGGTGGCCGGACAGGGGGAGGGCTACCCCATCCCGGAGTCGATCACGGTCCTAGGCTCGCTCAGCGACGAGCAGCGCTTGGCACTGACCCGACGGATCGAAGCCGACCTGGCCATCATGGAGCAAAGGCAGACCTATCTTGACCACGGGGAATAGGGAGGACGTGAAATGAGGGAAAATTTAGACATCAAGGCCTGGGGCGGAAAGTTGGCCGCCCATCTGGGTCAGTATAAATATGTACTGCTCGTCATTCTGGTGGGGATGGTACTGCTCCTTCTGCCCAGTCTTGGTGGGGAGAAGGAGAGTGCCTCTGCCGGTACCGGGGCAGGGGCGTCAGGAGTCGATTTTAACCTGGATGACATGGAGCGCAGGCTGGCCGACGCACTGTCCCAGATTGATGGGGCGGGGAAGACCCAGGTGATTCTTACCCTGAAGGGGGGTGTCCGCCAGGTGCTGGCCCGGGATGAGACCATTTCGGAACGGGAGAGCTCCTCCACCACAGTGGTGGTCTCCAAGACGGGAGGGGGCCAGGATGCAGTGACGCTCCAGCAGATCTATCCCCAGTACCAGGGGGCGCTGATTATCTGTCCCGGCGGAGGTGAGGCGGCAGTCAAGCTCAAAATAACCGAGGCCGTAGCGGCAGTGACCGGCCTCGGTCCGGCCCGGATATCAGTTTGTCAGGGAATTGAAAAACCAGAATGAAAGGATTGGTTTGTACATGAAGCTCTGGAAGCGAAATGCGGTGGTAGCGGCCATCGTACTCTTTGTCTGTGTGGCGGTCTATCTCAACTGGTCGTACCAGAAGGATGTGGGCGGTACGGCGAGCACAGGGAAAATCCTGGGGCAGGCCGCACTGGTTGGAAAGGAAGACCCATTGCTGGGAAAGAACGGCGGAACTGACGACGTTGGGAGTGAGGTCAGCCAGCCCAAGACCACCGGATATTTTGACGCGGCCCGGCTCAACCGTCAGCAGGCCCGGGACAACGCACTCTCCCTCCTCAATCAGGCGGCCGCCGCGGAGGATGCCGACCAGACCATGAAGGACGAGGCGAACAGCTCCATCCAAACGATGGCGGACATGACCGTCAGTGAGGCCCAAATTGAGAACCTGATCCGGGCGAAAGGTTACACCGACTGTGTGGCCTTTATCGGAGAGAGCAGTGTCTCCGTGGTGGTGGCCATAGAGGGAGAAGAGGGCCTGAAGGATGCCGATGTGGCAAAGATTTCCGAAATTGTCACCGACCACACCGGCCTTCCCGCCGGTAAAATCAGAATTTCACAGGCCGAGCAGTAAGTGTAAATAATGAGTCAGGGCGGGCGTGGAACTCCACGCCCGCCCACTTTTTAAAAATCAATTGTTATTTTCATATGGCTGTGATACAATACCGAAAGAGAATTGACGAAAAGGAGCGTGACGCTTTTATGAGCGAGAATAGGGACTATATCTCCCGCACGGAAGAGATGGGGAATATCCATATCTCAGAGGACGTGCTCTCGGTCATGGCCGCCGCCGCCACCTTGGAGGTGGAGGGCGTTGGAAGCCTGTCGGCCAATCTGGGCAACGACATCGCTGAAATGCTGGGCCGGAAGCGGAACCTGGCCCGTGGTATCCATGTCTCTGCCAATGAGGACGGTAGCTTGAACGTAGAAGTATCCGTTCTCATAAAATACGGTTACACCATTTTGGACGTGGCAAAAAAGGTGCAGGATGCCGTTCAGGCCGGAATCGAGAACATGAGCGGCCTCTCCGCTGCCTGCGTCAATGTGAATGTGACCGGCGTGCTCTTTGAAAAAGAGGCTAAGGCACCCTAAGGCGCCAAAATCCGTCTTTTTCGTGGAAAAACCCTGAGCTCCGGCTGGAGGAGCCCAGGGTTTTTTTATTCGCTTTTAAGGGAAAATAGGGGTTTATCTTTTGTGCGAGATTGTATATAATAGTGAGTATCCATTTCGCCACCGTATACGGAGGATTTATATGACCAGAAGCAACGCCAGAGAGATTGCCGTACACCTGACCTTTGAACTGAGCTTTATCAACCGGACCGCCGACCAGCTCCTGGAGAGCGCCCTGACCCGCCCCGTCTTCGAGATGATCGGCGAGGAGGAGCCGCTGTACAACCAATTTCCCAACGAGAAGCAGCGGGCCTACATAGCCGGCCTGGTGCGGGGCGTCTATCTCCACTGCGCCGAGCTGGACGAGTATATCTCCCGCTATGCCATCGGCTGGAGTTTCTCCCGCCTCCCCCGGGTGAGTGTCGCCATCATGCGGGTAGCCATGTATGAGATCCTCTATATGCAGGACATTCCCAACGCCGCAGCCATCAACGAGGCGGTGGAGCTGGCCAAGCATTATGAGGACCAGGACATGGTTGCCTTTATCAACGGCATCCTGGGCTCCTTTGTCCGCAAGGAGTCCATTCCGGAGCGGGCCTCCGCCCCGGCGGAGAATATCTTCGATGCCGAGCCGGAGCGGGAAGAGCCGTGACCGATTCCATTGCGCTTGGGCTGGACACCAGCAATTATACCACCTCGGCCGCCGTCTTTGATGGCAGCGGGGGGGAGAATGTAGGGCGGATTCTAGATGTGCCGGCGGGTACCCTGGGTCTGCGACAATCGGACGCACTCTTTCAGCATGTTAAGCACCTACCCCGGCTCTTAGAAACCCTGGGGGATAGGGGCTTGCTCCGCAAGATTGCAGTGGTGGGAGCCAGCACACGGCCCCGAGCGGTGGAGGGGTCCTATATGCCCTGCTTCCTGGCCGGAGAGGGGCATGGCCGCGCCCTGGCCGCCGGGCTGGGGGGTTCCTATGTCCCGGTCTCTCACCAGCAGGGCCATCTGGCCGCCGCGGCCTGGTCCGCCGGACGGATGGAGCTGCTGGACCGTCCCTTTCTTGCCTGGCATATCTCGGGCGGCACCACCGAGCTTTTGCTTGTGGAGCCTGAAGGCATCAACGTGAAGGCAGACCCCATCGGGGGCACCAGCGATATTTCGGCCGGACAACTCATTGACCGGACCGGTGTCCTACTGGGATTACCCTTTCCCGCGGGGCGGGCAGTGGACGAGTTGAGCGGTGAGGCGGACAGTGACCTGAACTTTGCGGTAAAGCTAAACGGCCTCAAGTTCTCCCTCTCCGGCGTGGAAAATAAGATCAAGTCACTGGCGGAGCAGGGGGAGCGGCCAGAGAATATCGCATATTTTGTCCTGGCCACCGTATCCTCCGCCGTGTGCCGTGCCACCGCCGCTGCCCAGGGGCGCTACCCCGGTCTCCCGGTGCTCTGCTCGGGGGGAGTGGCCTCCAACCGGATGCTGCGCGACCATCTGACCACGCGGTGCAGCGGCATTTTTGCCGAGCCTTGCTATTCCACCGACAACGCCATGGGAGTAGCCATCCTAGCTTGTCGGCATCTCCATAGAGAGGGGGCTTGACCCTTGGGAAGAGAGAACCAGATTCTCAGCGTCTCGGCGCTGAACGGCTATATCAAATCACTCATGGACCGGGATGGCCTGCTGGGTGAGGTGGCCGTCCGTGGGGAGCTCTCCAACTATAAAATCTACCCCTCCGGGCACCACTATTTCTCTTTGAAGGATGCCGAGGGAGCCCTGCGCTGCGTCATGTTCCGGCGGGAGGCCACTGTCATGCGCTTTCGTCCCGAGAACGGAATGAAGGTCGTTGCCTACGGGCGGGTGACCGTTTTTCCGAGGGATGGGCAGTACCAGCTCTACTGTGGTGGCATGACGCCCGACGGCGCGGGAGATCTCCACCTGGCATTCGAGCAACTCAAGGCAAAGCTTCAGGCCGAGGGCCTGTTTGAAGAGGGGCACAAATGCCCCATTCCCCGCTTTCCCGCCCGCATCGCCCTTGTCACCTCCCCGGCTGGGGCGGCCGTACAGGATATGCTGCGTATCCTGCGTGCCCGCTGGCCCATGACACAGGTGGCGGTGGTACCCGTGCGGGTCCAAGGGGCCGAGGCACCCGGCGAAATCGCCGCTGCCATCGGCTGGGTCAACCGCAACCGCCTGGCCGACCTTATTATCACGGGGCGGGGAGGCGGCTCCATGGAGGACCTGTGGGCCTTCAATGAGGAGGTTGTCGCCCGGTCCATCTACGCCTCGGCAATCCCCATCATCTCTGCAGTAGGACATGAGCCGGATGTGACCATCGCCGATTTTGTAGCCGACCTGCGGGCGGCCACCCCCTCCAATGCCGCCGAGCTGGCGGTGCCCGACGGTCACGAAGTGGCTGACCGGCTCTTCGCCCTGTCCGACCGGCTCTCCCGCGCCATGAGTCGGAGGCTAGGGGAGGAGCGGAAGCGGCTGGAATACCTGGCTAGGAGTCGGGCACTGCAGAGCCCGCTGAACTACATCCAGGACCGCCGCGTCCTACTGGACTACCAACGCGACCGCCTAGCCCACGGGTTGACCGCCGCCCTGGGCAAGGAGCGGGAGCACTTTGCCCGCCTTGCGGCCGCCCTGGACGCCATGAGCCCCCTCAAGGTCCTGGGCCGCGGCTATGCCATTGCCCAGAGGGAGGACGGAAGCGTGGTGCATTCGGTCCGTGATGCTGAGCCGGGGGCACGCCTGGCCCTCCGTGTGTCCGACGGGACGGTAAATGTAATTGTCACGCCTTGAAAGTGAGGAAATTCATATGGCAGAAAAAAAACTGTCCTTTGAGCAGGCCATGGCCCGCCTGGAGGAGATTGTCTCCCATCTGGAGCGCGGGGACGCACCCATGGAGGACGCACTGGCCCTCTTTGAGGAGGGGACCGCCCTGATGAAGAACTGCTCCGCCCTGCTGGATAAGGCGGAGCAGAAAGTGGTCAAGCTGACGGCACAGGCCGACGGCACTCCGGAGGAGACCCTCTTCGAGAGCGGGGAGTGAGCGCGATGAGCTATGAAGCACAACTGCACGCCTATGTGACACAGGTGGAGGGGTATCTGAAAGAGGTCTTCTCCCGCCGCACCCCCATGGCCGACCTATATGACGCCATGAGCTACAGTCTTCTCTCAGGGGGAAAGCGACTTCGCCCGGTGCTGACCCTGGCCGTCTGTGAGATGTGCGGGGGCCAGGCAGCCCAGGCCCTGCCATTTGCCTGCGCAGTGGAGATGGTGCATACTTACTCACTCATACACGACGATCTCCCCAGCATGGACAATGACGACCTACGCCGTGGCAGGCCCACCAATCATAAAGTCTATGGGGAGGCCACCGCTATTCTGGCGGGGGATGCGCTCCTCACCGCAGCCTTTGAGACCATCGTTGAACATAGGGGGGAGCTACCCCCTCAGCGGGTTTTGGATATGATGGCCTGCCTGAGCACCGCCGCCGGGGCGCGGGGCATGGTGGGTGGTCAGGCACTGGATATGGCAGGGGAGGGGCACGCCCTGGCCCTCTCTGAGGTGGAGGAGCTCCAGAAGCTCAAGACTGGGGCCCTCATCACTGCCGCCGCCGAGATCGGCTGTATCGCCGCCGGGGGCGGGGTGGAGACCAGAGAGGCTGTTCGCCGCTATGCCCGCAGTCTGGGGACCGCCTTCCAGATTCAG
>RRZU011227301.1_pt1 | contig 11996 bp, 9 predicted proteins | sample 2165561 | NCBI WGS metagenome assembly RRZU01 (sample SAMN10456909, study PRJNA506462) | wastewater metagenome | isolation source: wastewater sludge | place: USA: Moscow, Idaho | reverse complement strand
GCCCCGAAGCCGCGCCGTGCCAGCATTGCGTAGGTCCTCTGGTAGAGCGTTTCGGGCTTTCCGCCCGCCCCGCGGAGCTTTTTTGAGGCCAATTCAACAGCCGCGCCAAACTCCGCATCGGCATCGATCTGTGCGGTGGCGTGCTCAATGATGTCACGATCCACACCCTTTTGCTCCAACTCCGCCGCAATGGCACGCCGGGAGGCGCCCTTCTGTGCGAACCGTGTTCGCGCAAGGACCTCCGCAAAGTGCTCGTCATCGATGAGGCCAAGTTCCTCATAGCGGGAAAGCACTTCCTCGCTGACATCGCTCGGTATTCCCTTGCGAGCCAGAGTCCGCTCCAGCTGAACGCGTGAGCGATCCATCATGGCCAATTGGCGCGTGACGATATCGCGAGCCATCTGGCGCTGTTCTACCCGGCTCAGCTCACTCACATCAGGGGTGCGCCTGCCAGCCATTAGAAATCAACGTCCTCGGGTGCATCGCCCTGCGTGCCGGCCGTTTCATCCTGCTTGATGCCCATATCAACGAGAATCCTGTTCTCAATTTCATTGGCCAAATCGGGATTGTCCTTGAGGAACTGGCGTACTTTTTCCTTGCCCTGCCCGAGCTGATCCCCCTCGTAGGTGTACCACGCTCCAGACTTGCGAATGATGTTCAATTGCACGCCCATATCGATGATCCCGCCCTCACGGGAGATTCCCTGACCGTACATCATGTCAAACTCTGCCTGCTTGAACGGCGGCGCCATCTTGTTCTTGACAACTTTGACGCGCGTGCGGTTTCCAACCGGTTCGTTCCCTTCCTTGAGGGTCTCGATCCGCCGTACATCAAGACGCACGGATGCATAGAACTTCAGGGCCTTTCCACCCGTGGTGGTTTCTGGATTACCGAAGAAGACCCCGATCTTTTCGCGTAGCTGATTGATGAAGATTGCCGTGGTGCCCGATGCGGACAGCGCGCCGGTGATCTTACGCAACGCCTGGCTCATCAGCCGAGCCTGCAACCCGACGTGCGAATCGCCCATCTCGCCTTCGATCTCCGCCTTGGGCACCAACGCGGCAACGGAATCGATGACGATGATGTCAAGAGCCCCGGAGCGGATCAGCATATCCGCAATCTCAAGTGCCTGTTCTCCCGTATCCGGTTGAGACACGATGAGGGAATCGGTATCCACGCCGAGCTTGCGCGCATACTCGGGATCCAGCGCGTGCTCCGCATCGATGAATCCAGCAATTCCACCGTTCTTCTGCGCATTGGCAACGCAGTGAAGGGCCACTGTGGTTTTTCCCGATGATTCCGGACCATAAATCTCCACCACGCGGCCGCGCGGTAGCCCCCCAATTCCCAGCGCAACGTCAAGCGCCACGGAACCTGTTGGAATGATTTCAACACGGCTCTCGGGCCTGTCTCCTAGGCGCATAACAGAACCCTTGCCAAACTGGCGATCGATCTGCGACAGCGCCGCATCAAGGGCCTTCTCGCGATTGTCCGTAGTGGCTTGCGTTACCTTCTCGGACTTCGTGGCGTTCTTACTAGCCATGGCTTCTCCTTCACGTTGATGCCACATAAGCGGCGGATTGGCAGAACAGGTCTGAACCGCACCGCCCTCTCCGAGCGGCACTCGAGATCCTATGCCCGACCTCCGACATAAACTTCGGCGCGCATCCTTCCTGTGGATGGCCACGCGCCACATCGATCTGTGGAACAGCGTACGCCCGAACGGACGTTCGAAGAACGTCTTTGCCGGGCGTGTTGAAAGATCGAGGGTGGTTTGTGTGCGAGTTGGATCTTGTTGCTTCGCGGCGCGATCGTCGTCGTTCATGATCGACGACGACGAAACTTCTCAAACAAACAAGAAAGCCCGCCATTTCTGGCGGGTTTCCTCTGGTGTATCAAACTAGCGGGAGAGCTGATCGCGTTCTGCGGGCTTAATACGATGAATGAAGTAGTACTGTTCGGGTAAATCCATGGAACGGCACATCGCCTCCCACACGTGCTGCGGGTTGACACCTTCATCAAGTGCCTGAGCAGGACTCTTATTTCCCAACTCAAACAGCACAAGATCCTGCGTCAGGCTAGTGCCGCGCCCATCCGGGAACGTCCATTCCACCGCGCTCCAGAATTCTGATTCCCTCACCTGCGCAGCTTCGACATCTCGGCGCGCACAAGCTCATCGGGAACCGAATCCGGCACCCTCATGTGCGCGGGCACGCGCCCCTGCGAGAAATCGATGCGATCGGCCACGAGACGAAGGACGTGGCTCAACGGAACGTTGAGAGCCGTGCAGATTGACGAGAGTAGCTCGGAGGAAGCTTCCTTTTGTCCACGCTCCACCTCGGATAGGTATCCGAGAGAGACGCGAGCATCGGAGGAAACCTCACGAAGGGTACGGCCCTGACGCTGGCGATACTCGCGCAGCACCTCACCGAGTTCCCGCCGCAAGAGCGCCTGCTCCTCGTGAGCTGGTTCGGGCACACGGACAATCTTCCGTGCAGTTCCTTGGTCCTTCCGGTTAACGCCGGTTCGTAGATCCATGCTCATCACTATCCTCAACGTAGCTGGCCGGGAATTCATTCCCAGAGAATCCAACGACTTGTCAAACTTGAGTCATCTACGCTCAAGTATATGCCCTGATGGTGTATACACTGCCAACCGTTCCTGTGTGGAACCTGAGAAGAACACGAATTCCTCATATGGATTCGGTTCTATGAGCAAGGCTACATCTCACAGATGACGCGCGAGAAGCCCCAGAGAGTGATCAACAGTTGCCTCGCGTATCTGCGCCCGATCACCGGGAAGATGCAGCAGCTCGGCTTGCTCCCCCAGGATGCCCGAGATCGCGATCCACACGGTACCCGCGGGATGTCCGTCAGAGGGCCCGGGGCCGGCAACACCCGTGGTTGCCAAGGCAACGTCGGCCGCGAGCAACGCGCACGCACCTCGGGCCATTTGGAGGGCCACCTGTTCATCAACCGGACCGGTCTCATTGAGCCGCTCCTGCGATACTCCCAGCACGCTGGCCTTGACGTCCGTGGCGTAGCTGACCACTGCGCCTCGGAAGATCGCAGAAACACCGGCAGTGTTGACAATCCGTGCTGCGAGGCCGCCACCCGTCAACGATTCCGCGCAGGCCAGCGTGATACCCCGCGCAATGAGTGTTTCGATGGGATTGTCCGGCGTCACGCCTGCTCACCTTCGCCGCCCTGCTGTGAGTGCCCCTTGGCGATGCGGCGCGCATCCTGCACGTACTCAACGGCCGAAGAAATGGAGAAGTACAGGGCAATCGCAATGAAGGCGTAGCAGATCCAGATGAGCACCGCGGCAAGGACCGATGGCAGGAAGCTCGCCCACGGGATCAGCAACCCGCCGATGCCCAGAGACTGCATGAACATCTTGATCTTGCCACCACGGCCGGCCGCCATCACCTCCTGCTTGACCATATACATGCGCATCAGGGTAATGGCGAGCTCGCGCCCGATCATGAGGATGGTCACCCACCACCATAGGTGGCCATGGAGCGAAAGCATGATGAGCGCCGCTCCGATGAGGAACTTATCCGCGATCGAATCTGCCAGTTTGCCGAAATCTGTGATGAGCCCCCGGCTGCGCGCAAGGTGACCGTCGAGCTTATCCGTGAGCGCCGCCAACGCGAAAATGCCCCACGCGGCCCAAGCCCGACAGGGTGTATCAGCCCAGTACACTGCCACGAAAACCGGGACCAAGATTAGCCGGAGGACCGTCAATGCATTTGCGATGTTGAGGACCGGGACCTTATCGGGCTCATTGTCACTGCTCATTGTCTCAGCCTACCGCGTTCGCACGGTTTACCCACGTGCCGCGTCGGGTCCGGGTTGCCCCATAGGCGCCCCGTTCATCCGATACACTCGGAAAACATTCAGTTCAAGGAGGAATCGTGCGTACCCACCATTACGCTACGGCCGGCATCATCGCAGCGGCGGCGCTGCTCGCGGCCTGTACCCCCACAGCAACTCACAGCTCAAGCACCGTTGCCCCATCCACGGAGGTTTCCCCTGCCCCCGGCGGCGCCCCATCATCGAGCCCCGTTGCCTCCGCAACGCCCGATCCGAACTCCACTGCACAGCCCTCTCAACTCACCATCGTTGCGGGTGGAGACATCCTTCTCCACCTGTCCGTCAACTACTACGCTCAGCTGGCCTCTGGCGGCGCGCTTGATTACAGGCCGCTGTTCGAACAGATCACACCCTGGATCGAGGGCGCCGATTTGGCCTTGTGCGCACTGGAAGTGCCCATCGTTCCCCCGGGTGAAGAACCCTCCAATTATCCGGCCTTCGGCTCCCCGCCTGAGATCGCCACCTCCCTGAAAGAGATGGGATGGGACGGTTGCGCCACGGCTACCAATCACTCAATGGATCGCGGATTTCCCGGTGTTGTCTCCACGCTTGACACGTTAGATCAAGTGGGACTGGGCCACCACGGCACGGCCCGAACCGAAGAAGAAGCGGGGCAGACCCAGTACTACACTCTGGAGACCGGGGGCCGCGAGGTCACCGTTGCCCACCTGTCCGCCACTACTCTCACCAACGGTATTCCACTGCCCACTGACGCGCAGTGGTCCTGGAACGTGGTGGGCGATCTGGGGCTACGCAGCGTTGATGACATCATCGAGGACGCGAGGGCTGCGCGCGAGGCCGGCGCCGATCTGGTGGTTGTCTCCATGCACTGGGGCACCGAATACGTGAGCGAGCCCATCGAAGAACAAACGGTGATCGCCAATCAGCTCGCGACCTCCGGAGAAGTTGATCTAGTCCTCGGAAACCACTCCCACGTTCCCGAGCCGGTGCAAAAGATTGACGGTGGCCCCAACGGAGCAGGCATGTGGGTTGTCTGGTCCATGGGCAACATGATTTCCGGGCAGACCATCGAGAGCCACGGATACGGAATCACAACGGGACTCATCACCACCGCCACAGTGGACGTACCCGCCGAGGGACCTGCAAGCGTCAGCAATCTGGAATGGACGGCCGTGACTCAGGATGACCGCACCTATCATCTCTACCCGCTCCATGCACTGGAGGAAGGATATTCCGATGCGGGTATGACGTTGACTCAGTCTGAGATCGCCGCTCGCGCCGATGTCACATATCCCGTCATGCAGAGCTCCACCCAGCGAACCGAACCGCCCACCGCCACCTCCACGCTGGTTGATCAGTTCCGCAAGTAGTCCGTCAGTGACGTGTTAGCAGTGGCAATCTCCTAGCGCCCCGTGAGCTGCCAGGCGTCCTCGTTACCGTCGTCGTCCTCGTCGTCGTACCAATTCGTTGCCGAACCCTGCTCGGACTCGGCCAATGGATCACTCGGGTAACGGTTCGGAAGAACCTCGGTGGCATCAGGCGCGGACGCGACGGCATCCGGACCCTCCTCAGCCTCCGAGCCGTTTTCACCATCATCGAAGATCGAATCCCGCTCGCCCCGGAGCATCTCCATGGCGTTGTCCAGGTACTCGGGTGAAACGAGCACGTCACGGGCCTTCGAACCCTCTGACGGACCAACGATCTCGTACTGCTCCAGCAAATCCATCATGCGTCCCGCCTTTGCGAAACCAATACGGAGCTTGCGCTGGAGCATCGATGTGGAACCAAACTGGGTGGTCACAACGATTTCCGCAGCCTGAAGAAGAACCTCGAGATCATCCCCGATCTCCTCACGCTGCTTCTTCTTTTCTTGAACCTCTTCGAAATCGTTGCGGTAGTGAGGCTGAAGCTGGCCCTTGCACTCCCGCACCACGCGCTCAATCTCCTCCTCATCAACCCAAGCGCCCTGAAGGCGAATCGGTTTCGAGGCACCAGCGGGCATAAAGAGAGCATCTCCCTGCCCGATGAGCTTCTCCGCGCCGGACATGTCCAGAATGGTGCGGGAATCGGCGAGCGAGGAGGTCATAAAGGCAAGGCGGGAGGGAATATTGGCTTTGATAAGCCCCGTCACCACGTCCACGGAAGGACGCTGGGTGGCCAAGACGAGGTGGATTCCGGCCGCGCGTGCCAGCTGGGTAATACGCTGAATCGAGGCCTCGACATCTCGTGGTGCCACCATCATCATGTCCGCCAGCTCATCAACAACAACGAGCAGGTAGGGGTAGGGAGTCAGCTTCCTATTGGGATTAAGCGGCGTGACAGTTCCGGCGCGAACAGCGTCGTTGAAATCGTCGATGTTCTTGAAATGGTAGGCCGCCATATCGTCATAGCGAGCATCCATTTCTTTGACAACCCACTCAAGGGCCTCGGCGGCCTTCTTCGGGTTGGTGATGATCGGGGTGATGAGGTGCGGGATGCCGGCGTAAATCGTGAGTTCGACGCGCTTGGGATCCACGAGGATCATGCGAACCTGATCGGGAGTTGAACGCATCATGATAGACGTGATCATCGAGTTGATGAAGGAGGACTTGCCTGCACCCGTGGCCCCCGCGACCAATAGATGGGGCATCTTCGCGAGGTTCGCGATGACGAACTTGCCCTCGACGTTCTTGCCTACGCCCACCGTGAGCGGATGGACGGCGCGTGCCGCCACCTGAGAGCGAAGGACATCACCCAGCAACACCGTCTCGCGATCCGCATTGGGGATCTCGATGCCAATCGCCGATTTGCCCGGGATTGGGGAAAGGATGCGGACATCTGCCGAGGCCACCGCATAGGCGATGTTGTTGGACAGTGCGGTGATGCGCTCAACCTTGACACCCGGTCCAAGTTCAACCTCATATTGGGTAACCGTGGGCCCCCGTGAGAAGCCAACGATCTGGGCATCGATCCCGAACTCGGTGAAGACCTGAGTGAGGCGCTCCACCACCCTGTCATTGGCCTCGGTGCGCTCGGCATGTGGCGCACCGTGTTTGAGGAGCTCCTGCGAGGGAAGCGTATATGTGACCGATGGATCGAGCGCCAGCTGCTGGCCGGCGGGAATGATCGAGGTTGATTCCGGGGCGGGTAAGCCGCCGGGCGGCTCCGTGCCTTCTATCGGTTCAGGTGACGGGGCCGGTACTGGCACAGCACCAGCCTTCTTACGGGGCTTCTTTCCGGCCGCACCGTCGCGGTAGGCCCCCAGCACCGTGGTAGCTGCGGCATCGTCAGGACCGTTCTTGGTGGGATCCACTCCCCCAAGAACCCGTGTCTCCTCGAGGTTTTCTCCTTCTGCCCTCTTTCTGCGCGGCAAGAGCCGGGATCGGCGCGGCGAATCCTCCTCCACTTCGTGGGCGGAATCGTAGGGAAGAGATGCGCTGGCCCCGCGGTTCTCAAAGGACTCCGATTCCTCAGGGTCATTGCCCTGTTCGGATGGATTGCCTACTCGAGACCGGATCATCTGCCAGATCTGGTGAACGGTGGTGTTGGTCATGTAGAGCAGGGCAAAGACTAAGAGAAGGACAAGCACCGGATAGGCGCCGTAGGGCGAAAGGAGAGTCCTTAGCGAAGCGCCAACCGCCCATCCGAGTAAGCCGCCTGCCGCCTCGATACCCTTGAAATCGTTGACGGGGCTGGCAGGTGCCGCGATAAGGTGCAGGATCCCGGCGATCGATGTGACGATCATGAACAGGCCGATGCCGATTCGCTTATTCGTGGGCCGGGGTACCGTCCGGAAGATCTGTACGGCAACCACGACTAGCAAGATCGGAACAAAGACAGACAGGCTTCCCACAGCACCCGCCGTCACATGGTGGATGCCAGCCCCCAGTAACCCAGAAAGTCCGAACCATTCACGCAGCGCCACGATGATGGCCAAACCGAGAACACCGAAAGAAATGCCCTCGCGCTTGAGTGCGCTCATGGCCTCGCGAGGTTCTTCCTCCGGCTCCTGCTTCTTGGAGGAGGACTTCGAATTCGACGCACCGCCGCCAGAACTCTTTGCGTTGCTGGCGGTTTTCTTCTTATTGGCGTCTCTCGGTACTCGTGGGCTCACATCCTAAACCCTAGTGCCGCTCACGCCCCCTGAGAAACCTCGGCACGCCGCCAAGGGGCGCATCCCACTCTAGACCGTCACAACGGTAGGGATGATCATCGGCGAACGCCGCAGCTTGCGCGAGGCCCATCTCCCGATCACACGGCGCATGGCCTGCTGCATGCCGTAGGTGTCCGTTCCCTTCTCTAGGGCCTCCTGCAGAGTGACAGTGAGCTCCGGGAGGATATCGTCGAATACCGATTGATCCTCCGCCATGGCGCGCGCCTGAATATGCGGACCCGTGACAATTTGCTCTTCGCTCTGATCAACAACCGCGAAGATCGCGATAAAGCCTTCTTCAGAGAGCGTGCGGCGGTCCTTGAGCTCCGTTTCGGTGATATCACCAACCGAGGATCCGTCAACGTAAATTTCATGGAAAGGAACGGACCCGACTAGGGTGACTTCACCGTCATGCATGTCAATGACCGAGCCGTTCTCCGCCAAGATGACGTTCTCCGGGGGAACTCCCGTCTTGACGGCAATCCCACCGTTGGCAACTTGGTGGCGCACCTCACCATGGATTGGCAGAGCGTATGCCGGTTCCAAGATGTTGTAGCAGTAAAGAAGTTCGCCCTGCGCCGCGTGGCCCGACACATGGACCTTCGCGTTGCCCTGATGAACAACGTGTGCCCCAAGCTTCATGAGACCGTTAATGAGTCGGTACACGGAGTTTTCGTTTCCGGGGATCAGCGATGATGCGAACAGCACGGTATCGCCCCCGCCCACGCTGATCTTGGGATGGCTCTTGTTTGCGATGCGCGCCAGAACGGCCATGGGTTCGCCCTGCGAACCGGTGGACATGTAGACACGTTGGTTATCGGGTAGATCCCTCATGTCCGCCAGATCGCGCAAGACCCCAGAAGGCACGTCAAGGTAACCGAGTTCTGCGGCCAGGCCCATGTTGCGCACCATGGAGCGCCCAACGAAGGCAACCTTGCGCCCGTGCCGTGAGGCCGCGTTCAACACCTGCTGGACGCGGTGGACGTGGGAGGCGAACGATGCCACGACGATTTGCCCCGTAGCGTGCGCAAACACTTCGTCAATGACGGGACCGATTTCGGACTCGGAACGCACAAAGCCAGGTACCTCAGCATTCGTGGAATCGCACATAAACAGATCCACACCTTCTTCGCCAGCCTTGGCGAAGGCACGAAGATCTGTCAGGCGCCCGTCCAGCGGGAGCTGATCCATCTTGAAATCGCCGGTGATGAGGATGTTGCCCTCTGCGGTGCGCACAAACACTGCAAGCGCATCAGGGATCGAGTGGTTCACCGCAATGAATTCCATCTCGAAGGGTCCAACCTTCTCTACGTCGCCTTCAACAACCACGTGGGAGTGAGCACGGATCCGATGTTCTTGGAGCTTGGCTTCAACGAACGCGATTGTCAGTTGGGAGCCGATGACGGGGATATCGGGGCGCAGCTTCAGAAGATAGGGAACCGCGCCGATATGATCCTCGTGGCCGTGGGTAAGAACGATGGCCTCAATGTCCTTGACTCGGTGCTTGAGGTAATCGATGTCCGGGAGGATGAGGTCAACGCCCGGCTGGCTTTCTTCGGGGAAGAGGACCCCGCAATCAACTACTACCAGCTTGCCTCGATATTCGAGGACGTTGCAGTTTCTCCCAACTTCACCAAGTCCTCCGAGTGGAACAATCCGAACAGTGTCTTTGGTGGGGGGCGCGGGCATCACATGGTCAGTCACCCCACCATTGTGTCATGCAAACGGTCCATCTGCCTTATCGGTTGCGAACGTGATCTCCTCGACCGTCTTCTCCCCCGTCTTAATATCGGTGAGATCTCCAAGGTAACGCGCCACTTCGGTGACCATGGCCGCGGCCGGAACAGCTAGGAACGCTCCCAGAATCCCGAAGAGTCCACTGCCAATACTCACTGACAGCAAGATGATTGCGGCATGCATGTTCATCGCACGGGATTGGAGAACGGGCTGAAGAACGTTTCCTTCGAGTTGCTGGACGGCGATGATCAAGATGAGGACCCCCACGGCGGTGGTCAATCCGTTGGCAACCAGAGCGATTAGGACGGCGAGCGCACCGGCAGTGAACGCACCAACAATTGGAATAAAGCCACCGAAGAACGTGATGATGGCAAGAGGACCGGCGAGCGGGACGCTCATAATGACCAGCCCTATGCCGATGAAGAACGCGTCAATAAAACTCACGATCGCCTGAGTGCGAATAAACCCGCCGAGGGTCTTCCAGCACCTCGTCGCAATTTCCGAGAGATGCCAGCCCACGCGACGGCCCGTGACGCGGCGTACCAGTGGGAGAAACCTCTCGCCGTCTTTCAAGAAGAAGAAAGTGAGCACAATGATCATCACCAGTGTTACAACGGCGGAGGTGGCTGCAGAGGAGGCGGAGATAGCCGTTTGCGTGATCGTTGAGGCCTGACTTTGGAACCAGTCTTGAATCTGCGCGATAAACGAATCCAGCTGTGTGGTTTCAATGTTGAGAGGCGGGCCGGAAATCCAGCTGAGGATCTGGTCCACGCCGGCAGAACCTCGATCGTACAAATCTGTTACTTGCGAGGCCACCGAGGGAGCAATCGCCGCAATAACCGCACCGAGTGCAACAATAACTCCAAGGAGAGTTGTGAGAACAGCCAGCGCCGGCGGGAAATGCCATTGGCGCAGTTTTCGCACGATGGGCCAGAGAACGGTGCATACGATCACTGAGAGAATGACTGGGAGCATACCGATCCAGATAACGGCGGCGGCGCGCCATAGTACCCACCCGGCCGCGGCAATAACGAGCAGCCTCAGGCACCATCCGGCCAACCAACGCCCCGAAGCACCGATGGCATCACCGCGATCGATCTTGCCATCTGGAGTCTCGTGCATTCGCGGCTCAGTCCCGGCCAACGCATCCGCGAAGTCTTTGGGGGCATGGGAAGCCTCGCCAACAGCGGCTGCTACTGGGGTCCGTTGCCTGACAACATCCACCGCACCATCCGTGGATCGCTCATCGCCGTGCTGGTCCGGCTCGGCGGCCTCATCCCGATCGGCGCCATCATGTCTATCCGCGTTTAACAACTCATCACTCACGAGCCCCATTGTGCCGTACAAGCGGCGCCATTCGCGTGATGATCACGATTCGACATCACAACGCATCACCCCGCCGCCCACACGGTGCCAATGAACGAGCTACATGAGCCCCTGCTCGCGCAACGTGTCTGCCAGATCGGCCAATTGGGACTTCGAAGCTCCCACCAAGGGGAGGCGGAGAGTTGCGGAGGGCAACACGCCCGTGAGCTTGAGAGCCTCCTTAGCCATGACGGCGCCCTGTCCCCCACCCATAATCGCGTCTATCACCGGGAGCTGTTTGACGGCCTCGGCACGCGCTGTCGGCAGATCTCCCGCGTCAACGGCGCTGACGAGCGCCCGCAACTGGCTCGCGATAACATGACCCGCCACCGAGATGACGCCGGATGCACCGTGAGCGAGCCATGCGAAGTTAAGTCCGTCGTCGCCCGAATAATACTCAAGGCCGGTTTCTGCCATCTTGACGAATCCACCGGCAACGTCCCCCGTGGCGTCCTTGACCGCGAGAATACGCGGGTGGTCAGAAAGCCGGCGAAGCGTATCGAACTCCAACCTGACGCCGGTACGGCCCGGAATGTCATAAATCATCACGGGAAGATCGCTGGCCTCCGTGATGGCGAGAATGTGCTGGTACACGCCCTCCTGTGAGGGACGGTTGTAATACGGTGCCACCACGAGGAGACCATCTGCACCGGCCTCTTGCGCTCCCTGTGCGATGCGCACGGCGTGTGCGGTGTCATTTGACCCCGCCCCGGCCAACACGAATGCGCGACCCTTCAGAGCCGCTTTGACTTCCCGAACAAGATCGTCCTTCTCGGGCTGGTGAGTGGTGGGCGATTCGCCCGTTGTGCCCGAGAGCAGGATGGAATCGCAGCCCTCATTGACGAGGTGATCGGCCAGATGGACGGCCGAATCGATATCGAGGGAACCATCCTCATGGAAGGGCGTCACCATTGCCAAGGAGCCAG